>Ga0326727_10009939_pt1 | contig 22997 bp, 18 predicted proteins | sample MB2enrmetagenome_FD_207643 | JGI IMG/M metagenome (GOLD analysis project Ga0326727, IMG submission 207643) | Lab enriched peat soil microbial communities from McLean, Ithaca, NY, United States - MB29MY | ecosystem: Environmental > Terrestrial > Soil > Wetlands > Peat | place: USA: New York...
TCAGCGCCACCGTCTCTTCGTCGTTCATGGCCATGCGCGCAAAGGTCTCGCGAATGTCGCGCGCCGCGGCCACCGGGTCGGGATTGCCGTTGGGGCCTTCGGGATTCACGTAGATCAGGCCCATCTGCACCGCGGCCAAGGGATTGGCCAGTTCGCGATCGCCGCTGTAGCGCTGGTCGCCCAGCCACGTGGCCTCCGGACCCCAATCCGTGTCGAGCTCCGGCTCCCAGATGTCTTCGCGTCCGCCGCCGAATCCGAAGGTCTTGAAGCCCATCGACTCCAGCGCCACATTGCCGGTGAGGATCAGCAGATCCGCCCAGGAAATCTTGCGTCCGTACTTCTGTTTGATCGGCCACAGCAGCCGCCGCGCCTTATCAAGATTGACGTTGTCCGGCCAGCTGTTCAGCGGCGCAAAGCGTTGTGCGCCGCGGCCCGCGCCTCCGCGTCCGTCGGCAATGCGGTAGGTGCCGGCGGAGTGCCAGGCCATGCGGATGAACAGCCCTCCGTAGTGTCCGAAGTCAGCGGGCCACCACTCCTGGGAATCGGTCATCAGGGCGCGCAAGTCCTTGACGACGGCATCGAGATCGAGAGTCTTGAACTCCTTCGCGTAGTCAAACCGTTCGCCCATGGGATTGGATTTGGATGAATGCTGATGCAGGATGGCCAGGTTCAGCTGGTTGGGCCACCAGTCCCCGTTGCCCTTGGCTCCTGCCGTCGTGTGCTGCAACATGCCACCCGTAAACGGGCACTTCGATTCGCTCGACATAACGTTCTCCTGTGGCCGCGTGCAAACGGCCGACGACTCCAGTATAGGAGCGCCACGAACTGCCCGGATGGGCGGCGAGCGAAAAACCCCGGGTGATGTGACCGGACTGGATCGTGATTTTACCTTCTGGGGTGTGGGATTCTCGATGTCCCATGGAATCAAGTGAAATGCTCGTTTTTCCGGTGCGTTTACCCAGCCAAATGTTGGCTTAAGTGGTGTGGCGCGCCCCGGGAATGTTCGCTTGAGAGGTTGTGATTTTTTGAGACAAATACCGTGAAATTGACCCCCTCAGGGGTGAGTGGAACCGTGAAATTGACCCTTTTCTCGCAAAGGTTTGCAGAGAATTTCGCATAAAGGCATCAAGAAGCGCTTTCTTGCGTGTTTTTGCGCATGTTTTGGCGTGTTTTTGGCATGTTTTGCGCGCAAGAAATCGTTTCCCGGGCAGGGAGCTTGGTTCGTTGATCGTGGCTCGTGAACCGTGGTTCGTGGCCGGGAGCCGGGATCTCACCTCGGTCGGTGAGAGCTTGCAGTGAATGAGTGAAGAAGTGAAGAAGTGAGTGCGTCCAGGAACGATTGATAAAGAGAGACCGGGGGCCGAAAACCCGTGTTAGACTTCTGAGCAGATTTCGACGCTCCATTTGGAAGTGCATTTGAAGGACGGGCCTCGATCGCCGGTTCTCCTTCTGCTGGGCTTGGGCTGCGCAGCACTCGCCGCAGTCGCGCAAACGCCCGCCCCGCCGCTCAGCGTGACGGTGATCGTGGTCGACGCGAATTCCCAGCCGCCGCAGCCGGTGAAAGCGGCCCGCGTATCGCTCACGCACCTCATCAACGCACAACTCATTGTCGACGCCCAGAGCCCTACGAATCCTCGGGGCGAAGCGCAGCTGCTGCTCTCTCAAAGCGCGGCCAAGAATGGCGACCTGCGCATTGTTATCTCCGGCGTAAGCAATCTGGTGATCTACCAGCCCGCCGATGGACAATTATCCGGTCTCAAATCCCCCGTCAAGGTGATTCTGCTGCCCACGGGATCGCTCGCGCTTCTGGGGCCGGCACAGATTCAGGCCTATCTTCACCGCTTGCTCCTGGAGGTGAACAGCCTGCAGAAGCAGGTGAACACGCTCAAAGCCGGCACTGCCCAGGGGCAGAGCCAGCAGCAGTACCTGACCGCGGCCATGGCCGAATTCGCCCAGACCATGGGCTTCTCTCATGATCAGGTGGACATGCAAGTCGCGATCTGGGCGCAGAACATCAAGCTGCAGGCCGCCCGGGCCACGACGGCCGATCAAAGAGGCTTGGCTGACTTCGCGCTCAAGGACTACGCCGCCGCGGCGCGGGACTTCAATGAGGCGGGCGACGCCACGCAGGAGAAAATGAATGCGGATGAGGCGGCAGCGGCAGCGTACAAAAAGGCTCATCAGAACTCGGTGGATGCGACCCGGGACGATCTTCGCAAGCTTATCGACCAGCGCCAGTCCGCTGCAGGCGCGGATCAGTTAAGCCTGAAATACCACGACGCCACGCAGGTGCTCGAAAGCGCCGCGGCAGCAGCCGACGCGGAATACAAGAAACACCCGGACGACAAGGGATTTCACGAGCTCTGGCTGCAGGCGGTTTGGAGCGCGGCCGCCGCGCAGTGGCTGGAAGGTGAGGTAGCTCCCGCCGATCAGAGCCTTTCTCTGCTCGCTCAATCCGCAGGCGACTATGCTTCCCTGGCGCGCGAGTACGCCGCACTGGGAGACCACGAAAACGCAGCGGCCGCGCAGCTCGGCCTCGGGAATGCGCTCGATGACGAGGCAGAGCGGACTAGCGGAGACAAGTCCGTCGCCCTGCTCGATCAGGCGCTACAGGCCTACCAGAACGCGCTTCAGGTTTTCACCAAGGCCAACCTGCCCCAGGACTGGGCCGCGACGCAAGTTGGCCTTGGATATGTCCTCATGGACGAGGGAGAGCGCGCTGGCGGAGAAAACGCCGCTGCCCTGCTCGATCAGGCGGTGCAGGCGTTTCGCAGTGCGCTCGAGGTCTACACTAGGGCCGATCTGCCCCAGGACTGGGCACTGACGCAAAACAGTCTTGGGATTGCGCTCATGAAGGAGGAGGAGCGAGCCAACGGAGACAAGGCTGCTGCCCTGCTCGATCAGGCGGTGCAGGCATTTCGAAGTGCACTCGAAGTCCGCTCCAGAGCCGATCTGCCTGAGGACTGGGCTCAGACGCAAAACAACCTCGGGAACGCGCTCTTGGAGGGGGGAGAGCGCGCTGGCGGAGAAAAGAGCGTGACCCTGTTCGACCAAGCGGTGCAGGCGTTTCGCAGCGCGCTCGAAGTGCGCACCAAGGCCGATCTGCCCCAGAAATGGGCCATGACGCAAAACAACCTCGGGAACGCGCTCCTGGAGGAGGGAGAGCGCGCCGGTGGAGACAAGGGCGCTACCCTGCTCGACCAGGCGGTGCGGGCGTATCGCAGCGCCCTCGAGGTCGACACCAGAGCCGATCTGCCCCAGGACTGGGCCGGAACGCAAAACAACCTCGGGATCGCGCTCCTGGAGGAGGGAGAGCGCACTGGCGGAGACAAGGGCGCTGGCCTGTTCGACGAGGCGGTGCAGGCGTATCGCAGCGCGCTTGAGGTGCGCACCAAAGCCGATCTGCCCCAGGACTGGGCCAAGACGCAAGTTGGCCTTGGGGATGCGCTCAGGAACGAGGGAGAGCGTGCTGGCAGAGAAAAAGCCGCTGCCCTGCTCGATCGGGCGGCGCAGGCGTATCGCAGTGCGCTCGAGGTCTACACTAAGGCCGACTTCCCCCGTTATTGGGCGCTGACGATGCGCGGTTTGGCGGCGACCCACAGGGATCTGGGTGACACCGCCTCAGCCGACGCAGAATTGAAGGCAGCAAATGAGGTAGACCCGCAATAGCCATGTTTGCCCGCCACGACATTTATCTCAGCGACTCCCGCGCGGATTCTGGCCGCGTGACGCCGCTGCGCGACGAGCTCCGCCGCCCGCTCGCCTCGATGAGCTAGAAGCCAGGAGCGAGGAGTTGGTCTCCCGGGCTGGTTGCAGGAATTCGCGGGGTCGATTGAAAAACGTCCATCCGCGCGCGGCCATCCCGAGCTACGGGGCCGCGGCTTTCATGATCTGACGGGAGTATCGCCTGGCTATTATGGTGTGTCTATGGGATTCGTGGGGCTGTTCCGGCGACGGCCTGCTCAGAACCCGCCCAGTTTGCGCTTTGCCCTCTTCAGACCGTTCTGGCAGACGTCGTAGCCCGGACACACCTCGAGGCATTTGCTGTATGTGCCCAGGGCCTGCTCCCAGGAATTGACCTCGGAGTACGCCGACCCCAGCCAGGTGTAGAGGTGGCAGTCTTCGGGCTTGAGCTGAATCGCATGTCGCAGGGGCTCGATGGCCTCGTCGGGCAGGGCAATGTGGGAGTAAAGTATCCCAAGATCTTCGTAGGGAGTGAGGTAGTCCGGCTTCAGACGTATCGCTTCCTCGTATGCGGAAATGGCTTCGTCGTTATCGTGTTGCAGGGTTGCAATGCGGCCCAGGTATATCTCAGCGTTGGCGTCCTGGGGAAAGCGCGCGATGTAGGCGACGACCGCTTTCCTGGCAACATCCAATGACTGGAGGTTCTCATCGGACAAGCCCTCTCGCGTGCTGCCGCGGGTGCCTTGAATGTTCTGCAGGGTCGAGATCGCCTCATCGTAGCCCGTTCTTATGGAGTCGTCGCGTTGCTGCGGTCTCACGCGAAAAAAATAAACCAACGAAAATATCACGGTGAAGATCACGCCGTAAAGTGCAGCATTGGACCAGAATTCCTTCGATTTCGATTGATTGGGGTTTGCCACGGCGCTTTCCGCCCCTCCTGCTTCGACCCATGCGCTTGCGTTCAGAATGCCGCGAGTGGGCGAAGCGATTTCGGGGAAGCAGTTTCGCGCAGGAGATCTACGACGCGAGAATGATACGTCCGATCGGTTCGCACTTCAAGGAGGAATGAAGGGAGTTACAGCGGCAGAGCAGGAATGGGACATTGTTTCAGTTTGACGCCGTCCAGAACAGCGACAGCGCCGGCATGACCGCGGCCCTGCACCAGCTTGAGCCGATCTTGCAGCAGTAAGGAGCCGCTTCCGTGTTCGGAAAGCGCTACGACGTGTTTCTCAGCTACTCCCGCGCGGATTCTGGCCGAGTCACGCCGCGTCTACCGACTCGTCCGCATGGACCGGAGACGGCGCCAAATCTCCAGGCAGCGAACCATAGTTAGAGGGCGGCGACGGCCTGACGCTCTCCACCAAAGATTGCGAACAGCCCTCGGCGCAGCGATGTCACAGCCAACTTGCCGGGTTTCTGCTAGACTCCCTGCGTTTCCCGATTGGAGGAGCTCTATGACTTCAATGAAGGGGCCACGCTTGCGAAAGCGTTCGTTTTTGCTGGGCATTCTGGCGGTATTGGCTTGCGTTTTGGCAGGCTCGCGCGCCAACGCACAAACGCAAGATCTCATCGATTCCGCTTACAAGGGCGACTTACCCCATGTCCAGGCGCTGCTCGCGGCCGGGGCCGATGTGAACGGCGCGGGCGACCACGGCTGGACCCCGCTGTATGCGGCCTGCCTTGGCAACCACTTCGATGTGGTGCAGGTGTTGCTTGCCCATAAGGTCGAGGTCGATGGCCACATGAAAAATGGATTTACCCCGCTGATGATGGCCTCGGAAGAAGGCGAACTCGATATCCTGCAGGCGCTGCTCGCCAAGGGAGCCAACGTCAACGCCAGATCCACCGAGGACGATGGCGCGACGCCCCTGATCCTTGCCTCAGAAGAGGGCCACGCTGACGTGGTGCAGGTGCTGCTTGCCAAGGGAGCCAACGTCAACGCGAAGAAGACGGATGGCGGCACCGCGCTGATGATCGCCGCCTACAAAGGCCGCCTTGAGGTGGTGCAGGCGCTGCTCGCCAAGGGGGCCGAGGTCAATGTCCAGGATAAGATAGGCTGGACCGCGCTGATGTATGGCGCCGATAACGGGGACCTCGGTGTGGTGCAGGCCCTGCTCGCCAAGGGTGCGAATGTGAATCTCAGAATGACCGGTGGCGGGACCGCGCTGATGGATGCCGCGAATAACTGCACCCTTGATGTGCTCCAGGCGCTGCTCGCCAAAGGGGCCAGCGTCAATGCCAAAACGCACGAAGGCGAGACCGCACTCATGGATGCCGCCTACAAGGGTTGCCTTGACGTAGTGCAGGCGCTGCTCGCCAAGGGGGCCGATGTTCATGCCAGGGACAAGGACGGCAAGACCGCTCTCGATGTGGCAACGGCAGAAAAACACGCCGATGTCAAAGCCTTGTTGGAGCAGGCGGCCGCCAAGCCATGACCGCTGGGCGCAGCTCGCCGGAGACGCGGCCGCTTTGCAGGAAGAGGTTTTGAAGCTGATAGCTGCGCGGAACGACGCAGCCGTTGCGCGGGGGCAGAGGGGAACTCTTTTCGCATGCGCGCTGTGGGCGCCGCGGGAGGAATCGCCATTGTAAGCAGGCTTACTGCGCACCTTTCTCGCGCAACAGCGCGGCCACATCGGTCTTGCCATTCGCCACCGCCAGCATGAGCGCCGTGCGGTCGGATTTGTCTTTCGCTTCGCTGTTGGCGCCCTTCTCGAGAAGCAGCTTCACCACCTCGATCTGCCCATTTTTGGCCGCCCAAAGCAGTGGCGTCATGCCATGCTTGTCCCTGGCTTCGATGTTGGCGCCTTTTCCCAGCAGGAGTCTCACAACCTCCATCTGCTTATCCTGAGCCGCGACGAGCAGCGGCGTGCTGCCGTCGCTTCTGGCTTCGATGTTGGCGCCCTTCTCCAACAGCAACTGCACCACCTCGACACTTCCATACTCGGCCGCCGTGAGCAGCGGCGTGTCGCCCCATCTATCCCTGGCCTTGACTTTGGCGCCTTGATCCAGCAGCAGCTTTGCCATGTCGGCATGATTCCCCCAGGCCGCCCAATGCAGTGCCGTCATACCATACTTTCCCTTGGCCTCAATATTGGCGCCTTTCGCCAACAGCAGTTGCACGACCTCGGTGTGGTCATTGATGGCTGCAGCGATCAGCGGAGTGTCACCGAAGTTGGTCCTGTCCCTGGCCTCGATCTTGGCGCCTTTCTGCAGCAGCTGCTGCACCGCTGCCGTGTCGCCATCGCCGGCGGCTGTGATCAGCTGGTCGTTCAAGCTGACGGAGGCGGCCTGGCCTGCCGCCAGATGGCTCAACAATAAAATGGCCGAAAGGATGATTGAACCAAAGACTTTGTTCATTGCTGCCTCCCCGCACGCACCGCAAGAAAGAGCAGAGATTTTCCCTTTCCGGCGTACAACGAAATCGACTTGAGCAGGCAGCCGGCAGCTAAAAGCTATGAGCTAAACGCTAGAAGCTGCCCTTCTCGCTCCCCTGTTCCCTCGCTCCCTGCCGGGGTCCCCGGCGGGCGATTTGTGCCCGCGGGGGTGGCTTGCTCCCTGCCTCTGCGAAGAACTGCTCCACATCCGTAATCGTCTGCGTCACGCGATACGGCGGCAGCGATTGCAGAAAAATCTGGCCGTAGCGCTGCGTGCGTACGCGCGGGTCGAGCAGCACCAGAAGGCCGCGGTCTTCGAGCGAGCGGATCAGCCGGCCGAAGCCCTGTTTGAGCGTGAGCACGGCTTCGGGAACCTGGTAGTCGAAGAACGGCTTCCCGCCCGACTCCTCAATGGCCTTCATGCGCGCCTGCACTACGGGATCGGAGGGCACAGCGAAGGGCAGCCGGTCGATGATGACGCAGCTCAACGCCTCGCCCTGCACATCGACCCCTTGCCAGAAACTGGCTGTGCCGAAGAGCACGGCATTGGGAGTGGCACGAAACTCCTCGAGCAGCGCTTTGCGCGGAGCTGTGCCGTGCAAAAGAATCGGGTAGTCGAGCACCGGCAAGAGGCGCTCGTAGAGAGCGCGCATTTGCGCGTAACTGGTGAAGAGACAGAAGGCGCGGCCGCGCGTGATGCGCAGAATGCGCTCGATGGTTACGGCCGCTTTCTCTGTGAACTCCGCGGCGCGCGGATCGGGCATCTGCGGCGGCAGGTACAGCAGCGCCTGCTTTTCGTAGCGGAAGTGCGAGGGCACCACGAGCTCGCGCGCCCCCTGGCTGCGATCGCCGAGGCCGAGCCGCTTGCGCAGATGCTCGAAGCCGCCCTGCACGGTGAGCGTGGCCGACGTGAGCACGGCCGTGGGCACCTGGTCCCATACCAGGTTGTGCAGGATCTCGGAGACATCGATGGGCGTGGCCTGCATGAACGTGGTGCGGGCGCCTCCGGCGCGCGCGGCGGGCCTTCGTGCGAGGTCTCGCGAAAGGCTTCCCTCAGGGGCTAAAGCCCCCGCAACTTTTTCGACGTTTACGGCACGACTGAAGTCGTGCCCTTTCAAATCGCTGGCGCGGGTCGGAGAATAGCTGCTGGCGCGAGCGGAGCGGTCAGAGTTGGATTCGAAGCCGCCGCCCCGCCGCTCCAGCCAGAACACCATGTTGGCGGCCTTCGCTTCCAGCATGTATGCGAGGTCGGCGCGTAACGCCGCGGCGCGCGCTTCGAGGCCGGGAGCTTCGTCGGTGTGACCGAGGTGTTCGAACTCCGCTTCGAGCAGCTTGAGCGAAGTGCTGACCGCGACATAAAGTTCGCCGGAGGACTCGAGGAATTCTTCTCGATTGCTGAAGGGATGGCGGCCCTCGCCGTCGTGGGGCAGCGCGGCAAAGAAGAGCCGCGCCCGCTCGCGCAGTTGCTGCGTGAGCAAGTGGACCTGCGCAGAGCCCTCCTTGCCGCGCAGCAGCACATCGGCGTCGCGGGCAAAGTCTTCGAAGCGTACATTCGAAAGCGAGCGCCCGAAATACTGCGACGCCACTTCTTCGAGCTCGTGCGCCTCGTCAAAGATGACGGCGGCGGCTTCCGGCAGAATGCCCGCGTCCGGCGCGGCCGCCGCCATCTCGCGCACCGCGGCGTCGGCAAAGAAAAGATGGTGGTTCACAATGATCAGGTCCGACTCCATGGCGCGGCGTCGCATTTCGGTGATGAAGCAACGGCGGTAGTCGGGACAGGTGCTGCCCAGGCAAGCTTCGGACCGCGCGTCGAGCTTGTGCCACAGGGCGCTCGACTCCGGCAGCCCGGAAAGCTCGGCGCGGTCGCCGGTTTCGGTGGTGCGTTCCCATTGCGCAATCTGCTGGTATTCGTCGACCTCGGCCAGGCCCGTGAGCACCGGCTGGTCGCGCAGGGCGTAGAGCTTGCGGCGGCACAGGTAGTTGGCGCGGCCCTTCATGTAGCAGACACGCAACTCGCCCAGCAGCGCCTCGAGAAACGGCACGTCGCGAAAGAAGAGCTGGTCCTGCAGGGCCTTGGTTCCGGTGGAAACAATCACGCGCTGGCCGGTACGCAAAGCCGGCAGCAGGTAGGCCAGGGTCTTGCCGGTGCCCGTGCCGGCTTCGACGATCAGATGGTGGCGCTCGGCGAGGGCGCGCTCCACGGCCTTGGCCATTTCGTACTGCCCCTGCCGGTACTCGTAGGGTAGCGGCGAGCGCGCCAGGATGCCGCCGGGGGCAAAGAACTCGTGGAGCGTGGGCAGGGCGCGGGTTGAGGCGTCGGAGGAGGACATGGAGAGCGCTGCTTCCATGATAGAGACAGGGACCGAGGGGCTAGGGGACTGGGGACTAAGGGGCTAAGGGACCGAGGGACTGCGGGGGCTGGACTTGGGCGGGGACAGGCACACTTGTGCTCTCACTGCGCAAGCGCAACTCAGTGCTGCCGCTTGCGGCGAGGTCAGGCCGCGGATTCGGCGGTCGTGGGGTCGATGACGCGCCGCACTTGGGCGATGCTGTTCGCGGGGAAGCCTCCCTGGCGCGCGTGCTCGCGCACCATCTCTTCGTTAGGCGCGATGTAGACGCAGTAAATCTTGTTGTCGGTGACGAAGCTCTGCAGCCACTGAATCTGGGGCCCGAGGTTGCGCAGCACAGAGCAGGATTTTTGCGAGACGGCCTCTAACTGCTCGGCAGACATGGAGCCGACTCCGGGAATTTCGCGCTCAATGACGAACTTTGGCACGGGGACGACCTCCCTGCCCAGAAGGGCGATGCTCAAGTGTATACAACGGCCGCGTCGTGGCAGCAAGCGGCTGGCGGCAGGCGGGTTGGGAGGGGGTGATGGAGCGCGATCAGCCCAGGTCGGGGTCTTTGCCTTCGGCTGCGGCGTGGTATTCGTCGCCGGGCAGCACCTGGCTGTGGCGGGAGTCGAGCCACTGGCCGATGAGCAGCGTCGCATCGGGATCGGCGTTGACCTCGAGGTCGCCGCTTTGCGCCGCTTTCAGCAGCTTTTTGCGCACCTCGGCGGCGCGTTGCGCAGATGCGGCGCGTTCGTTCGCCAGCGCATACGTATTGATGGCATGAAGGCCGACAGCGGCAGGGTGAACGTGCATGGCGCCCTCCGGCGGCTGAAAGGGCAATTCGAGTGCCGGATCAACCCGGCAAAGATAAGAAAATGCTTATGTTATTGGCTTCACAGGCCTTGTCTTCAAAGCCATGAAAGATTGACATTATAAAGTGGACTAAGCATACTTAGTCCATGGCATATACCGTGCATCAGGCGAAGACTAACTTCTCGCGAATCCTGAAGGAAGTTGAGGCGGGGCAGGAAGTTGTTGTGATGCGCGGGAAAAAGCCGGTTGCGAAGATCGTGGCGATTGACGCCGAATCCTCACGCAAGGCGCTGGCAGGCGCGTACGCAGAACGCATCTCCTGGACAGATGACGCTTTCGACCCGATGACCGATCAGGAATTGATCGAGATGGGGTGGGGATATATGGCCGACGCTCCGCTGGCGAAACCTGAAGCGCCGGAAAAATGACCTACCTGCTCGACACGCACACACTTCTGTGGTTCCTTTGGACGCCGGCGATGCTGCCCGCGCGTACACGGGAGCTGATTGAGAATTCAACATCGGATTTGGCGGTCTCCCTGGTCACGCCCTGGGAGATCGCTATCAAGACCGCTACGGGCAAACTCAAAGCGGATGAGATTCTCGACGATTTCGATTCCATCATGGAGCGTGGGCGGTTCCATCTGCTCGTTCCGACCGCCGCACAGGTGATTCGCAGCAGTCGGCTGCCATGGCATCATCGCGACCCTTTCGACCGCCTCCTCGCTGCCCAGACAATGGAACTCGGGTGGACGCTTTTGAGTAAGGATGCCGTGTTTGACACTTACGGCGCGAAACGCATATGGGCGTAGCGTAGCGCGATACTGAAGAAGGATTCTGCACAATCCTAATTGGAGACCTGACTTGCCCACGTATCGCAGATCGGTTGTGCCCGCGCGCGCGGGAGCCGCGCAGTTGCCGTTGGTGGCCATTGTGGGGCGGCCCAACGTGGGCAAAAGCACGCTCTTCAACCGGCTCACCGGGAGCCGGCGTTCCATTGTGGGCGACGAGCCCGGCATCACGCGCGATCGCATCTATGGCGAATACGAGTGGGCGGGGCGAAATTACCGGCTTGTGGACATGGGCGGCATTGTGCCGGACGATCCGGAGCTGATTGCGACGGAGATCTTCCTGCAGGCGAAGGTGGCGCTCGAAGAAGCCGACGCCCTGGTGATGGTGGTGGATGTGCGCACGGAACTGGCGCGGCCCGACTACGACCTGGCGCGCCTGCTCCAGCGCGGAGGCAAGCCGCTGTTTCTCGCCGTGAACAAGGCGGAGACCGATGCGTTGGCCAGCGAGGCGGAGAATTTTCGCCGGCTCGGGATCAGCAACGTGTTTCCAGTGAGCTCGGAGCACGGCCAGGGCATCGGCGAGCTGCTGGATGCGATTGCGGAGGCGGTGCCGGAGAAACAGGGAGCAGGGGAGCAAGCCAGCGAGGGAGCGAGCCGGCAAGCCGGCGATGAACCGGATCGTGCTGAGGAAGCGGAAGAGGTTGAAGAGGCGATCGAGGACGAGATGGAAGAGGGCGGACCTCTCGTTCCCGGTGCAAAGCCGGACCAGAGCCAGAAAAAGATCCGCACGCACGGAGAGTTTGAGCAGCGCGAAACCTCGGTGGCCATTATCGGGCGGCCGAACGTGGGCAAGTCGACGCTGCTCAACGCGCTCACCGGGACCTCGCGCGCGATTGTGTCGCCGATTGCCGGCACCACGCGCGACGCGGTGGATGAGGTCGTGGAGTTCGAGGGCAACACGCTGCGCTTTGTGGACACGGCGGGAATTCGCCGCAAGGGCAAGACGAAGTTGATGGCGGAAAAATTGAGCGTGGTGATGGCGCGGCGGCATCTTGAGGCCGCGGACGTGGCCCTGCTGATCGTCGACGCCACCGAAGGCGTAACTGCGAGCGACGCCACCATCGGAGGCTATGCACACGAGAGCGGGCGCAGCGTGATTATCGTCGTGAACAAGTGGGATTTGGTTACGACGAACCGCACGGATGGCAAGCCGCCCGCCGATCGCGATATCTTCGAGCAACAGGTACGCAAGGCGCTCAAGTATCTCGACTACGCGCCGGTGATTTTTTTGTCGGCTTTGGAAGGAACCCGAGGGGGAACCAAGAGTATGGCGCGCGTGCTGCACGAGGTGGTGGCCGTGGCCAAGGAGCGGCGCAAGCGTGTATCCACCGGACAGATGAATCGGTTTCTGGAGCGGATCGATTTTCAGCGCGCGCCGGTGCCCATGGCGAAGCGCATTCGCATCTTTTATATGACGCAGGCAGCCGTGGCTCCGCCCACCTTTGTGCTCTTCACCGATCGCGACATCAAGTTGCACTTCGCCTTCGAGCGGTTCCTCGAGAACCAGATTCGCGAGGCGTTCGGATTCAAGGGCACACCGATCTGGTTCAAGGTCAGGGCGCGGGGCGCAGAGCAGCGCAGCTGACGGTGGTGTCCCTGAAGTTCGTTGCATAAAAGCGGAAGGAACAACCGCAGGTCCTTCGACTCGTCCCGGTGCACCGGGACTCGCTCAGGATGACATCCGGTTTTTGTCGCTCGCGATGGCGCTGCATCATTGCTGCACAGCGCCGGGTGGGCCTGAGGATGAATCGCCGTTTGCTTCCGTGAGGTGCCGGATGTGCACGCTGGCCTCGGTTTCCGGAACGGTGCCGTCGTTCGCCTGGACCTCCGTGGGCCTTCCCTGGATGAGAATGCGCTGTGTGGCTTTGCCGCGCGCCGGAACCAGAACGCGCTGGGTCACGGACGTGTCGGGGTTGCGCACCGTGACGGGAACTTCGGCGGCGGCGTAGCCGGAGTTCGCGAGGTCGACGGTGACAATCCAGCCGTTGGCCTCAGGCCCCATTCCGGAATCGGACGCGTTCGGCGTGTGCGAAGCCGTCTCCGCCGAGGTGGGAAAGACGTTGTCGATCGCGATGTCGGGAAGCCCCTTGTCGGCATCGACCCAATCCGCAAAAAACCAGGAGAGATCGCGGCGCAGGCCGGCCTGTTCCAGCAGCTTCTCAAACGAGCCGGAGCCTGCATTCGGGCCGAGTCCGCGCGCCGCATCCTGCGCGGGATCGTAGGCGCGCAAAGCCGCGGAGAGCGCGGGATCGCCGACCAGATCGCGCAGCATCCAAAGCACGTACGTCGCCTTGGTGCGGTAGTAAACGGGAGAGATGGCCTGGGACAGCGGCTGGCCCGAACTCTCTCCGGGACTCGGAGGCTCAATCAACGCCAGCGCGCTGCGGCCGGACTCGAGAGCTTCAAGCGCTTTCTCGCGACCCAACTTTTTCTCCAGCCACAAGGTTCCCATGAAGTGCGCCACGCCCTCGCTCAGCCATGCGCGCGGCGACGACATCCAGGCGTGCGTGAGCGCGTGAGCCATCACGCCCGTGAGCTGATCGGGCGGACCCTGGCGAACGACGGTCACCAGCAGTGGCCCGGTTTCAAAGGGCGCGTCCTCGGGATCGGGAAGATCGAGAATCGTCAATTGCGAGCGCGGCGCCTGGCCCAGCCAGCCCTGCAGGAAGGGCGTTACGGCGGAAGCCGCGGAAGCCCACTCTTCGACAGCCGCTTCGTCAGCAGGCAGCGTCCAAAGTGTTGTGTTCGTCGCGTGGTGCTCGGCGCGGACAGCCACAAAAAGGCTGGGTGCCTCAAAGCCGAGTATCGCGCTATTGAGCGTGGCCGTTGCCACGCCGGAGATTTCGTCGCTTCCATTCTGCGGCTCAGTCACCGTGAGCGGCACGGAATGGCCGTTGATGAGAGCGACGGTTGGCACGTGGCCGTGGGGAAACTCGACCGTGAGATGCAGGAAGAAATGCGCCCCGGCCATGCGCAGCTTGTGCTCGCCCATTTCATCAAAAACCCGCGCGCCGTCGCCGAGAATCACAGGCGGCGCCGAGGCGGGGTACCACACCACGTTGCCGAAGCCGCGCAGGCCGGTGAAATCGGTGTCGATTACGTCCCAATCGGAGTGCAGCGCTACGTCCTCCGGCGTGCCGATGGCAAGAAGGCGCTGCGCCGATTGCGGAATGGCGCCGGAGTAGGTGACGTCGAGCTGCAAGGTCGCGCCGGGCGCGAGCGGGGTGGCGAGTTTGACGGCGGCCTCGTGCAACTGGCCGGTGTGATCGGTGTCGGAGTTGAGCGTGGCGATGGTGTACAGCGCGTCACGCGCGGCCACGCGGATGCGCTCCCAGTGCAGCGCAGAAGAAATCTGGAGCGGGACGTGGGCCAACGGGGATTTGCCGTCGTTGCGCACGGTGATGAGGGCGCGCACGGCGATTTCATGTTCCGCGCTGCGCAGATGCACGTCCATATTGAATTCGGTGAAGGTGAGGCTCAAGCGCTCGGCGTCGCTGGCCGTGGGCGCCTCGACAGACTGCCCGCTGGGGGCCGTCTGCTGCGCGCCGGGACCGACGGTGGTCGTGGTCTGGCCGTTTTCGTCGGTGGAGCGCGAGAAGACGACTTGGCCGTGATGCCGCTCGTCTTGTTGGGGCTGATTTTGCGGAGCCGCGGGAGTGGTTTGCGGCGCGGCTGGGAGCGCGGCGAGAAAAAAGATGCTTGCGAGAACGAGATGCGTTGTGCGCGTGGTCACCCACCCTTTCGCCAAAAAACCGGCGAAAGGATGGGGCAACCCACACGAGACGCCGATGCAATCGATCTTCATGAACCGAGACCTTTCTGTTTTTGCGGCCTGGATCTCGCGGTTTCCCCACTGCGTGGGGCAGCACTGCGTGCAGCAGACTCTTGGACGGATGAATCGGGTTCGCGGAGAGCGCGGCGCTGGCGGGCAGCTTCGTAGAGCACAACCGCTCCGGCGGCGGAGACGTTGAGCGAGCTGACGCCGCCGGCCATGGGAATGCGCAGCAGGTGATCGCAGGTGCGGCGGACGAGATCGTGAAGGCCGGCGCCCTCGCGGCCCAGCACGATGACGAGATTGCCGGTGAGATCGAAGCGGTCGTAGTCGCTTTCGCCGCGCTCATCGAGACCAACGATCCAGAGGTTCTGGCGTTTGAGCTCTTCGAGCGCGCGCACCAGGTTGACCACGCGGGCGATGCGCAGATGCTCGGCCGCGCCGGCGCTGGCCTTCACGGCAGCGGGGCTCAACGGCGCGGAGCGGCGCTCGGTGAGGACGACGCCGTCGACGCCGGCGCCATCGGCCACGCGCAGCAACGCGCCCAGGTTTTGCGGATCTTCCACACCATCGAGAGCCAGGACGAGGCGCGATGCGGCGGGCTTGCCGGGAACCGGCGCGAAGAGATCTTCGAGGGCAAGAAACTCCTGCGGGCGCACCAGCGCGACGACGCCCTGGTGCGCGGGGGTTTTGGCGGCAAGCGTGAGCTGCTCGCGCGGCTGCTCGAGAACGCGGACGCCAGCCTCGCGGCATTGGGCCACGAGCCGCTCGAGACGCGCATCGTGCCGCTCGCGGGCCACCAGAACGTGGTCAAAGCGCCGCTTTCCGGCTTTCAGAGCCTCCTCCACCGGGTGCAGGCCGTAGAGAACTTCCATGAGGTTAGTTTACGGCGCGAAACACGAAGGGCGCCGGTTCGCGGCGCCCTGAGGATGGAAAGAAGCTGGCCGTTCGCTAAACAAAGTGGCCGGCGCTTTGTTCGCTCCACTCTTCCATCTGCTGTTTGAACCGCTCCATCTGCTGCTGTAACCGCTGCTGCATCTGCTTCATCTGCTCGTCGTTAAAGCTCTTGCGGAACTGTTCCATTTGCTGTTGCAGCTGCTGCCTCATTTGCTGCGCGTCGAGCTGCGAGTTCTTCATGCTCTCGCGCAGCTTTTCGGTCTGCTGGCGAAGCTGCTCCATCTGCTCCTGGCTCATCTGCAGCCGCATGTTTTCCATCTGCTTGCGCACGGCATCGGCTTGCTCGCGCGCCCGCGCGGCGGCTGCGTTGGCCTCGGCCTGTGCCTGAGCGGTGAGCGCCCGCAAGCTTTCGGGATCGAGTGCGGGCATCAAATCGGCCAACTCCGGCGCATCGCCGTTCGCGAACAGATCGTCAAACTCCACTGCGCCGCGATGCTTGGAGTCCACCTGCAGGGTGAGTATCTGCTGCTTCTTGTCGCGCAGAATGGTCACCTGTACGGGCTTGCCCTGGTAGGAGCGTAGTGCGCGGTCCCAATCGGCGGAGGTCAGGATGGAGTCTGCGCCGACCTTGAGAATGACGTCGAAGGCCTTGAAGCCGGCAGCGGCGGCCTCGGATTTCTTGCTGACCTGCTTGACCATCAGGCCGCCCGGCACTCCGAAGTACTCGGCCATCTGCGAAGTGAGGGGCTCAACCATGGCGCCCACATTGAGCGTACTGGTGAAGAGCGACATGTGGAAGCCGCTCGGTGGAATCGGCGCGTCGCCGCCGCCCATGACGTCCATCGTTGGCGCCGGCTCTATGGGCCCAACGCCGCTGACATCGTTGCCAATCCTGCCCCAGACATCGTGGTCGAGAGCCTTGCGGTCGACCAACTGCACGGCCAGGGTTTGGATATTGCCGTCGCGGCTGATTTCGAGGCTGATCTTGCGGTCCGGCGGAATCTCATGCAGCATGCGGACAAACTGCTTGGCGCTTTCCACGTTCTGGCCGTTGATGGCCAGCACCACGTCACCCACCTTCAGGCCGATCTGGCCAGCGGGTGCATCGTGGTCGATCAGCGTAATCACGGCGCCGCGAACTTCCTTCAGTTTGAGCGCCTGCGCCTTGTCGGCATCCACGTCGCTCACTTCCACGCCCAGGTAGCCTGACGGGCCGGCATGCGCCACCAGGGGATCGGGATCCACAAAGACGGGCGCGAGTGTCCGCGCCTGAGCATGCGCCAAGTGCGGCATCAAGAGCAGGCAGGCTGCCGCGGCCAACGCCGCGCAGCAAATTGCGGAAGAACCAGGGATTCCATGCGATGTACGGTACGGCCTCAAAAGGTGTTTCATAGCTGTGTCTCTCCTTGCAGTTCGTCAACCGGTCTGCGCTCATAAGGACGGCGCAGTGGCCGGAAGGGTAAGCACGTTTATTGAATCTCCGAAACCCGGCTCAGTACCTGCCGGGAAACGTTCCGGATCTGGGCGTTGTCGTCAGAGTTGGAGACGGAATAGAGCACCTGGCGAACGCTGGTATCGGCGTCGACCGGCTCCAACAAACCAATGGCGGCCGTGCGGATGGCCGGGTCGTTGTCATTCAGCACGGCTTCCAGCACGGCATCGCGCACGCGCACGTCGTCGGCCACGTAGGGCTCCAGGCCCTCCAGCGCCTTCTGGCGCACCCTGGGGCTGCGATCGTAGCGCAGCGCCACCATGAGCGCCTCGCGGATGCCGGCAGGCTGGCAACTGTGGCCGGCGCGGCACTCCGCCGCCAGCAGGGCTACGGAGTCGTCGCGCACCCCCGGCGAAGAGTTATTCTCCGTGGCCAGCATGAGCAATTGGCGGATTTGAGGATCGTCGAGCGAACCCTCCACCTGGCGCGGCACAAGCTGGTTGTAGCTCACGTCCACGATCTCGCTGTTGGGCTGGCGCACAATGCCCGAGATGTTGGCCACATTTGAAAGTGCAGGGAGGGCTGCTTCAGGTTGCACTTTGAGGCCGGCCGGCGTTCTGGTTTGCGCGTCGATTTGCGCGCGGGCCGCACGATTTTGCGCGTATTCGTAGCCGCCCAGAACTCCGGCTCCGGCTCCGGCCACCAGCAGCAGCAACGCCGCCACCGGCGCGGCCTGCAGGCTGGCGAAATTGTTCAGCATGCGTTCGCCGAGGCGCTCGTACCAGCGCTTGGGCGGCAATGCGTCCAGGGCTTCGTCGAGGCGCAGGCGCGCGCGGGCCACCAGATTCGGCCCCGGCTCCGCAACCGCATGCACATCGGCCAGAACCTTGAGCGCCAGCACCCGCTCGCGCTCCTTGCGGCACGCCGCGCAGGCGGCCACATGGCGCTCCAGCTCGTGCGCCAGTTCGTCCGGCAGCTCCCCGTAGGCTGCCGTTACCATCCGTTCATGTGCTAATTCGCAATTCATGTCTACGTCCTTTTGGCCCCAAAGGCAGCTATTAGCTTTTAGCTATTAGCGCTTAACTCGCCGTGCGAAGGCCGAGCTTCTTGTATTTTCTTCCGGCTCTTTGCGTTCCGCTGCGAGCCCGTTTTCTGTTCCCAAAAGCAGCTATTAGCTAAAAGCTAAGAACTAACAGCCGGTTTCTACCTCAACTCCGCCAGTTGCGTGCGCAACTTCTTGGTTGCGCGGAAGAGGGTATTCTTGGCGGTCTCTTCCGTGGTGTTCAACATCTCGCCGATGGTGCGCAGCCGCAGCCCCTGGTAGTGCTTCAGCTCGAACACCATGCGCTCGCGCGGCGTCAACTTGCCCAGCGCCGCCTGAATCCTTTCGCCCAGGCGCTTGCGGTCCAGCTCGCGCGCGGGATTGGAAAACGCCCGGTCGTCGGAGACCGAGGCCAGCAAATCGATCTCTTCGCCGCTGCGGTCCACCACCACGGCATGATCTTCGCGGCGCGTCTTGCGCCGGCGCAACTGGTCCAGGCACAGGTTGGTGACGATCCGGTAGATCCACGTATAAAACGAGCACTCGAAACGGAAGTTGCCGATGTACCGGTAAGCCTTCAGGAAGGCCTCCTGGTAGATGTCCTCGGCATCGTGTTCCGATCCGGTGAGATGCAGGGCCAGCCGCAGCACCTGGTGCTCGTACTGGCGCACCAGGGCGTCGAATGCCGCGCGCGATCCCGCTTGTGCCTCGCGGATCAGGTCCATTTCGAGCGCACGGCTATACGCGCGCTCCTGTTCCCGGCTCGCGTCGGTCCGATTCTCGCTCTTCGGGCCCGATCTCCCCCGGTTCGCCTCGTCCATTGCCCTCGTCGCAGCCATGCCTGGAGAGGATTGTACCCTCAGCCCTGCTGGCCGAGCCAAAGTGGCTGCTGCCTGAACCGGGGCGAGTGGAATACTGACCGCATCTGCTTCCATTGGCTCCGCTCCCGGAAGGAAAAGCCTGTGCGCAAGGTAATAGACGCGGAAGCAACGGTTTGGGGAGCAGGGACCAGGGAACAGTGTGAGTGTGAGTGGATAGTGTGCGCTGACCACCCCCACTCACACTCACACTCACTCCCAGGCAGTTACACTGGGAAGCGATGACTCGAAATCTCTTTGAAAACACGGCGGATGGCGGCGCGGGAGCGGCTGGCGCGTGGTTTACGGCGCATTGCGACGGGGGGTCGCGGGGAAACCCAGGCCCGGCGGGGTATGGCGCCGTGATGGAAGACGCCCAGGGCCTGGTGGTGGCGCGGCTCAGCGAGTTTCTCGGCCGCCAGACCAATAACTACGCCGAATACAAGGGTTTGCTGGCCGTGCTCGCCTGGGCGCTTGCGAACGGTGTCCGCCGCCTGCGGGTCTTCTCCGACTCCGAGCTCATGGTGCGGCAGATGAAGGGCATCTACAAGGTGAAAAACCCCGGCTTGCGGCCGCTGTGGGAAGAGGCGCAACGCCAGGCGCGGCAATTCGACGCATTCGAGATGCGGCATACGCTGCGCGGCGGGAATAAGGAAGCCGACAAGCTGGCGAATGCGGCGATGGATCGGGGGCAGGGGCAGGGACTAGGAACTAGGGACTAAGGACTAGGGTGCGGCAGGGCTAAGATTTGTGCAATCGCATTCCCGGCGTCAAAAGCAACCGCAGATTCTTCGACTCCCTGCGTCCGCTGCGCGAACTCCGGTCGCTCAGAATGACTGTCCTTCGATGGGAGACGACGTTCCCTGTTCCCTATTCCCTGTTCCCTGCCTTTACACCTTCCGCCCCAAATCGTTGCGCCAGGCGTAGCCGTCTTTTTCCAGCAAATGGTCGGCACACTCGGGGCCCCAGGAGCCGGCAAAGTAATTCGGGAAGACTTCGGGGTTTTTCGCCGCCCAGGCTTCGAGAACGGGGGTGTAGAGCGCCCAGTTGGTTTCCACTCCGTCGCGGTGCGCGAACAGGGTCTGATCGCCCAGCATGGCGTCGAGCAGCAGGCGCTCGTAGCCGTTGGCGCTCGATTTGCCGAAGGCGGCCTCGTAGTCGAAGTCCATGTTGACCGGGCAGACGGCCATCTGCGAGCTGGTGGGCACCTTGGCGCCGAAGCGCAACGCAATGCCTTCGTCGGGCTGGATGCGGATGGTGAGCAGGTTGGGCTGAATCTCGCTGCACGGGCCGCGAGTAGCGATGCGATTGAAGATCAAGAGCGGCGGCTGCTTGAACTGGATGGAGATTTCGGTGGCGCGCTTCTTCATGCGCTTGCCGGCGCGGAGAAAGAAGGGGACGCCGGCCCAGCGCCAATTCTCAATGGTGAGGCGGAGGGCGGCGTAGGTCTCCGTGCCCGACTCGGGATTTACGCGTTCCTCGTCGCGGTAACCAATCACGTGCTCGCCGTTTATGATGCCGGGACCGTATTGCCCGCGTACGGTGTTGAGAATGGGGATGGACGGAATGGCCTGCCACACCTTGAGCTTTTCGCGGCGCACGCTCTCGGCCTCGAAACTCGACGGCGGCTCGAGAGCGACGAGGGCGAGCAGCTCCATCATGTGGTTCTGGACCACATCGCGAAGGGCTCCGGCCTTTTCGTAAAACGGCCCGCGCCCCTCCACGCCGAGGGTTTCGGCCACGGTGATCTGCACGTGGTCGATGTAGTTGCGTTTCCAGATGGGCTCGAAGATGCCGTTGGCGAAGCGGAAGACCAGCAGGTTCTGCACCGTCTCCTTGCCCAGGTAATGGTCGATGCGGAAGACCTGGCTCTCCTGAAACACGGCATTGACCTGGCGATTGAGCTCGCGCGCCGAATTGAGGTCGTGGCCGAAGGGTTTTTCGATGATCACGGCCACGCGGCCTTTTTCAGGCTGCGCCATGCCCTGCGCGCCCAGGTTTTCCACGATGCCCGCAAAGAACTCCGGCGCGGTGGCAAGGTAGAAGAGGCGGACAGGACCGATTCCCTTCTCCGCGGCGATGCGGTCGAGTTCGGTCTTCAGCTTCGCGTAGTGGGTTGGATCGTCGAAGTTGAGCGGGAAATAGCTGATGCGGCTGACAAAGTCGTCGAGTCCGGAATCGGATGCATCCACACCGCCAAACTCCACGATGCCTTCGCGCATGTCGGCCGCGAATTCGTCGCCCAGCGGGCGGCGCGCCACGCCCACAATGGCAAACTGCTGCGGTAAGAGCTTGGCCTGATAAAGATGAAACAGCGCCGGAAGCAGCTTGCGCTTGGTCAGGTCGCCCGAGGCGCCAAAGATCACGAGAACTCCCGGGTCGGGAATACGCTCGACGCCCTTCGGCAACTGCAAAAGATCCTCGGGGCGCACGCTCATTTGGATGGTGGCCATGGTGTGTTCAACCTCCGGCGGGAAAAGACAGCTTCTAGCTGCTAGCTTCTAGCCTCTAGCTCATCGTGCGAGAGCACAGGCTATCGAATTCCGACGAACAGGCTAGAAGCTAGTGGCTAGAAGCTAGGAGCTGCTTTTATGCTTTCGCTTTGGCGAAACGCTTGTTGACCTCAGCCCAGTTCACCACGTTCCACCACGCGGCCAGGTAATCGGGACGGCGGTTCTGGTACTTGAGGTAGTAGGCGTGCTCCCACACGTCGTTGCCGAGGATGGGATAAAGTCCCTGCGAAAGCGGCGAGTCCTGGTTGGCGCTGGTGATGACCTTGAGCTTGCCGCCCGTGAACACCAGCCAGCCCCATCCCGAGCCGAACTGCTTGGCAGTGGTCTCGTTGAAGGCCTTCTTGAAGATGTCGAAATCGCCGAAATCGGCGGAGATCTGCTTGGCAATCTCGCCCGAGGGATGGCCGCCGATGCCGGGCGCGTTGGCTGGGCCCATGATGGTCCAGAACATGCTGTGGTTGGAGTGGCCGCCTCCGTTGTTACGCACCACGCCGCGAATCTCTTCGGGAACCGCGTTGAGGTCGCTGATCAGGTCGTCCACGGTTTTGGCGGCGAGCGCCGGATGGTTGGCCAGGGCCCCATTCACGTTGTTGATGTAGGTCTGGTGGTGCTTGTCGTGATGCAGGTGCATGGTTTCGGTGTCGATGAAGGGTTCGAGCGCGTTGTAGTCGTAGGGAAGCGGCGGTAATTCGTATGCCATTGGGGAATTTCTCCTTCGTTCGGATTGTACTGGGTAAGGCCTGACCTCAGGCCCAAGTTCGGCTCCGCGTATATATGGATGGATGCGGAAACTGGCGGCGAGGGTGCGGAAAGTTCGCAGATTGAGATGAATACGGCATGAATGGCGGTTGGAAAACCCACCCGGGGCCATGCCCGGTTTGAATCGTTGAGCGGGGCCGTGCTTTCCCACATCTCAAAATCGAGATGTGGGGTGCCCGCGTTGGTGCTGGGTCAGAACCAGGCTGGCGAGCCCCATGCCAGCCGTGTCGGGGTCCCGAGCGGCGGGCGCACCTCAAGGATCTCCGGAGCGCCTGCCACAGCCGCTTCCACGGCCAGCGCAATGCGGTGACCGGCATGGTCGAAGCGGCAAAACCGCCAGCGCTGGGGATCCTCATCGACGCCCGGGGCAACTTCAAAACGAATGGTCTGAGGGCCGTTCTCAAATCGCGACGCTTCAGGCCCGGCGCGCGTGCTCTCCGTGTTGGGCCCGTCGAAGAGGAACGAAATCCCTTGCAGCGGGAGCGAGAGGCCCATGCCGCGCGCCTTGATGTAGGCCTCCTTGAGTGTCCAGAGCGACAAAGCGCGGCTGGGGCGCTCGGCGGCGGGCAAGGCGTCGAGTTGCGCGCGCTCGGCTGTAGAGAAGACCCGGACGGCAAGCGGAACAATCCCATCGGCGCGCGCGAACGACTCGACGTCGACACCGACCTCCG
>Ga0326727_10009940_pt1 | contig 22997 bp, 24 predicted proteins | sample MB2enrmetagenome_FD_207643 | JGI IMG/M metagenome (GOLD analysis project Ga0326727, IMG submission 207643) | Lab enriched peat soil microbial communities from McLean, Ithaca, NY, United States - MB29MY | ecosystem: Environmental > Terrestrial > Soil > Wetlands > Peat | place: USA: New York...
TTCTTCTAGCCAGAAGATATCATGATCTTCTAGCTTCTTTCCCCATCTTATCGCAGTATTAACGTCCCATTTGGTATTGACGTCTGCCATAATTCTCACTTTTTCTCCGACCGCTTCCCTGACACGTCTTATCCTGTCGTAGTCTTCAGAAGGGTCGCTTTTTCCAACCTTAATTTTCACAGCAGTAAAACCATCGCGAATAGCGCCGCGTATGTTGTCGACCAGTTCGTCTACGCTCCACGAAAGCCATCCTACGTCCGTGTTGTAGGCCAGTACGGAATCCCGGCAACCTCCCAAATATTTCCACAACGGAACACCACTTGACTTGCAACGAATATCCCACAGTGCCATATCGATTGCACACATTCCCATCTGCGCCAGACCGGTCTTGCCAAGTCGATAGTCCCAGAGGAACGAATTCCTCGCATAGACTTCCTCGGGCATAGCCCTAGATAGATCAAAATCCATACCTCGAATGGTCGGTATGAGATAGCGTGATATCATATCACGAACTATGTCTCCTCCAATGCCGATAGTCCAATTGAAGCCCCAGCCCTCCAGTCCATTACTTGAGATAACCTTCAACACGATCATCTCAATCCTGTTCCATTTACTAATTGAGTCGGCAAGAGCTTTCTTCAATGGAATTTGGAGAAGGAATACTTCGGCGTCCGCAATCTTCAACGATTCTTACCTACGAAGATTCGTCGGTTTGAGATCTTAAAGCCATTGATTTAATTTGACGAACAATCCACGTTAATCAGAATGATTGAATAGCCGATCGAATAGTCATCCTCCCGAGTCGCGTGAAAGCATGCGTTTCTCATTTCTCGTCTCTCAGATGCTTGGCTATCAGATTCCTAACCTTTTTTGCACTCCTGACTCGTTCGTTGAATTTGAAAAAGCGCTGAAACTTTTTAGTGACAACGGGTTTGAAGGCGTCGAGTTGAATCTCAATCTTGATGATGAGCGGCTGCTAGCACGGATTGAGAGCGCGCTGGAAAAATCAGAGTTGAAGCTTGCAGCGGTTGGAACAGGCTTGTTGTATGCGGTCGACAAATTATCATTCACTGATCCAGACCCAAGTAAACGAATTGAGACTGTGTCTAAGGTTACGAAACTGATCAGATTCGCAGCGGAGCATCAAGCAGTTGTGATTGTAGGATTAGTAAGAGGGACCGGTTCATTCGAGAGCGAGGAGAATGTAACAGCGTTACGAGAATGCTTGCAAGCGTGCGATGCAGAGGCATCTTGTTGCAACGGCAAAATCGCCTTGGAGGCGATAAATAGGTACGAAACTAAATCACTTAACACTGCTGAACATGTGGCGAGATTCATCGACGACTCAGGCCTCAAAGCAACTGGAATTCTGCTAGATACATTTCATATGAACATAGAAGAGAGATCGATCGAGAGCACAATAAGATCCTACGTTGACAGAATCGCCCACTTTCACATAGCAGACAGTAATCGGTGGCCGCCAGGATACGGACACTTGGACATCAGAGGACAGCTGAGAATCCTTACAGAGTTAGACTACCAAGGGTGGGTGTCAGCCGAGGCTTTGCCGAGACCTTCAAGCATAGACTCCGTCGTGGCTACGGCGAAGTATCTTGCGAATTGCAAATTGAGTCGATGCTGAATCTAAGCTCTTTAATTATCGACTTTAACGGTGATATATATATCACCGACGTTCGTCCCGGTTCGACCAGTAACTATGTTATCGTTAAGTTTCTTGAAGAAATGAAAAGAGTCACTTCGAGCGATGAACTCTTGCGGATCAACTTTTCTGCGCCTTGCACGATTACCGGAATTGCCGTCGACTATTGCTCCAGCCGCCGGACTGTTGCCATCAATTCCATCAGTACCGAACGCGACTATGGCTATACCACTCTGTCCGTCAATATCGATTAGTGCAGAGAGCGCGGTGTGCTGATTCCGTCCGCCCTGCCCATTCCCTACGACATTAACCGTGGTTTCTCCGCCGACTATTATTGCTCCTGAATCACGTATGGGTTCGCGGAAAATCTTGCTGCTGACTCCGATCGAGGCCAACAATTTCCCGAGGCTCTTTGCCTCCATGTCCGCTTGCGACGTCAATATTTTCGTAGGCACTTTGCGAGCCTCTAGGGCACTTTTTGCCGCTACGCATGCATATCTATTGTCTGCGATTATGAAATTGTGAACTCTATCGAAAATAGGAGAAGTGGGTTTAGGGGTTTCATGAATCCTGCCGGCTAGTCCACGCTGTAGATGTTGTTTCACATTGCGAGGTATCTTTCCCCAAATATTGTACTTGCGAAGTACCTGCACAGCGTCGCTATACGTGGTAGGATCTGGGGCTGTGAGGCCAGACGCGATGTCGTGGAGAGTGTTGCCTGCAACGTCGGAGATGATGAAAGAAATAATTGCTGACGCCGCACATTTCTCAACCAATCTGCCACCTTTGAGAGCAGAAATGTGTCGTCTGACTGTGTTTATTTCATGAATTGTTGCTCTTGTCCGTATCAACTCTTCAGTAAGTCGACGTTTATCCTGCAACGTGATGGAATCAACGGGGGCAGGCAGAAGGGCAGAGGCCCCACCGGAAATTAGGCAGATTAGAAGGTCGTCCGGTTTCATAGTACGCAGCATCGCTATAACACGTCGAGCGGCACGAAAGCCTTCTTCATCAGGAAAAGGGTGGCCGGCTTGGAAGATTTCTACTCGGCTATCGAAACGAGGCATTTTCTCCCCCTTCGGGGCGACCAAGATGCCCGATACGTTCTGTTTATTGAGTAATCCTAGAGCAGTGTCCATCATTGGGACACTTGCCTTGCCGACCGCTATTATGTTGATGTGACTGAAATCAGAGATTGATATCGACAAATTACGAATGATCATGTGTCCATGATCGAGCTTAAGGCATGCTCTTAGGCAGTTTGACGGATCAATAGCTTCCAAGGCCTTCTGAATGGCATGAACACAAAGTCGCCGCGCTCTCTGATTGGACGACGAGCCACCGTTACGAATGAGTTTAGATCCATCTTTTATCGTAAAGTTTGGAATCATTGAAAAAACCTGAGATTATCTGAATTTCCGACACAGTTTAGGCCATGGCATTGAACGAGCTTAATACTTGTTCCTCCTCGACGTATTTCGGAACCATTGGACATTCGATAAAGGCAGAAATATTGCTCGAATAAGTCACTCGTAAGATTGAGTTGCAGACATTAGCGGAAAAATTAGCGGATTACTCTCTAAATATCAGATTTGATCAAATCCCATCCAACGTTGTACATGAGGCTAAACGTAGATTCGTTGATTCAATCGGGTGCGCGGTAGGTGCTTTCAACGCTGATGCGCCGGCCAAGTGCAGAGAACTAGTTAGCAAGCTTTCGAGAAACCGTGACTCTACAATAATCGGCACATCAGAAAAGACGACTCCCGATCTAGCGGCTTTCACAAATGGCGCAATGATTCGCTATCTTGACTTCAATGACACTTACTTGTCAAAGGAAGCATGTCATCCCAGTGACAATCTCTCAACCGCAATTGCGCTTAGCGAGAGCGAGAGAAGAGATGGGCGCGAATTGATTACCGCACTTATCGTCGGATATGAAGTGCTTTGTAGGCTTTGTGACGCATCGAACATACGTGATCGTGGGTGGGATCATGTCACTTACGGAAACATCTCAACAGCACTCGTGGCTTCTAGACTTCTAGGATTGACACATGAGCAGGCTACCAATGCACTTGCACTCGCAATCACACCGAACAATGCACTCCGACAGACACGAGTTGGTCAACTCTCCATGTGGAAAGGCTGCGCGTTCGCTAATGCTGCGCGCAACGGAGTATTCGCAAGCCTACTTGCCCGCGAGGGATTAACAGGGCCAACGCCAATTTTCGAAGGCGAGAAAGGTTTTCAGAAAGTTGTGTCAGGAACACTTCAAACCGACCCAAATAAATGGACGCGATTCAAGATTCTTGAAACTTCAATCAAATATTACTCAGCCGAATATCATTCCCAAGCAGCAATAGATGCGGCCTTGCAATTGCGGAAAGAAATAGACCTAGAAAGAATACGTGAAATAAATGTCTCCACCTTCAAAGTAGCAGTACAAATAATCGGTGGCGAACCCGAGAAATGGACCCCCAAAAGTCGCGAAACAGCAGACCATAGCCTCCCATACATGGTAGCAGCCGCGCTTCTCGACGGCGAACTCGGTCCAAACCAGTTCACGAATGAAAAGATTAGAGATCCCCAACTCAAATCCATGATAAAAAAAATTAAGGTACAATCCGATCCTAACCTTACAAAACTTTACCCCAGAGGAATACCAGCAATACTAGAGATAATCGACAACGCAGGCAAAATGCATAGAAAACGCGTCGAATTTCCCCGAGGCCATCACAGAAACCCTATGACAGACAAGGAGGTTGAAGAGAAATTCCGCGCGCTGACGATTAATACCATCACGAAAGACCGTGCCAACGAATTTTTGAGAAAGAGTTGGAAGCTCGAGAGCATTACCGACATTTCTGATCTGCTTGCTACGTTGGTTAGGCCTTAGCAAACACAATTTGGAGATAACGAAAGATGAGCAAGGGTAAGAGTGGACTGGAGGATGTCATAGTAACCTCCTCAGCCATTTGTAACTTGAATGAAAAATCAAACATCGTCGAAATACGCGGGTACGACCTACTAGACCTCGCGGAGCATTCAAGTTTCGAGGAAGTCTGCTACTTGCTTTGGTACACCAGACTACCTTCCGCAAAAGAACTTACCGAGTTCACGCAAACCCTGGCGAATAACCGACAAATTCCTATGGGCATGATAGAACTGATCAAACGCCTACCTAAAACTTCCACGATGGACTCATTACGAACGTGGGCTTCAGCTCTCGCCGCTTATGATTCCGAACCCGACAACACCAGTAACGAAGCAACCATCAGGAGAATAACGAAAATTACGGCGGTAATGCCAACCATCGCGGCAGCCGCGTACAGAATATCTCAAAAGCAAGAGGTGATTCAACCTGACTTGCACCTGAACCATGCAGAAAATTTTCTGCATATGATACTCGGAAAAGAAATTAATAGTTCACTCAGCCGAGCATTCGAAAAGAGTTTAGTGCTTTACAGCGAACATGAACTCAATGCGTCCACGTTCAGCGCTCGAGTCATAACTTCAACTCTCTCAGACGTATACTCAGCAATTACGGCAGCCATCGGTACACTGAAGGGACCACTTCACGGAGGAGCCAATGAAGAAGCAATGAAACTACTCCTCGCAATAGAGTCTCCCGAGAAGGCTGAAAAGTATGTCAGACCCCTTTTAGCCGAGAAGAGAAGAGTGATGGGTTTTGGCCATCGCATATACAAACTCGGCGATCCCCGAGTCAAATTAATGAAAAAAATAAGCAAAGAGATTGGAGAAGAGACAGGACAATTGAGGTGGCATGAGATCTGTGAGCAAGTTGAGGAAGTTGTAGGTGTTGAAAAGAAATTGTTCCCAAACCTCGACTTCTACTCAGCCCCCGCCTATTACTGCTTGGGAATACCGATCGACCTGTACACGCCAATTTTCGCCTCAAGCCGAGTGTCTGGATGGTCAGCGCATATTCTGGAACAACTCCAGAGCAACCGCCTCATCAGACCTCGTACAACCTACACGGGTCCTAGTGGGTTAAAGTATGTCCCGTTAAGCCTGCGTCAATAACGATGTTTTTGTGATTTGTTCTAAATCACACCAAGTTCATCTTTTGAGCAACTTTCGAGATACGGACATGACTTGCTTGTCCAAGTCAGCGTAGGAATAATAGTCGATGAGTCGATATAATTCATCTCTTGACATCATCTTACCCAACATTGTCTTCTGTGTACCGGACCTTTTTAGTTCTCGAAGCGTTTGTCTAACAGCAAATAGCATTGCTCTGAATGCAGTCAGTGGGAAGATGACGATTCGGTAGCCTAATAGTTCGAATTCTGAGGCAGTCATGTATGGAGTTTTACCAAATTCGGTCATGTTAGCAAGTAAAGGGGCTCTGATTTTTCGTGCGAATTCGGCGAATTCGTCTTTACTTTCAAGGGCTTCAGGAAAAATTATTTCAGCCCCAGCCCTTACGTAGGCTCTAGCTCTCTCGATAGCGGAATCGAAGCCCTCAACTCCACGGGCATCGGTTCGCGCTATTATTACCATTTGGCTCGACTCTTTTGCTGTGATAATTTTTTTAACCATCTCAGCAACGTTAACCAACTGTTTTCCGGCGAGATGCCCGCAACGTTTCGGCATTATTTGATCTTCGACGTGCACCGCCGCTGCACCGGCCGCTTCCATATCTCGAACCGTACGTGCGACATTTACCGTCTCCCCAAATCCGGTGTCAATATCAACAATAACGGGTAGAGAAACTACAGAAGTAATATGTCGAACGGCATCTGCCACTTCAGTGAGCGTTGTCACTCCCAAGTCTGGTAGGCTGAGCAAGTTGGCGAAACCTCCTCCTGAGAAATATAGCCCTTCGAAGCCAAGGTCTTGCGCAAGCCTAGCTATCACTGGGCTGAAAACCCCTGGAGCAACAAGAATTTTCTTCGAAGAAATTCTGGTTCGTAAAATTGCAGCTGGCTTTTCCTGAGGATATCGCAGAATAAATTTCACCCGGGTAATCATTGCTTCGGCGAGAGTCATCTTAAGTATTACGTGTGATGTCTGATCACTTGATTTTAATTGAAGATAACTGACCTGAAAACGACCGTAGTCGCCATGCCCTTGAGCAAGGTTACTCCAACCTCCATTGTGATCTTCGGTGAATCTCCTTTGCTCTCGGTGTTAGTTGAAGTTACAACGGACGCGGGAATTACTGGGATTGGCGAATCACCGGTTGTTAACGGGGCAGAGATATGCAGGTCCATGATCGATTCCGTTAAACCCCTACTCATCGGAGAAGACCCGTTTCAGGTCGAAAGGCTGCGCAAGAAACTTTACGCGCGATTCAACCTCGTACACTTCCATTTGCATGCGGCTAACTGGGCATTTAGCGGCATCGACACTGCGCTCTGGGACATCATTGGTAAGTCATGCGGACAACCACTCCACAGACTATGGGGCGGAGGTTACCGCGATAAGGTGAACTTTTGGGGATGGGTACCCCATGGAACCTTTTCAATCATACAAGAAGAGTCTAGAAGATATGTGCAGGAAGGTTTCAATTGTCTATACTTGAAAGTCGGAATCGATCGAAAACATGACATCGAGAGCGTTAAAGCGATCAGAGACGCCGTCGGATATGACGTAGATCTGAGGATTGATGCTAATCAGGCTTGGACTCCAAGCGGAGCAATCCGGATCATCAAGAAAATGGAGAGATACGATCTGGAAATGGTCGAACAACCGGTCCTAATGTATAACCTAGACGCCCTCGCTCGAGTCCGTAACGCCGTATCAACACCGATATTATCACATGAAAGCAGCTGGACCTTCCATGATACTCTGAATGTCTTGAAACATGACGCTGCCGACGCAGTACAATTGGACCCTAGGTTTGACGGTGGAGTCTGGGGTTTCAGAGTCGCGGCTGGAATGGCCGAAGCGGCCGGTATAGGTGCAGTTGCGCATAGTTTCGGCGAATTGGGCGTTGCTACAGCGTTGATGATTCAAGCGATCGCTTCTTCACCATCCTTCATTTATGCAAATCAAACCGCATATCCATTCCTAAGTGACGACGTGATTAAAGGAGGAATGATGAAATTCAAAAACGGTCACCTGCCTGTACCTTTGGGACCAGGTCTAGGCGTAGAATTTGACCCGGTAAAAGTGGAAAAATATTCTAGACTCTATGAAAAAGAAATTCGAGGGAGAGAGTTCGAGACACCTTGGCAATCACCCCGCAAATTCCTAGGACTGAAAGATGAGACTACGGACTGGATCCCTATGCCCGCCCAATACTGAATTACTTCAATCAACCCAAAGAACACTAATGCCGCGTAACCACACAATAAACTCCCCATCCCTCCAAGCTGAGCTATCATGATCAGTCTTGTTCGATTTGAAAAATCGGTGGCAGACAGCATTCTTAGTTCAGCTTTAGACACGTACCCACGAGAAACAATTCTCCTAATGCGCGGAAAAGCAGAACGAGACGAAATCCTGATCAATGAATTAGTAATCCCTCCTCTCGCTAGACATGGTCTCGGATTTTCCGGTTTCCCCAACATAATGCTCCCATTAGATCTGAAAGTGATGGGAGTTTCACACTCCCATCCCTCCGGAATCCTCAGACCCTCAATCCAGGACCTGAACCATTTCTATGGCAAGATCATGGTTATCGCAGCCTACCCGTTCCAATCCTACGACGATATAGGCGCCTTCAATAGTCATGGCGACAAGCTCCAGCACCGAATAGTGCCTGACCATGAAGATCTAGAAAATCCTTGACCCGATCGACAGCCATCATCAATTACGCGCAAATGGCATCTGATCCTGACACCGCGTTCTGAATGAATCATCCACAACCCGTTTTATCGCCTCACGAGACGAACTAAGTGAATCTCATCTGGGAAAAAAATGGAATTTCGCAAACAAATTAAAATCTCATATTCGTTGACAGTTATCGGCATAGCTATCGAAGCCTACGTCATCGTCACGAACTATATCCGCTCCCTGATGTTCAGAAGCGGTGGATATACACGAGGAACGTTTAGCGGCGCTAGACAATTTGGATTCGGCGGCCTTATCGGCGTTGTTGGAATGACAATAGCAATAATCGGAGCAGTGTGGCTAGGCTATACGATAGCGAAGCAGTTCAAAACACATCCTAAACCTCGAACCTGATACAAACGCAAAATTTACGTGTGAGATAATTGTCAGATTGAAGACAGTAATAAAAGAGAAGCAACTCGTCGGTAAACAGCAATATGGATGGAGAATATAAACTACAACATGTAGTGTAGTAAAGGAGAGAGCCATGCAACCGTTTGACGTCTTCAAGTTGTCAGTTAGGGCACTGATGAGTCGCAAAACTAGAAGCGCGATTACAATTCTCGGCGTGATGGCAGGCTCAGCGTTGATTCTAGCGTTGATAGCAAGCGGCAACGGCACTTCAGCGGCTGTCCAAGCTCAGGTAGAAAAAATCGGTGCAAATACGCTGATCGTAAGAGCGGCATCAGCAAATTTCGTATCAGGCAGCCAATCAGCGTATCAACTTACCAGCCAAGATGTTACAACATTATCACACCTTGCACATGTCACTAAAGTTGTTCCGTATTATTCGAAATCAGTATCAATCACAGTTGGAGGACAAACGATCTCTGGTACGCTCATAGGGGTCGACCCGACTGAGCTTACAACAATTTACAAAGGTCTTAGCCTGTCTGCGGGAACACTGCCATCATCATTTGATCCAACATCAGCCACGATAGGATATGGGATCGCATTTCCGGCAACCTCCACGAGTCAACTGATTGGGCTTAATCAGGCTGTTTCAATGAAGATAGGATCAAGCACTACAGGTTTAACTTTTCTAGTGAAAGGAATTCTTAACGAATATGGGTCTGCGTTATTCACCAACATCGACAACTGCGTATTTGTTTCCTTTAATGCAGCAGAACTTCTTCTGAAAACGCCATACTTCAGCGCAATGTACGTGATTATTGACTCAACATCCAACGTAGCCACGGTGCAGGCGGCGATCAACAGCCTGTATAATTCGAATGGAGTGAATAACGTGAACATAATCAGCGCAGGATCAATCGCTAACAGTCTATCTTCGATTACGGGCGGACTGACAACACTCATGGCCAGTATCGGAGCGATCAGCCTCGTAGTAGCCGCGAGCAATAACACGAATACCATGATGATGGCTGTGAAGGAAAGAACCAAGGAAATAGGAATTTTGAAGGCTATCGGGTACACGAGAAGACAGATAATGCTTCTTTTTCTCGCCGAAAGCATACTGATCGGAATTGCCGGTGGAATTCTAGGAACACTACTAGGAGTTGCGCTAGCCTATAGTGGTCTAGGTAGTCTAAATTTCGGCGGTGGTGGGGGCGGTGGCGGGGGAGGTGGAGGCGGAGGAAGGGGTGGAGGATTCGCCAGTGTATTCTCGGGCGCATCATCGGGCCCTGTATTCAGCACCGGGTTGATAGTCTTCAGTCTTACATTTCCAATCCTCATAACAATCCTTGCCGGAATCTACCCATCCTGGCAGGCGGCAAGAATGAAACCAGTTGACGCACTAAAATACGAGTAACTCACAAACGGTTGAAGTCACGCCATTAAGACGACTATGCTATTGCAAACTTAGAACGAAGTATTTGCAGGCCATATCAGTCGTTGATCGACGACTAATGTAATTGCTGCAAATCATTGAATCGGAGCGGGCTTCGTCATAAGATGGATAGATTTGCCTTTACAGTCCGCCTCTTAGCGACGCAACGCGTTCTTAATCGAAAACAGATCCATGTGATCTAAGGAGCGTCATGACGAGGATTGTTCCAGAACCATTGCATCTTTGGCGGTTCAACGTTCTCCTGCCACAATAAAGCAATTAGTTCACCCAAATGGTACAGTTGCTCCGTAAATGATTGGAATAAACATTCTTCCACTGAAAGATCGAATGTTTTTCCGGATGATAAAACAAAGTTCACTTTCCTATTGAGCTCGCGTTCATCGATATTTTGTAAAAATAGTTTCGTTTTCTCTTCGACTTCAGCAAGATGTTCAAGGACCTTGCCCATATTCGTATATTCCTCGGACTTCCTACGAGAATATTTATCCGGCTTCCCCGGGATAACCCAATTTACGATCCAATCCTCATTATCGATCATATGAATGAGAATGTTCTTCATACTATAGAAACTAGCTTCACGATTTTTTTTCACTTGGTCCCACTGCAATTCACTCAGTTTTGTTGCAAACGAGTATCGCACACGTCGCGAATATTCAAACAATTCTTGGATCGTTAGCACACATGCAACCAGATTCGGGTTACGTATAACTACACCATAGGTATCAATCTTAGTGTTTGATAGCCCCCGGACATCGCACGTTCTACGGCAGCGTAAGGAGTCGGTTTTGGTTTCACGACGTGGCAAAAAATGCATCCGTTTCGTTCGATCAATCGTATATGCCAATCAACTATATTCAGAACGCGTGGGGTGATTTGAAGACCCGGTCGCGCCACGGCCAGGGTCAAGTTCCCGAGCGATCGATTCACCGCGATTTCGGATCCGATTTCTTTAAAGAGTAAATCAATCTGTCCCGCATAGAGGCTCTCCAGAGCAGGATACCCGATTATCCTAAGCACTGGTTGCCCAGTGTCTTTTCTTAACTTCAACGACGTCTTGTTAAGCAATTCCTCGATATGCTGAAGTGGATCCTCAGGATTTCCGCCAACGATTAAATATGGTGCTGTTTGATCTCTACCTTCTTTCGCTTGTTCGAACACTCTGACTTGTTTCACAAATACTTCAGAACGTACGTGTTCAGTTAGGAGTTTCTTAATCTCTTCACCATCAGCACCAAGCACAGGAAGAAATAGCACCCCGCGACCCTGCGATAGAAAGTTCCATGCAAGCGGTAACACGAAGAGGTTGACTACATAAATTGGCACGTTCGCATCCGTTTCCAGTAACACATAGCGACCTTCAGGATAGCCCCCATCGACCAATGCATCTAGGTCATGGCTACCAGTAGAAAATCGACCCTTCATGTCATCAATTACCTTCCAAGATTCAGTCTTACCAGGCCTAGGTGCAGCCGGCGGGCGTATAATTTGGAACCCATTGTTCAGTGTGAAAAAGACGTTAGATTCAGAAAGCCTCGTCCCCCTCATCTTACGAACTCCCAGGGTTCTGAAATTATCTTGTGACCGACCTAAAGTAATGACACCATCGACAACGAACTCTTCTATCCCGAATCCAGTATGTTTGTCACCGTACGGAATCTCCCCCACGAGCAGAGTAGTGATTTGGTGCCGTTTTATGATCTTGCCGAAAACATTGTGAAGCAGAGACCGCGTCTCAGCACGGCCTAATCCTTGAAGTATAGCACTAATTGGATCGATCACTAACCTTTGAGGCTTGAAATCGGCTACAGATTGAACCATATCACCGAGCATTTCACTAATGCCACTTTCAGTCATCGAAACGCAATCCACAATTTTGAACAACCCCTTTCGGCTAAGCGCATCAAGATCAAAACCCACCGACTTTGCGTCTTGACCGAATTCATCCTTAGCCTCCGCGAAAGACACATAAACTCCTCTTTCGCGCCCAACCATCGCACCTTTGTAGAGAAACTGCGTTGAAAAGATCGTCTTACCTGTTCCAGGATTGCCGGTGATTAGAACAATGCTCCCCTTCGGGAAACCTCCGCCGAGTAGAGAATCTAACCCTTCAGTCCCCGTAGAAACTCTGGTCAACGAGCCTTCATACTCCCCCTTGCTTCCCTAACATATTCCATCAATTTCCCTTTTTCAATAGGCTTGAACGGTAACCCCAACTTTTGATACAATCGCATTGCGATACCTCGCTGAATCGTCAAACCTGCCACTCCGAAAGTCTCTTCCAATATCCAACAAAAGCGATTTAGTTTGGTTGGAATATCGGTTCGTGGAATTCCATTAGTTGCTAGGTGAGAGTAGAATGCGCCAACGACACCAACCCCCAGAAGGTCCTTGATGGCTTCATCAACTGATGCGATTAACTGAGCATTAACCTCATCTTCACCTATTGGGGAACCCAAACCATCACCGAGAAAAAGTATCAAGAACCAAGAAAGTTTAGCTCAAAGAACCTCATGAACTATATATAATATGTTTCATCATAACTCGATACTATCGCGACCACGAGTTCGGCTTAACTTGATACTTCAGTGAAATGTCTCAAGACGGCCAGCAGTGGGAGGCTTACGTTTGCACATTTCGACTGCAGATAGGCTAACGTGGTTGTCCCTAGGAAGGCACCGAACGTTAACGTTGATAGCACAAGATTAGCGGTTGCAATTCCCAATACTTGAGAGTTCGTGAAGCATGCTATTCCAGTTATCAGCGCACTGAGTCCAAACCAAAGAGCTACATGCATCATATTGAGCGACGCAAATTTTGCGTATCCGCGAAGAGCTCGCTTTGTAAGATAGATTATGGGAGCCAAGTAGACTAGACCGAGCAATGAGGCCGCAACGATGCCGGCCATCATCGCTCCTGCATCGGCGTTCAGGGGCGAAATGGAAAGATATGCGTAGTATGATACGTAGAGAACTGCAATGAGTGGATACAAACCGTACTTTAGCAGTGTTCGCTGCATTGGGCGCGTGGTGATATACTGCGTCAGATGTGGGCTGAATGAGTAGTACCAAGCGTTGAAGAGGATCATAAACGCCTCTCCAGAACGGGTCTTCATGATTGACTGATCACGAAACATCCTTAACTTCTGCGCAAACGGAGCAAGTTCGGATCCGGATACTGCATACGAAACAGGACAGTTAGCAGGAAGTGCCGGCGTGGATGTTGTGGAAGAAAGTGCCGAAGACGTCGAAGACATCGAAGACGTTGAATTGGTGACACTCATCACTGTGGTGCTGTTGGTGCTTTTTGTTGTCGTTGTGCTAATGGTGCTCGTTACTTGCACAATTATGTCGGGAGTAAGAATATGCGTGAGCAAGCCACTAGTTCCAGTCACCCGAATTGTGAAGTTTCCTGAAGAGGCACTGGAACCCGCGGTCACAATCAAGATTGAAGTGGCCGTACCTCCTGAAACTGGCGTTACGGGTGAACCGATAGACGTCGTGATGCCCGCCGGAGCGCTTCCAAGCCACGAAGCAGTTAACGCAACAGTTGAGTTGAAACTATTCATGGGGTGAATCGTAATCGTAACAGACCTGTTCGCGTTCTGAGATAACGCGAAGATAGAGACAGAAGAGGAGATGGAGAAGTCAGGTGTCATCTTGGTGCTGGTGGTACTATTCGTCGAAGTCTGGGTTACCGTCTGATTTGTGGTGGTCGATGAGGTTGACGTTTGGTTTGTGGATGTGGTAGTCGTGGTAGTTGTTTGACTTGTGGTGGGGATCAGTTTGAAGACCGCCGATGCGGCATCGTTAGCAGGGTCACCTGTAACGGAAATACTGTATGATCCAACCGCTGCATTAGCAACTATGAACGATGCAGTTATCGCTCCACCAGAAACAGAACAGGTCTCCGAAGCCATTGCCCCGCCTCCCGTCAACGAGCAACCTGTGTCACCGAGCGAAAAACCTGAACCGGAAATATTTACAGTCAATCCGGCCGATGCGGATGTCGGATTGAGTGTGATTGTCGGCAACCCTCCACTAATCGTGAACGAAGTTGAAGCATGATCACCGGCCTGAGTACCGGTTGCAGTAATTGTGTAGGAACCGATTGCTACATTCGCAACAATGAATGAGCCAACCAATGATCCCCCACTATACACTGAGCAAGTGGGTAAAGAGATGGGGGTTCCCGACAGTGAACAACTTGTATCGCTGCTCGAAAAACCTGAACCAGACACTTGAACTCCCGTCCCGACAGCAGCAGAAATTATACTTACTGAAATAGATGGCCCGTTAGAATTCGAACTTCCACTCACTATGAGAGTGGCTGAAGCAAAATCCCCAGCGGGGGTACCGGTGAGTGTAACAGTGTATGTCCCTGCTGGTACATTAGCAACAAGAAAAGAACCGACAAGTGAGCCTCCAGAGGCACTGCAATTGGACAGAGCACCCACCACGCTTCCCGATAATGTGCAAGCTGAATCCGTCGCCGAAAAACTGGTGCCCGATACATCAACGGTCGCGCCAACCGAAGCAGAAGTTGGACTGAGCGAAAGGGATGGGACGGGGATCGAGGAAGCAGTTGTCGTTGATGTTGAATTTGTACTGGCCTCTATTGACATGGAGTTTGGAGAAAGATGAGCCGAAACCTCGATCGCTTGCTGGGTTGCGTTGGCTCCCAAATTGCCGACGAAGGAGAGTACTCCAACTAACAGTAGAATAAGGATGCATAGTCGCTGTGAGCGGTGCATTCAGGACTCACATATTAAGCCACATACGTCTAAATTTATGGTGTCTTAACGTAACCCAGTCCATCTGAATCGGTCTCGGGTCACTTCTTTGATCAGTTAAATGAGACCATAAATAATGCTGAATTCGACGGTAGACTCATTCCAGTCAGTTGAATTTGCGCTTCGTGAAGTAGGAACAGTCAGCTCTAAAGTCACAATTAGCACACTTGGGATCGCGAATAGTACACACGGTAGTACCAAGAACGAATAACGGCCAATCAAGCACCCAAGGATTCGACGGGTGCATTCTACGAGTTACTTTCGTAACTTCATCAACCTCACCTTCTGAAAACCCTCGGCCGAACAGTAACCTTCCAAAAGCTCTTCTGATATGACGATCTACCTTAACGTCTCCAGCACCACGGACATGTCCGGAGTCGATCAATGAACCAACAATCAATCGGCTAAGTTGCTTCCCGACCCTGAGATTTCCAAGTCTTCGTAGAACGATTTCGGAATTTTGATTTTGCCAAATTTCACGGGCATCGCCATGGTACTGTAGGACGATTTCCTTTCCAATTCGCCAAATTCGATCATGAGCTGCGGGAAATCTATGAAGATTATACTTACGCCATTTTCCCTTCCATCGTGATTGCGATGTTGATGTGACTTCTTCCCATAAATCAGCTGGATCATCAAGAATTTGTTCCGCTAGTCTACGCGCATTCGCCCACGCAACATGTCCGGGAATCTGATAGTCCAGTATTGAGCCAAGAAGAAATTTGTTTGCGTTTCTCTTACTGAGCGGCTTCTGGTGGGAGGGCAAAAGCCATGTTGAAGAATAGCTCTGCGGTGTGGCGTTAAGGCGGCTTGCGTTCTGCAGGAGACGGTTTGTGATGCGACTTAGTCGCCTAGGGTCTGCATTAGTTTTCAGGATTCGCACTTGACTCCTCAAATGCCAATTACGGGACGATTTATTCGTCGCTCATCAAATCATTATCGGTCACATGTTTCCTATCCACGAAAAGACCACGCCGCCTTCAAGGACGGGATCAGCCTAACGTTTCTGACCTCCTTGCGAGCATGGATTGGCTGTATACCAGTTCCTCAAAATACCCTAATTCTCAGGTATCCTATTTTAGGGAATGCGAAAAACGATAAATCAACGGATATACACTCACATGGCCAACGTAGGAACAGCTTTTGACAGTTCGCCGCAGTATTCTATTGTGTATGGTCCTTCTCCTAGCAGTAGCTGGGTTCCTTAGCACCAACACCATCAATGCAGAAAAGGGATATCACCCGTCACCGACTACGGTAATTCCTCAAACCACCCAATTTATGACCACATTTAGCAGCTATCAAATTCCTTCCCCAGTGACGACCATACTCCAAAATGTGACTACACCCACAACTAATCAGACCGTACAATCGTTAACGAACTTTACGACTAGTTCTGGGGTAGTCACAATAACGATGATTACTACCACGACGACTTCCTACAGTCCCACAAGTTCAAGCTCGACCACATTTACGTTCCTTACCTCGACGGTAACGGTTACACCCACTAGCAACTTCATAGTAACAAGTACAGGAATGCCAGACTTCGCAGTTACGACATCCAACATAGTTAATCTTCCGCAGGGCGGCCAAACCTCAATTACGATTTCTGTCCAGTCGATCAACGGTTTTAGTGGGCAGGTTACGCTTACCGCCCCAAACCTGCCGAGCGGAGTCCTAGGAGGATTTGTGCCAAACCCACAATCGAACTATGTACCTGCGGCGGCCGGAATCTTGACTGTGCCAGCTGGAGGAGTGGCTACTTCACAATTAACGCTTAGCGCCGCAAAGAACACAGTGGCTGGAGCATATACGTTCACGATTATGGCTCGCGGCCCGGCATCAATCAAGTATGTGACTGTTCAATTGTTCATTTCAAGTCGACCTGGATGCCTGATCGCCACAGCTACGTATGGATCGCCACTATCTCCGGAAGTGCAGTTCCTCAGAAACTTCCGTGACCACGCGATATTGCAAACATTCGCGGGATCAAGCTTCATGATGATCTTCAATGATTGGTACTACTCATTCAGCCCACAAGTCTCACAATACGAATACACACATCCCGCTCTGCAGACGCTGATGAGAGGAGTCCTGTATCCGATCATAGGAACACTTCATGTCTCAGCCGCAGTATTCTCGCTACTGTCATTTCAACCAGAATTTGCAGCTCTAGCATCCGGCATTATTGCAGGATTAGGCTTAGGACTCATCTTCTTCGCAGTGCCAACAACGATATTGACGCGCAAAATTCGCAAACGCGGAAATATACGGTACGCACGATGGTTGTTAACAGCGTTCGCGGTTCTTCTTGCAACTTTCTGCTTAGCTGAACTAATTCTACTACCAGCCCTAATGATGTTCGTCAGCTCATCGCTCGTCCTGTTAGCATTAACAACTGGCGCCCTGTTGCCGACCCTACTCCTGAGACTTCACAAGAAGTAAACTATCCAAATCTCCACCCCAGGCACTTCGTCAGAGTGACGCTTGTGCGAATATGCGTTGGACATTACGGATTCTGCGGCGACTAGTCGAAGTTCGTCATATCGAAAATCAGAATAATTCTCTATAACGTTCAATTACACTAGGCATCTGCCGAGGTGCCAGACTTGTCCAATGATTTCGACGGATTGGATGAATTATTCGATCGTGGCGCCTTCCATAAATCACATGGCCTGCGATCTGAATTGAAGCGAATCCTGGCTTCAGTTGCTCTGTAGATCTTATCTTCCGGCCAAGGTTCGCGGAGCATACTCGCTATCTGATGTTGGGTGCCAGATAGAAGCCAGTGCTCATCCTAGCATCGTAAGGGCAGGCAACCGATCTTGGTAGCGACTAATATTTCATGGCGGAGCGGAGCGGGCGCCGTTTTGCGCTCCGCTTTGCCAGCAGGACGCCAGCCAGGGCCAGCATCAAGACCGCCGGGATCAACTGTGGTTGGAACTCCGGCACAGGTACTTGCGACTGGTAGAGGTACATGCTGATGACGCTGCTGGATCCGTTGGAAACAACAACCGATTGGCTGGTTTGCAAATATCCAGGCTCACTCGCTGTCACATTATAGGTGCCGGCGGGCAAAAACAGCTCATACGCACACGTGCTTGATGTTCCAGTTGCGCCTTGAAAGACCGTCTGTCCATTCGAGGCCGTAACATTAGCCCATGGAACTGGCTCTAAGTAATTGAGATAGGTAAAGCCCAAGACGTTAACACAAACGTAGCCTCCGCCTCCGTACTGCGTTGGCTGACTTACGGCGAAGACTGAACCCGTACCTAAACCTGCACACAATAAGGAAACAGCAACGACCGCGGTAAATAATACGACGTACGAGCTAGCCTTCATAGTTCTTCATTAAAGGGAGCCCCAAAACAGACAATAAACGTTATGCATGATTGATCTGCACACAGGCATCTTCGCATGCATATGATGAAGACTACACCACGAGCCTTACGCGCACTCATTCACATGTCGCAATCCCGTGCGGGCTGCCTTCAGCCATAAATATTAGCGATATCTTGCGGCGTCACATTCGGCTCAGTGTTAACCATGACTGGCGGTTGTCCGTTGACTATAACTTCTCTCTCATAGCCGCCGCTAGGTGTTTCAACTAACGGTCCGACCAGAACGGTTACTCGATGTGGTCCGGTGACTGAAACGAAGTCTGGTTGGATCACTTCTTGAGTCGCTGCCCCAATTCTGATCTCAAGCAGAACCAGCAAGATGATTGTCCCTAACACTATGAGTTTAGGCGATGCTCTCATCTTTGTCTCCGTCTTCAAGTTTCAGTGCCACCGGTATCACAAACCTAGCCAGGAAAACCGATACATGTTATTGACGCGGTTGCTAACGAGATGAGAATCAATCATCAATGTCGATGCAAAGATTCACGACAGTTAAGGCGAATGAACTTGAACGGAGGATAATCTACTAAGAACTGTTAGACACGATAGAGCCTATCGATGATTCAAACGTGCATCCTACTTTGTGTACATTTTGATTCATCAATCCTTAGTTTTTCCGCAAATTCAAATGGTCGTTTCGCATGCAGATTATAAACAAGGAGACCACGCCATAGTTCATCAAGCGAAGAGATGAAGATCAGATGAAATCAATATTTCCAGTTGTCCTAGCATTACTGTTCGCGCTGTCAGCAATTATAATCGTAGGCGCATTATCTTTCGTCAGTGCAAGTCCTCTGGCATCCACGTCTCCCATAACCCCGGAATTCCCACTAGCTATAACCGCAGCAGCTGTCGTTGCGCTCGTCATAGCCAGCGCTGTAGTCGCTTTCAAACACGGACTGATCAAAATTCATGAAGTTAAGACCGACAACATGCCCATCCCCACGGCAGCGAACAACAACCCTCTCAAGGTGCATCCGGAGTGGTTCTGCAGATACTGCGGCGCTGAAATTGCGTTCTCCGGTCAATATTGTGATAAATGCGGAATGCATTTGACTTAGGAACCAACTTCTTAGCATCTCGATTTTTTTCTCCGCGCTTTACTGCTAGCGTCGCGAATAGACGAGTTAAGTTAGGGACTATGCGAAATGATGTAGTCAGGTAATACAATTATTTCTGACGTTGAACAAGAAATGTTCTATGAATGATGGTACGGTTCATCATCCGAGAGCTGAGTCTCTGCATATTCGTGAGAAACTGGTTGACGGTTTTCGGGCAGGGATAGTTGCCGAAGCAGGTCTAATGGCTCACGGTCGTGGTGAAGCTTTTGATTATGTACTAGGAGAGAAAACAGGATCCCATGCTCTGCGAGCTATCGAAGCCTCGGCCGCAACTCTGCTACTTGCTACCAGGCCAGTAATCTCCGTCAACGGTAACGCAGCAGCGCTCCAAGCCGAAAATTTGGTCAAACTTGCGAAAATTGTAAATGCCTCCATCGAAGTGAATCTTTATTACCGTTCCGCAATTCGCGAAAACGCTATCAAACTTCTTCTAGAGGGTGCAGGCGCAGAGCGTGTTCTCGGCATAGGTGAATCAGCTAGCGCAAGGCTACAAGGGATCGGAAGCGAGAGAAGACGAATTGACCCCGACGGAATAGCCGCTGCTGACGTAGTCCTTGTGCCCCTCGAAGACGGCGACAGAACCGAAGCGCTCGTGAAAGCAGGCAAGAAGGTTATAGCGATCGATCTTAACCCGCTGTCCAGAACAGCACGGACTGCAACCATAACAATAGTGGATAATATCGTCAGAGCCATCCCGGCATTACTGGAAGCTATAAAGACACTAAAAACGCATCCCAAAGACCAGCTTGAGGCCAAGTTATCTAGCTTCGACAACAATCACAACTTGAACGAAGCAACGAGAGCAATTCATCAGAACCTTCTGCTCGCTACAAATAAACTGGCAATCCCGAAAATCGACGGTCCCCTCAATCGGCCATCAAATCGAGCAGACTCACTGAATCAGTTGCGTAATAGAAAAAACGGTCCGAAGATCGTTATGGTTACAGCGTATGATTTCCAAACTGCAAGAATCATCGATCAAACAGGAATCGACATCATACTCGTTGGCGATAGTCTTGGAATGGTATTCCAAGGCTCAAACAACACAAAAACCGTATCGATGGAACAGATGCTCTACCATGCCGAAATAGTCTCAAGAGCCGCGCAAAAAACTCCGGTAATAGCAGACATGCCAGCCCACAGCTACGAGAACGAACAAGCGGCGTTAACGAACGCGAAAATGTTTCTTGACGTCGGCGTCGACGGAGTGAAAATTGAAGGATGCAAACCAGCAGCCATCAAAATTCTGGTCAGCAAAAAAATACCAGTCATCGGACATATCGGCCTGTTGCCACAGACCGCAGATAGATACTCCGTAAAGGGAAGAGACACCAACGAAGCCAACCAGATCTTCAATGACGCGCTCGTGCTGGATGATTCCGGTGTGACCGCAATTATACTGGAAAGCATCACAGAAGAACTATCAAAACGAATCACAGAAACCATAAAAACTCCAACCATCGGTATCGGAGCCGGAAAGTACTGCGACGGCCAAGTATTAGTAACACCTGACCTGCTCGGACTAACTCAAACTCCAACTCCCAAATACGTCAAGAAATACATGAAACTAGACGAGTCAATACAAAACGCAATTTCCCAATTCAAACTAGACGTAACTCAAGGAGCCTACCCAGACAGAGAACACACGTACCATTAATGTCCGTCTAAATCTGTGAATAGATGTTAGTGCTCTGCGTACCTCTACTCTGGATCTCTTGATCGATCTGCCTGAGCAAGAGAATTCTCTTGAAGGTCGGCGGATGAGTTGCGAAAGCCTCGTTAAAAGTTCTCCAATGCGACTTCGCCTCCGCCTCCATAGCCAATTCAAGCTCATGCTCATCGAGCACTCCATCATGATCAAGATCATACTTGCTCTTCTGTTGCATAACTTCAGCAATTTCCTGCTTGGCCAATACTGGATCTGAAATGTATAGCGCTCTAGCTCCATGCGGGTCCTGCGGAGACAAAGACAACCCATACGTTATTCTGGTGAGCGCGCTTTCGAGACTTCTTGGTGACGTCGTGAGATAGGCAGAGAAGACGTCAGCAAAACTTTCTCGGAGCCGACTTAAACGCAGAACTAAAAGTTGCGAGATGAAATATACTATTAATCCAACGATTCCAGCCAGAACAACTAATCCCGCTCCGCCCTGTCGCTGTCCCCTTCGACCTCCTCCTACGCCGCCGAAGACCTGAATGCCAAAAGCCATCCGAACTACTAGAAATGCGATGAGCGGAATCGCTGACATGAACGTCATCACGATTGAATCCTTATGCCGGACATGACCTAACTCGTGCGCAATTACGCCACGAATTTCGTCTTCACTCAGAGCAGACAATAAGCCTTGATTCACAGTCAGCGTCATGTTAGATGAGGAATTACCGAAAACAAACGCGTTAGGAGTCTGATCCGGAGCAATAGCCAAACGCGGCTCCTTCACTCCAGCCTGTTGCGCGAGTTTACTAACAGTCTCTTCAAGCCAAGCATTCTCACCAGGCTGCAAGTATCTAAGATGCGTAGTAGCCCTGACGATGTATGGGCTAATGGCAAATTGGATCAACATGAAAATAATCGCTAATACGAACCCTCCGAAGAGTATTGAGAGCGGATCAAGTTCAACGCCCACTGCATAACTGATAAACAACGAGACAACAGCAATGAAGGCGACAAAAATCACGAGAGCAATGATGACAGTGATATACATCGTGCCTTTGAGTTGACCAATATTACCCATGCCTAATCCGCTTCGTTTCGAGCCAAAGATGAAGAGGAGTCATTAAAGATTAGCGATAACTAGCTTAGGGTTGAACCGGTTTGGTCGCAGTTACGAAAGACATCAGTTGCTCCCATTGCGGAGCGCCACTGCAAATTCAGCCAGGTGAAATCCTCATCACCTGCAAATATTGTGGCTTCACCGTATCAGTTGAAACTGGGAAGCCTTTCGAGTTCGAACATTCCCTAATCATGAATACCACCGAGGCTTCGAATGTTTTCAGTCTAGTTCAAGACTGGATGGCGAGCAGTTTCATAGCTTCCAAGGATTTGAAGAAGAAATCCACACTTGCAGACCAAAACCTGGTCTATCTTCCATTCTGGGTCATAAGCGCCGAAGCCAAAACACATTACTCGGGACTGTTGGAAAGAATCAGCCCTCCAGTTCAACATGAGGGAGACATAACGAACACGTACGACTGGCTTGTGTTGGCTAGAAGGCAGAGCGATTTTCCGACACGCGCATATCACCTATCCCTAACCGGAAAAATCCCATTTGACCCGGCAAGGATAGAGGGAGCAGCGAAAGTTCTCAACAGCGAAATCACAGGCGACGAAGCGACAACACAGGCGCAAGAAGAAATCGAACATCTTCACGAATACCTTGCAAAAGAAAGAATCGACCGCATAGAAGACATCAAA
>Ga0326727_10009941_pt1 | contig 22996 bp, 24 predicted proteins | sample MB2enrmetagenome_FD_207643 | JGI IMG/M metagenome (GOLD analysis project Ga0326727, IMG submission 207643) | Lab enriched peat soil microbial communities from McLean, Ithaca, NY, United States - MB29MY | ecosystem: Environmental > Terrestrial > Soil > Wetlands > Peat | place: USA: New York...
CAGGGCTTCACCATGACCTTGATCGCTTTACGGTCATTCATCGCCTTGTAGCCCCCGGGCACGTCGAGCAGGCCGATAACGCGGTCGAAGACCTTGCCGGGTTTGATGCGGCCCTCAAGCACATCAGGTAGGAGTTCCTCGATGTAGGCGCGCACAGGAGCCGGGCCGCCGCTCACGGTGATGTTGCTGTAGAATGCCGGTAGCGAGGCTGGCATGGCCTCTTCCTGGGGCACGCCCACCCGCCCCACCGCGCCGCCCGCGCGGGTGATCTGGATCGCCGTGCGCATCGACTCACTGTGGCCAACGCACTCCAGTACGGAGTGTGCACCATAGCCGCCGCTCAGCTCACGCACCCGCTCTACCGCCTTGTCGCCACGCTCGCTCACCACGTCGGTGGCGCCGAACTCACGCGCGAGCTTGATCCGATCGGGGTGCCGGCCAAGCAGGATGATGCGCTCGGCGCCGAGCCGTTTCGCCGCGATGACGCCGCACAGGCCGACCGCGCCGTCGCCGACCACAGCGACGATTTTTCCAGGGCCGACCCTGGCACAAACCGCGGCATGATGGCCGGTCCCCATGACGTCCGAAAGCGTCAGGAGGGACGGCATCAGCGCGTGGTCTTCGCCTACCGGCAATCGAAAGAGTGTTCCGTCTGCTTGCGGTACCCTCACCGCTTCGGCCTGCGCACCGGCGACCTCGCCGCCGAAGAAACCGCCGTGGATGCACGAGGTATGCAGCCCCTGGCGGCAGAAGTCGCAGGTGCCGTCGGAGTACGCAAACGGCATGATGACCAGGTCGCCGACCTTCACCGAGTGAACCTGGAGCCCCACGGCTTCGATGACGCCGATGGCCTCGTGCCCCATCCGGCGACCGGTGTCGGTCGGCTCCATCGATCGATACGGCCACAGATCGCTGCCGCAGATGCACGCGCGCGTGACCCGCACGATGGCATCGGTCTGACTGACAATGGTAGCATCGGGCACATTCTCGACGCGGACCTCGCCAGCGCGGTACATGACGGTTGCATGCATAGTCACAGTCTCCTTTCCAAGTGTTTGCTGTTTGTGGCGTAGTACATCAAATTGCCCCTAACCTTTCATTTAGAAGCGAGTTCGCCGTACCAATAGGCGGCGGTTACCCCGCCATCCATGAGGAAGTCGCTGCCAGTGATGAACCCACCGTCGGGACCCATGAGCAGCGCGCCAACGGTTGCCACCTCGTCTGGAGTGCCGGCGCGTCCCGCCGCAGATACCTCGATCATGCGCCGGTATCCTGCGCCACGCGGCCCGTTGAGTTCGTCCTTGGCAAGCGGCGTGATAATGATTCCCGGGCTAATAGTATTGAGCCGTGCGCCGCGCTTGCCCCAACGAACTGCCTCGGCCATTACGCGTAGCGAGTTCCCACGCTTCGCGAGCTGGTATGCGCGAAGAGAATCCGTTACCTGGTCGGGCTGAAGAAAGGGAAGACTAAGCAACTCCTCCACTGGTGTTGTGGCCAAAGCTTTGTTCTCTTCGACAGTGAGCGGGGGAAGACGATGCCCGGACTGCGACGCGATAACAATACCAGCCCCGCCGGGAGCGATGACATTGCCGAACTCTTCTAGTACGAGTGCGGTGCCATACAGATCTACTTTGAGGATCATCGCCGGCGACGCCTGTGTGGGCGAGACACCAGCAGCATGGATTAGACCGATGACGTCGCCAAGGCCGGCGGCTGCCTCGACGAGCGCATGCACCGACTGGCGGGAGGACGCGTCGACAATCGCGACGCTCACCTCGTAGCCGGCGTTCCCCATGACCTCCGCCGCCGCATCGGCGTTGTCCAGGCGCATGTCCGCCAGCAAGATATGCTTACCTGCACCGACCCGACGAGCGATCGCTTGACCGATCTGCCCTGGTCCGATGACGACAATTATGTCCCTCATAGCTATTCCTTTCATGAGTGTCCACTCCGAAAGGGGTGCCGCCTCGTCGATTGCCCTTCAACCTGTTGAGCGCTCTAGCATTGAGAAATGTCGGCAGCAAACCGGCGTCGCGAAGTCCCTGCGCGGCCCCTTAGGCAATGTAAATATAAAGAGCGACGGACGGCAGCGTTTGCCCAATCCTACAAAACATTCGCTCAATCCACCTAACATCCGCTGCCCTTACCTACCCTCCAAGGTCAAGCGCCAAGCGAACGCTTCGTTCCTTGGCGCAAGTCAGAATAAGGCCATCGCACGCGAAAAACGCACGCCAGTTTGTTGAAACATTCCGTTGGGAGAAGAGGATGAAGGGTCAAAAGGACATCTCCGGCGCCAACCACTGTGACGGGTCGGAGATAGGCTCATACGGATAGGTTTGAACAGTATCCCTCCTCCTGATCAAGGCGATCTGCTTTTTTCTTTGAGGCGCTGGAAATCTGCTTAGAAAAGCATGCCAGGGCCTGTCACCTCGTTGGTCATTGCAATCATGACAAGCTGGAGCCACGTTTCCAAGACATAGTTCTCCGTACTTGGATGCTGGAATCAAATGATCAGGGACAATTCCGGTTCGCTTGTTTCCGGTATGTGCCTTGCCGCAGAAAGCACAGTGATGGTCAAAAAAGTCTAGAATCGTATCCCACTGCTGTTTCGATATTGAGCTTCGACTCAGCAATTCTCGTAACCCAACGTTGCACTTGATAGTTCATCCGGGTAAAGTGGCTCGTCTTTGTAAGGTGAGGGAATGTCGGTACCTTAGATCCTATCATGGACAAATGCCCCTCATGAACGGATCCCTTGCTAACTAGAGATGTTGGTGGCGAACGCAAAGCGCTTCTTCAGCCTATTGTGCCATTCGTACTTAATGTACTTGTCGTGCTGAAGCGCTCCCACTACAATGCCTGGTGCCAGGTTAATTGATTTGGCAAACTCAACGATATCTGCCTCATAAAAGCGTGACCTCGCCACAAAGGCTTCATAGGACTTGTCGGGGAAGAGCACTTTTTTGGCATACTCATCCGCTTCATTCTCCTGTTGGCTGCCTCCTAATCCGCGCTCTTCAAAGAACACGATCCGTTTTCCGTGCAAGACGATGTGTCCGGCTTCGTGGAAAAAGCTGAACCAAAACTGGTCATCGGACTTGTAGCGAAGACTAAGAGACAATAGTGCTTTCTCCGGAGTAAGCCATAGTGTTGCACCACACAACCGTGTCTTGGGAAGTTCCGGGATGAACGTTAGAGCTACGCCGGAATCTGCACACAAGTTTTTCATCTTGTTTTGGAAACTCTCTGCCGGAAGGATGGTCATTTCCCGAATCTTTGTTAGAGCCTTTCTGAAGGAATCCATCGTGAAGGGCATTGTATTGATTCCATCAGCCTCGATTTCTGACAGACGAAGCCAACAAGTTACCGATTCCCATGAACTCGAAAAGGCTTTTGTCTTACGAAAATTTACAGCTTGCTTGCTGTACCTGTTTTCCCAAGCGTCAGGGCTTGAGACGCCAAAAAATGCCAATAGTCTGTCTACGCTTTCGACCGGATCAGCCCGTGTTGAAGTTATTTCTAATGAAATCAGTACATCCTTGGGGAATCTTTTAAGCCATCCGGAATGCTTCTTCATTTGTTCATGTAGCGATTCTTTTGCCTGAGAGAGACGATAGTTTGCATCCAGGTTGCTCCAAAGACGTGCAGAGACACCCAAAGCTCGTTCTAGATGAATTGCTGTTTCTGATGTGATTGGCGCTTTGCCGTTCGTTATCAGGCTGACAGTCTTCATTGACAAGCCTGTTCGCTCAGCGAGCTCCTTGTGCGAGATTGAGCGAGAGGTAAGTGTTTCTTCTAGTATCTCACCGGGATGAACTGAATAGTCTGGGGCAAATTGATTAGCCGTTTTTTCCGCAGCCATTAGTGATAATCCTCCACTGAAAGGATCTCGATCGCAGTCACCTGCGCCAGATCTATGCCTCCGTCTGACCGGCGGGGGATCGGATTGATTGCCGGCCTGAAAACGAGCCTGTATGGATGCGTAAGATCCACAGCAAACTCAGCGGCGCGCGAACCCGTCAGCTCGTGTCGTCGCTCCGGACGTTGATGCGAAACCTCGCTTAGGCTAGAAGCAGCGCGCAGGACGGTCATCCGCCGCATGATCAATCTTGAATTCGACTCACCATACTCGTGCCGCAGGAGACTTTCAGAATTGAAGACTTTCCGCAGCTTCGTTGTACGAAAGCTGATCTCCACCACGTAGACTATAATATGTTTTACCTACTATGTAAAGAGAATTCTAAACACTCTTTATCGAATTTGGCAGCGTTCTGCTCCCGAATTGAACAGTAGCTAAGTAATAGTCTATCAGTGTTGCATCACCGTGCGGGTTGTGATACGCAGGAGCGAAAATAACGCCACCTTCAGGGTCTAGGTGACAATCTCCTCCTGGATTTTGATCACGTCCTTAAGATCTTCCATATCAAGGTGAGTGTAGAGTTCGGTCATCTCTGCCGTGCGATGGCCGGTCAGGCGGCGTAGCTTATAGTCAGGTATGCGCGCCCTGCAGATCGAGTTGAAAAGATACCTCCAAAGAATGAAAAGTAATGTTTCTTCGCCGCCTTTCGGCAGAAGATATCCCAATCCTATCGAAGGCCGCATACAACTCGAGCAGAATCTGCCTGTGCTGCATGGGAGATTTGCGGTCTTTGCCCAAAAAACAAGATCATCCGGCGCTTGGTACGGGGATTCCTCGATGAGAGACTGAAGGCATTTGGAGGTTCTTCTCGGAATGGGAATCTGCCGGGCAGAGCCCCATTTTGGATCCTTCAGTCCATACTTTCGCGCCCATGAATGAACCACGGCAACATGGTCCGAGCGTGCATGCTGAATCTGCAATGCTTGAGTTTCTCCGATTCGCATTCCGGTAGAGGCCGCCAATAGGTTCAAGGTAAATTGTCTTTGGTCGCCCTCCCAGACGGAGTCGATCGTCTTTTCAAAGAAAAGAGCTCTCATCTCCTCTATGGATAGGATCTGCTTCTCTCTTGGCCTTTCTTTTAGTTGCTCAATAAACGCTGCTGGATTGGATGGGATCGTCCCTTGCCGCGTGGCTTCTTGAGCATCGTCTTCAAGGTTGTTAAGCAATGATTTGCTGTGGTGGGGGAAAGCAGGATTCCCAGAGCTTCCCTTCTTTTCTTTGAGCGCCAAAAGCCACGTCTCAAGGTTCGAGATTTTGGCCAGTTTCTTGTCCTTGAATTGCCCTGAAGAGGACTTGAACCTCCATGCCCTTGCGAGCACTAGACCCTGAAGGTGGTGCGCATCCTCGTCGCTGCGTGGCTCACTGTGTCTTTCCGTGGCTATTTGTAGATGGGTGAAGAACCTAAGTCAAGCATATTGTGTCTCTCAATGTTTCCGTGAAGCGCTGTGTGTTCGCCCTCAGTGCTACACTCAGAGTCACACTAGAGCCAGTTGCCATTTCCTCGACCATATCATCGACATGTGGTCGTCAGAGCTGGCGGTATCAGGTCTCTGCGACTTTACCGCCCATCCACTTCTGGCGGATTTTTCGCTACCCCTACCGAGTCACAAGCAAAGCTTCTGCTGTTTTCACAGCATTTTCGGATCGGTAGCCAGTAGCGGGGAAATCGGCAGAACGGGACATAGTCGGGACATAGGGACATAGCAATTTCGGTTGACAGTTGTATATGTTCATCGTATACATTGCGAGTGAACCTGCTCGACGAGTCCTTTGAAGATCTGGAAGGCTTTCAGTGGGACGAAGGTAATTCCGAAAAGACATGGGTAAGGCATGAGGTGTCCCAGGCCGAGTGCGAGCAGCTGTTCCTCAATCGACCGATTGTCGTAACCTTTGACGAGGGCCATTCCAAGCTCGAACGGAGGTTCGTGGCGTTGGGACGCGCTGACTCCGGTCGCCAACTAACTGTGGTTTTCACTGTCCGCGGCTCGTTGCTACGGGTAATTTCAGGCCGGCCCATGAGCCGGCGAGAACGAGGTATTTATGCCAAGCGCACGCAAACCAATACCTAAGTTCAAGTCAGAAGCCGAAGAACGCGCCTTTTGGGAAGAGCACGATACGGCCGACTATTTGGACTGGTCGCAGGCGGAAGTCGTCCAGTTTCCGAGTCTCAAGCTCTCCACTTCCACAATTTCCCTACGGCTTCCGGCTCAGCTTCTTGCAGACTTGAAGCGCCTGGCGAACAAGCGCGACGTACCCTATCAGTCGCTGCTCAAGGTGTACCTCGCGGAACGGGTTGCAGCGGAAAGCGCTAAGGCACTTCCCAAGGCCTTGCAGCGCTCACCGTCAAGTAGACCCAAACGGCTCGCGAAAAAGGGTCACTCACGGTTTAGCTGAAGTGATTGTCAGAGGCTCGACTTTGTGCGCACAGGGATGAGCATATTTGAGCGACAACCAAAGTAGCGACGAAAGACGTCGGATACTCGCTGAACACATAGCTCAAGAAGAACAACACATCGTAGAAATCCACGCCGAACTCGAACGGCGACGTGCCCTTGTTTCTTCTTTCAAAGATCAGTTAGCAGCCATCAAGCAAGGTGGCGATGGACCGGCGGCGCTCGACGAGGCCGTATCGTTAAGCATGACAACCCTGTCGCGCGAGGAGAAGGTGAGACTATTTCTCTCGCTGTTTCGCGGCCGAGAGGATGTATTCGCACGCCGTTGGGAGAGCCGTAGGACGGGAAAGTCTGGGTATTCGCCGGCTTGCGCTAACGAATGGGATCCGGTGCTCTGTGGAAAGGGAAGAGGCCCAGGAAGTACCGGAAAGGCAAACTGCCTCGAATGCTGTGAGCACGCGTTCTCTCGAGTCACTGATGAGGAAATAGAAAAACATCTCAAAGGCTTTCAAGTCTTGGGGGTTTATCCGCTTCTTATCGATGAGACATGCTGGTTTCTTGCGGCGGACTTCGACGAAGGCGCGTGGCAGCAAGATATCATCTCTTTCCGTGAAACGTGTCGTTCACACAACGTTCCCGTCGCGATCGAGCGGTCGCGTTCCGGTAGCGGCGCTCACGCTTGGATCTTCTTCTCTGAACCCGTTCCGGCCAGTCTCGCAAGGAATTTGGGGTGTTTCCTGATAACCGAATCAATGGCTCGTCGCCACCAACTTTCGATGTCGTCTTATGATCGGCTCTTCCCAAGCCAGGATACGCTCCCCAAAGGGGGCTTCGGCAACCTTATTGCCCTTCCCCTTCAACGGGATGCGAGGCCGAGAGGCAATTCGGTATTCATTGATGCATCATTCACTCCCTACGAAGACCAGTGGACCTTTTTGTCGAGTATCCAGCGCATCGATTTGAATCATGTTCGAGAAATCGTTCAAGAAGCCGGCCGTCGAGGCCAAGTGATGGGTCTGCGAACGGTTGATACCGAGGAGGAATCCGACAGTACTCCATGGAAACGGCCTCCATCCGGATACGCGGAAAAGGTATCGATGAACGAGACCCTTCCGCACGAAGTGCACGCTGTCATTTCTCAACGCTTTTTTCTAGAACGAAACGGCCTTCCCTCTCCTCTTCTTAATCAGATCAAACGTCTGGCTGCCTTCCAGAACCCAGAGTTCTACAAGAGGCAGAGTATGCGGCTTTCTACCGCACTCACCCCCAGGGTCATTGCATGTGCTGAGGAGCTCTCCGAGCACATCGCTCTACCTCGTGGGTGCTGGCCCGACGTTGAGGCCCTCTTGAACGAATATGGCATCGCCCTTTCAGTCGTAGACAGGCGCGAGGAAGGTGCCGCGCTCGACTGTTCCTTCACAGGTACTCTCACCTCGAGTCAAGAACGAGCTGCAAAGGCCCTCTTGACTCACGACATAGGCGTCCTGGTGGCGCCTCCTGGAATGGGGAAGACCGTCGTAGGGACTTTTCTTATCAGCATGCGGCGTCGGAATACGCTCGTTCTTGTTCATCGAAAGCCTCTTCTCGATCAATGGGTGGCACAACTCGCGATGTTCCTTGGTAAAATGCCAAAAGAAATCGGTCAGATAGGTTCTGGGAAAAACAGACCTACTGGCGAGGTCGACGTAGCGATGATGCAGAGCCTGATTCGCATTGGCCGCGTGGCTGACCTTGTAGCCGGTTATGGACACGTCATCGTGGATGAATGCCACCATGTTCCCGCTGTGTCGTTCGAGCGCGTCCTCTCAGAAGTGAAGGCTAGGTTTGTCACAGGGCTTACTGCAACTCCACGTCGACGGGACGGTCAGCAACCTATCCTCCATATGCAACTCGGTCCGGTGCGGTTTGCCGTCGATTCTCGAAGCAAGAACTCACTCCACTCCTTTGCGCGAACTCTCATTGTTCGCGAGACCGAGTTCGTGATCATACAGCAGACCGAGCGAAGCACCATTCAGGAGCTCTATTCGATGCTGGCAATCGATGAGGCGCGTAACGATCTCATCTGTAAGGATATAATTCAATCGCTTGAAGACGGACGCTCTCCGATCGTACTCACAGAGCGTCGGGAGCATCTAGAAAAGTTGGCTGCCCAGTTGCGTGTCTACGTTCCGCAGCTTGCCATGCTCCATGGGACTATGAAGGCCTCGGCACGTCGTGAGGCGCTTGCTCACTTCGTCACGGTGCCCGGTGACAAGCCGCGTCTTCTCCTTGCAACAGGGCGATATATTGGGGAAGGATTCGATGACGCACGATTGGATACCTTATTCCTTGCCCTGCCGGTGTCGTGGAAAGGAACGCTGATTCAGTACTCAGGCCGTCTCCATCGTATGTATCCCGGCAAGACAGAAGTGCAGGTATACGACTATGTCGACCGAAAAGTTCCGATGCTTCTTCGCATGTTCGAAAAGCGCCTCCGTGGCTATCGTGCAATGGGATATATTCGTGAAAGAGAAAATCGTGAGATAGAAGAATAGGATGAAGCGTAGGTACTGAAAGACTGCATCGATTGGCGATTGCGTCTTTTCACCAGGCAGAGCCGGCACCCTTTGCGGCGGGAAAGCAAATCTCTTCTTTTGGTATCCGCAGGGGATAAAAAAGCTGGCGTGATCAGGGCGAAATCTACAAGTCCTTATTGGAAGAAGCAGTTCGTGATTGCCCGGAAGACTTGAACCTCCATGCCCTTGCGAGCACTAGACCCTGAAGGTGGTGCGCATCTTCGTCAGTTCGTGTCTCACCGTGTCTCTCTGTGTTTATTTGTAGATTGGTGAAGGACATACGTCAAGCATACTGTGTCACTCAATGTCTCTGTGTAGCCCTGTGTTTTCGTGCTCAGTGCTACACTCACAGTCACAGTTGGAAGAAGTACAGCGGGCTTTCTGCATGAAGCCCTAACGACCGCTGGTTCTCAGCGTGCAGATTAGGGTGACCAGACGCGTCAACAGATGCTGGACCAAACGGTCAAGCGCCTCCTCTATCACATTCCGTTCAATATGTTGTAGTCAAAGATATTGTGTAGTTCTCATCAGTAACTGGGGCCATGACTCGAGATGTGTCGTGCGCAGGAGAACCGTTATCACGGACGAGGTGCAGGGAATTATAGCACAGAATTATAGTCGGGGGAGTAACGGCAGTGTTGACAGCGTATCTTCTCGTCAAAAAAACCTAAACCTATTGCGAACAAGCGGGAGAGCTCATCGAAGTCTGGCTAAGAGGCAATTCCGGAGTAAGAGGACTCAGAGCTCTGATAAAGGTGCGATTTCAAGAACGGGTTTTGGCTCGCTAGGATCCTCTATTGACAATTCTCTTCTGGCCATGATAAGGGTTATAGATGGTTGTAACCAATATGACCAGCAGCAAGAATGGGCAGCCGGACTCTCCGATCCGCAGAAACATCAGCGATTCCATGCAGGCTCAAGTAGAGGCGTACCTGCGGGAGAAGATAAGCTCCGAAGCTCTTCCCATTGGTGCGAAGGTTCCGTCTGAGCGCGACCTGGCCACCGAGCTGAAGGTAAGCCGTACCACGGTGCGCAACGCGGTCCTGGCGCTAACCGCCCGCGGGCTTTTCGAACGCGCGGTAGGGCAGGGGACCTTCATACGCCGCAAGCCCGATGCGGCCCCCGAACCGCGAGCAACAACCGGTACCCTGGGCTACGTGGTGTGTAAGGAAAAGGCTGCCCGACGGCCAATCGCCTCGGAGGCGTTCTACTTCGATGTTTTCCTTGGGATCGAGGAGGAGACCGCGCGCTCCGGGCGTCACACCCTGTTCACGTATCTCGATGACTTCGACCCCGAGGAACGGGAAGCGTTCCGCGGATTCCTCCGGAAGGTGGACGGGATCATCCTGGAAGAAGCGCGCAACAGCGAGCTTCTGGACTTGGTGGTCGGCTCAATCGTTCCGGCGGTGCTCCTGGCCCCGACGGCACAGCGCGAGGGCATGGACCTCGTGACGATGGACCTGGCCGCAGGGGTGCGTAGAGCCGTCGGATATCTGCGGCAGTTGGGGCACTCTCGGATCGCAATCATCAACGGGCCCTTACGCCTGGAATCGGCGCGCGTGCGCGCCCAGGCATGGAGGGACGCCATGCAGAAGAGCGGCGTCGAGCCCGCCGAACGGTTCGTCGACGGAGACGAGGGGTGGTCGGCGGAAGCCGGGCATGCCTCCATGCTGCGGCTGCTGGACCGCGCCCCGGACCTCACGGCGGTATTCTGCGCCAACGACCTTCTCGCTATCGGCGCGCTCTCCGCCCTGGCCGCGCGGTCCGTTCGGGTGCCAGAGGACGTGAGCGTCATGGGCTTCGACGACACAGAGCTCGCGCGCCACGCTTCGCCTCCCCTTACCACGATGCAGATCCATTCGAGGGACATGGCGCGCGGCGCCGTCCGCAGGCTCCTAGAGCGGGTGGAGAACGCCGACATGCCCACCATAAGGGTTGAGTTCCCTATTGACCTGATCGTCAGGAAATCCTGCAAGGAGGTGCCGCCGGGGTAAGAGCCGTAGGAAGGGTTGAACAGCCGTGGCGCCGGAGCGCCCTCTCAGAGCACGGACACCGGCGCCGCAAGCCATTGGGTACGCTCAAATGGTAGCTATGATAGGCACGTCCGCGCAACGAGCGTACGGGAAATCGTCTCTTGGCATCCGGGGGTACGATGGGACCCGCAGGGTGCCATTCTTATGAAAAAGGAGATCCCTTAGATGCAGCGCTCGAAAAAGACTATTGCGTGCGCCCTGGTCATCATGGTCTTCTCGATCTTCGCCGTAGCCACCGCGTCTGCGGCGCCGACCGAGGTGACTTACATGTGCTGGTACAACACCACCCAATCCGAGGCCCAGGGCAACCAGGCCATCATCGACAAATATAACGCCATGCAGACCGCGGTCCACGTCACGATGATTGCCATCCCGCGGGACGGCTACGAGACCAAGGTGAATACCATGGCCGCAAGCAACCAGTTGCCCGACACGACGCAGCTCTCCGAGGCCATGGCGATTCAGTTTGCCGCGGCCGGCCTCCTTGCGGACGTCAGCAAGATGTATCCCCCTGACCAAGCGCCTCTGAAGTCCCTCACCTTCACCTATAAAGGCAAGCCGGTCGGCTACAGCTCGGGCGACGAGGTTCTGCTCCTGTACTACAACAAGAAGCTGTTCGACGCCGCCAAGTTGCCCTATCCGCCGGCCAGCGCGGACAAGGCGTGGACTTGGCAGCAGTTCGTCGACGTCGCGAAGAAGCTCACCAAGGACAACAACGGCAAGACTCCCAACGACGCTGGGTTCGACGCTAACAACATCGTGACCTACGGGGCGGACTTCAACCGTCTGTGGTGGATGTGGCCCATCGTGTGCTACTCGAACGGCGGCGGGCTCATGAGCCCGGACGGCAAGGAGCTGTGGATCGGAAAGCCCGAGTCCATCGAGGCCCTGCAGACCCTCGCGAACTTGTACATCAAGGACAAGGTGGCCCCCTCGGTTTCCGACAAGGCCGCCATGCCCAGCCTGGATCTAACGCTGCTCACGAACAAGGTCGCCATGGCCACATCGGGGCAGTGGGAGATGGGGGTTTCTCTCAACAACTCCCTCAAGGACGGCCTGGAGTACGGGGTCGGCGTCCTGCCCAAGATGAAGAAGGCCGTGACGTACAACACCGGCGCTCCGTTCGGGATCTTCTCCACGACCAAGCACCTCGATGCCTCCATGGCCTGGATCAAGTGGTGGTCTGCAGAGGAGAATCAGTGGAGCCTCATCACCGGTGGTATCCTGATGCCGGTGCTCGCCAAGTGGTACAAGGATGAGGCCGTCATGCGCCAGTGGGCCGACCATCCCCCCCGTCCGCCGTTCGCCCAGTACAAGACCGCGGTCATCGACTACGCGATGCACAACGCGATCCAGGTCCCCTGGTACTACTTCAACGGCTACCAGGGTCTGGATGACATCCTGAGTTCGGGCATTGAGGCTGTGTGGAACGGAAATACTAGCGCCAAGGACTACATCACCTCCATCCTGCCAAAGCTCCAGAAGTACTTCGACGAGCACAAGGCACAGTAGTTTCAACATGAATCCTTCGCGGCGGCTCATGCCGCCGCGAAGATCCCTCGCGCCTCTATGGAGGCCGATGTCATGGGGAGGTGGGCCATGAAGACTCTCGGGAGCAAAAACGACGCCCTCGCGGCGTACCTCTTCCTCACGCCCGCCATCCTCGGGTTGATCTTCTATACCTTCCTCCCGATTTTCGGAGTAGTCGGGATTAGCCTGACGGATTGGACAGGCCTAAAGTCGCCCGTCTACATTGGCCTCCAGAACTTTCGGGAGATCTTCTCGGAGGACATCTTCTTCCCGCGCTCGGTGACCTCCACGCTGTACTTCGCCTTCTTCACGGTCGTTGTCGGCACGATCTACGCCTTCGCCATGGCGATGCTCCTCAACCAGAGGCTCGGCGGACGCAGGTTTTTTCGCTCCTTGTTCTTCCTTCCCTACATCGTTCCTAGCATCGGGGCGGCCATCGTGTGGGCATGGATGTTCGAATCCAACTTCGGGGTCATCAACTACGTCCTCAACCTCGTGGGCCTGACTAAGGTGAAGTGGCTGGGCAACGAACTAACCGCCACCCCGGCCCTTGGGATCATGACCATCTGGGGCTTCGGCAACTTCATCGTCATCTACCTCGCGGGCCTCCAGGGCATCCCGCGAACGTACCTCGAAGCGGTGGAGATCGACGGGGGTAACGCGTGGCACAAGTTCCGCCACGTCACTCTCCCGCTGCTCTCTCCCGTGATCCTCTTCAACGTGCTCATGAGCATCGTCGCGAACCTGCAGGTCTTTGTCCCGGCGCTTTCCATCACGCGCGGCGGACCCAACAGCTCGACGCTCTACATGGTCTACTACATCTTTCGCCAGGGGTTCCAGAACAACCGCTTCGGCTACGCCTCCGCGGTGTCCCTGATCTTCTTCGCGTTCATCGCCGTGGTGACCGCGGTGATCTACGCCACCTCGCGGAAGTGGATGTTCTTCGAAGGGGAGTGAGAGATGAAACCACGAACGCGGATCAACGGGGTCGTGACGGCCGTAGTCGCCCTGCTCGGGTTGGCCTGCATCTTCCCCTTCTTCTGGATGCTGCGCTCCTCTTTCATGGGCAACGTTGACATCTATCAGTACCCCCCGCTCCTGCTGCCGAAGGTCTGGCGGTTCGAGAACTACCCGGCCGCGCTTTCGATCTTCCCGTTCGGCCGCTACTTCCTCAACACCTTGACTATCACGCTGCCGTCCGTCCTGGGCGTGCTCCTCACCTCGACGATGGCCGCTTTCGCGCTGGCGCGGCTTGAGTTTCCGTTCAAGAAAGGGATTTTCGCGCTGGTCATCGGGTCAATGCTCATGCCGGCCACCGTGACCATCATCCCGATCTTCAAGATGTGGACCACAGTTCACATAGGAAGCGGCTACATACCGCTTATCGTGCCTGCGTTCCTGGGAGGGGGCGGGTTCAACATCTTTCTCTGCAGGCAGTTCCTGATGACCATCCCGCGGGATCTTGACGAGGCGGCGAGGATCGACGGCGCGGGCAAGGTACGGATCCTGACTCGCATCCTCCTGCCCCTCATCAAGCCTGTCCTGATCTCGATCGGCCTCTTCACCTTCATCATCTATTGGAACGACGTCCTAGGCCCGCTCATCTATGTCAACCTGAACGAGATGAATACCATCTCGCAGGGCCTTGCTAACTTCCGGGCCGGCTACGGCACCGACTACCGCGCCATCATGGCGGCCTCCTGCATGTCGGTGGCCCCCGCAGTGACCCTGTACTTCATCGGGCAGAAGTATTTCATCGAGGGTATCGTGCTTTCAGGGCTGAAGGCATGAGCGCTCGCGACCTGAACCGCCGGACCGCGGCGGACTCTGGCGCGACCGGCGGTCTCGCCCCAGACCACACCGTGACCGACTACCTGATCACGCCCGTGCCATGCCGCGCCGTGCACCTTCGGGACGGTTTCCTACGGCCGCGCCTGGAGACCAACCGGGCAGTCACCATCCCCTCGGTGCTGGACACCTGCGAGCGCTCCGGCCGTGTCGCCAATCTTCGCCGCGCCGCTCGGCCGGGCACTGGTGGCTACACGGGAAAGATGCCTTTCGAAGACACCGACGTATACAAAGCAATCGAAGGGGCCTCGGGCACGCTCAGCGCGCATGCCGACCCTGATCTGGATGCGCGTCTCGATGCCCTGATCGCTGTCGTGGCGAGCGCACAGGAGCCCGACGGGTATCTGTACACCTGCCGCACTCTCGGCCCCGTCGGCGCCGTTCCCTTCATGGGCCCGGCGCGCTGGTCGAACCTGGCCATGAGCCACGAGCTGTACAACTGTGGCCACCTCTACGACGCGGCGTGCGCGCACTTTGAGGCAACTGGGAAACGCTCCCTCCTGGAGGTCGCGCTGAAGAGTGCCGAACTGGTGTGCCGAGAGTTCGGACCCCGCGCGCGGCATGACACGTGCGGCCATCCCATCATCGAGATGGCGCTGTGCCGGCTTTCCCGTGTCACCGGCAACCGGAGGTTCCTCGAGCAAGCCCGTTTCTTCCTAGAGCAGCGTGGGCGGCATGACGGTCGCGGGCTGTACCGATGGGCGGATGACGACGGCTACGCCCAGGACCACCTCCCCGTGCGCGAGCAAAGAGAGGTCGTCGGCCATGCCGTGCGGGCCATGTACCTGTTCTGCGGCATGGCGGACGTCGCGGCCATGGCGCCCGATCCGACCTATGTCGATGCTCTGATCGCGCTCTGGGAGGACATGACGCGTTCCAAGATCTACCTCACGGGAGGTGTAGGGGCCCGGCATAAAGGAGAGTCTTTCGGCCGTGCTTTCGAGCTTCCCAACGAGACAGCATATGCCGAGACCTGCGCTGCTATCGGGTCCGTGATGTGGAACCGGCGCATGTTTCTTTTGACAGGCCATGCCCGCTATCTCGACGTGATGGAGCAGACGCTCTACAACCGGATCCTCTCCGGGGTTTCGCTGGACGGGAAGGCCTTCTTCTACTCGAATCCCCTTGCCTCCGATGGCACCTTTGGGTTCAACCAGGGAAGCCCTTGCCGACAGCCGTGGTTCGACGTGTCGTGCTGTCCAACGAGCCTCTGTCGGTTCCTGCCTACGGTACCCGGCTACCTCTACGCAGCGGGCGGGGAGGACATCTATGTCACTTTGTATGCCGAGGGAAGCGCCGAAGTACGCGTCGGCGGGGTGGCTTTTTCGCTGGAGCAGACCAGCCGGTTCCCCTGGGAAGGAGAGATCCGGATCGTGGTGAAGCCGCAGGAGCCGGCGCGGGCGCGGCTTCGCCTCCGCATCCCTGGATGGGTGCAAGGCAGGATCCTCGGTGGGGACCTGCACCGAGCAGTGGGCTGGGAGGGAACAGCGGCCGACCTTCGCGTAAACGGGAAGACGCTGCCGCTCGAGATGGACAACGGTTTCGCCGTCCTGGATCGCACCTGGGCGGACGGGGACATCGTTGAGTTGTCGTTACCGCTGCCGCTGCTCAGGGTTCGGTGCGATCAACGCGTGGAGGGAAACGTCGGACGCGTGGCGTTGCAGCGCGGACCGATCGTCTTCTGCGTCGAGGAAAACGATGCCTCTAGAGCCCTGGAGTCCATTCGGATCGGCCCGGCTGACGTTATTGTCCCTCGTTGGGAACCTGAGTTGCTCGGTGGCGTAGTAGCCCTGGAGGGCCCGGAGTTCGTTGCGGTTCCCTACGCTACGTGGGGGAACCGTGGAACGGGCGCCATGGCCGTGTGGCTGAGAGAGTGGGGTGATTGATCTCCTTTCCAGAGTAGAGAGGCCGCCCTTCTCGCAAGACTCTATGCCACCTACGTCGGGTGCCCGGCCACCAGCGAGCGAGGTGGATCGCGGTGATTGGGCCTTCCTATCAAGAGCGTCAACCAAGCCATAACGTGCCTGCCGCTTTTCGGGCGGTAGCGGCGAAGGGAAAGCACTGCGACTTGTCGATGAATGAGCGTAAGTGCCTCAGACACGAAATTGGCGCAACTCTGACCGCGGCCCTATCGTCCGATGATATAAGAGATCCTCAAAGACCTTTGCTATGGAGTCGGAACGTGGGAGGCCTCGCCTGCTGTTGACTTAGCCGTACCGAGAATGAAACACCTCACGAGCTGGATCGTAGACTTTTTGTTGCCCCTCAGATGGGCAAAAACACCTCCTCGCCGCTTGTGGTCTACATACAGTTGAAACCAACAGTGGATTGGAAATAAGTCAGACAGTCGCCTCAGCCTACCCCTGATGTCTTGACATAGGTTTGGTCAGCCCCACCTATTGGGGGATCCCAGCACTTTACCCTTGACGAGGAAAAGCTCATCGAAGAACAGAAGTTCGACGGCACATGGGTGCTTCGCACCAACACCTCCTACTCTGCCTCAGAGGTGGCCCTCAAATACAAGCAGCTGTGGATGGTGGAATCGATTTTCAGAACGGCGAAGTCCCTGCTGGAGACCCGTCCAATTTATCACCACTGTGACGACACGATTCGGGGGCATGTGTTCTGCAGTTTCCTGGCTCTGATGCTTCGCAAAGAGCTGGAGATGCGGCTTGAGGCGCGGGGGCAGAAGCTGGAATGGGAGGACATCAGAAGGGATCTGCGTGAGCTCAGTGAAGTGGAGGTTGAGCTTGAAGGACAAAGGATGCACCTCCGCACGGATTTGAGCGGAGTTTGCCACAAGGTCTTGCAGGCAGCCGGGGTGGCTGTGCCGAAGACGGTGCGGTTTTAATCCACACTTCAAGGAGCCGCGATGTAGTGCCAAGACGCAATCCGTGTCTTCTAATTCCTTATAGGGGAAGAACATCATTTTTGAAAGTGTCGAAAACAGGCCTAAACTTGCCAATCTTTGGCCGGATTCTCGCATTGCTCTTGGCTTCTAATGTGACTTGAACCGCAGACTGAAGTGCTTTCGGCACCTTGCTGAGTATCTATGCCCTTCAGCAAGCGGGTCTTCGAGGCAGATGGACTATCTCACTCCTGCGGCCTACGGGCGCAGGTTCCATGTCAATGCGGCTTCTTGGATTCGGCGTTGAAACGGAGGACTCGTCGCCGCGCTATTCATAAGCAGCCGCGCCCACCTGTTCCCGCAAGCGCATGACGTCTTTGGCTGGTGCCTTCCCAAAGAATCGACCGTACTCCCTGCTGAACTGCGAGGCACTCAGATACCCCACATTCCGACTTGCGGTGCCTGCGTCCATATGAGGTGACAACATCAGGCGCCTCGCCTCCTGAAGACGAAGCACCTTTTGGTAGCGCAGAGGGCTCATGGACGTGACCGATTTGAAGTGTCGGTGGAAAGACGACGCGCTCATGTTGGCCAGTTTTGCCAGTTCATCAACTCTTACTGGATGTGAGAAATTAGTGCAAAGCCAGGACACCGCTTTCGCCACTGCCTGCAAACCGGAATCTGCAACGCCGATCTGGGCCACCCGCATGCCAATTGGACTGCGAAGGAGACGGATGATGATCTCATCTATGACAAGAGGAGCAATAAGTTCCGCGTCACGAGGCTCTGCCATCAACTCAAGCAGCCTGGTTGCAGCGTTCAAGATGCCCGAGCTTGCCTGACTCACATAAATAGCGCGGCTATCGTGGACGGCCGGCAGGCCGTTCGGGTAGACGCTGAGGACCAACCTCGAGACCGTTTTCGGATCGAGATCCAGCCTGAAACCCATGTAGGGCTCGGCTGGCGTCGCTCGTATGACCTGAGCGGCAACCGGCATATCCACCGAAAACACGATCAGGTGTGATGGGTCGTACTCGTAGACATCACGTCCCACCAGCACGCTTTTCGCGCCCTGGGCAACAAGGCACAGGGCTGGACGCTGTACGACGTGCGCGAGGTCTTTATGGATTCGGGATCGACGAATTGCGTACACCCCGGGAATGCGAAGTTCGAAGCTCCCGTCGTGCGGCGCATAGGCCGCGATCAAGCTTGCGAGCCTTGCAAGAACGGGTTCTCGTGAAACTTCGCCGGTTCTTGATGGCGCATTATCAAGACCCTTCATGTGCGGATGCCTCCCTCCAATAGTATCAGAAAGCGCTTTCCCCAGCACCATTCACGCAATAGAGGGCGTTCCGCTCCATTCGTGAAGAGACATCGGGCTTCCTCAGTGCCTGGCACCCCTGTCGGCCGCTCAGAGGCCCGTCCTTTTTTCCAACTCTTCCGGGTATCGAGCGCCTTGGATCGTGATCTTTGACCCGGCGCTCTCGATTTCCAGCAGATCCTCAGAGGTGAGCTCGACCCCCGCCGCTTCAATATTCTCTTCCAAGCGCTCATGCTTGCGGGTGCCTGGAATGGGCACAATCCACGGCTTCTGCGCCAGCAGCCAGGCGAGCGCAATCTGTGCCGGTGTAACGTTCTTTCGCTCCGAGATTCTGCGGAGCAACTCAACGAGTGAAAGGTTCGCCTTTCGAGCCGCTTGTGTGAAGCGCGGAACGATGGTGCGGAAATCGGAGCTATCAAACGTCATTTTCTCGTCTATCTTCCCTGTAAGGAAGCCCTTGCCGAGAGGGCTGAAGGGAACGAGTCCGATCCCAAGTTCCTCAAGTGCAGGGAGCAGTTCGTCCTCAGGACGTCTCCACCACAGGGAGTATTCGCTCTCGACCGCGGTGACCGGCTGGACTGTGTGGGCGCGACGGATTGTCGCCACTCCGGGCTCAGAAAGACCAAAGTGCCTCACTTTGCCTTGCTGAATCAGGTCCCTCACCGCTCCCGCCACCTCTTCGATGGGCACATCCGGGTCAACACGGTGTTGATAATACAAATCGATGGCTTCGACTTTCAGTCGCTTGAGTGAGCCGTCGGCGCTTCGTTTGATATGATCTGGCCGGCTGTCCTGGACCTGCTGCCCTTTCTCATCGAGCTTGAGCCCAAACTTGCTTGCTATCACCACCTGTCCGCGAAACGGACTCAGGGCTTCTCCCACGAGCTCTTCGTTTGTGAATGGGCCGTAGATTTCGGCAGTATCAAAAAAAGTGACCCCACTTTCAACTGCTTTGCGTATAAGTCTGATTCCCAGCTGTCGATCGATCGCCGGACCGTAGCCATGGCTCATCCCCATACAGCCGAGCCCGATGGCCGAGACTTCCAGATCGCTATTCCCCAGTTTGCGCTTTTGCATCGCTTCTCCTCTGTCACCGTGATCGTGTGTCAACTTCACTCGCCAGACCAATTTTCTCCAACCATGCGCGCACACCCTTCCTCGCGGTTCTCACCTTCCCGCCCCTGACTGCCAGTCCGTCGAGGACGATTGACTTTGGACAAAGCTCGCGAATGTCCTTTACGCTTCGCCCCAGGGAACACTATTTACCGCAAAATTCTTTCCAGACGATGTGCTTAGGAAATTTACTGGACATACAACCAAAGAAATGACAGAAAACTACGATCACCCGGAGAAGCTCCTAGCTTTATTCCTGATTGTTGAGGGCATTCACTGAGAGGGTTGCAGTAACCATGGCATCACGGAAAGACGACATTAGTGAGTACCTCAGAAAACTCCGGCTAATTCGTGACGCTTTGGAGCAATTGAGACGGATTCACAGTGATGCTATTGCATCGCTTTCTTGGCTCAATCAGGTGATAGACCGAAACCTAAATGACATTTCCTTTTTATTGAAGCTCTTTGAACCTTTGGGAGATTCCGCCGTTGATCGAATTCCGGCGGAGGAATACCCTAACCTAGTATCCCCGCTTCAAAACTTGGTAGGCTACGGCAGTACGTATCTGACCGTGAGGGACCAGAGCAAGAGTGTGCAAGACTATTTGGCCAAGATCATCCCAATCGCAAGTCAAGGTTCCGCGATATTTGCTTCGACCACTAGTGCTAGTGCAGCGAACTTGTTCGTTTCTTTCTCTGTCAGCCTTCCAACGGAGGGAGAACGAATCCGAGCGTTGCTCGATAGGTACTTACAACAACTTCGGATAGAAGATGAAATTACCTACATAAAGCAGCGTCTACCAAACCTAACTCCGAATGTCTTTGATGACTTTGTTCACTTTTTGTCTAACTATTATTCTTCGGAAGGATATGAGCTAAAGTATCAAGAATTAATAGGTTTTAGATCACTGTTCTTCATCAAGCTTGTAGACGGATTTGCATTTAGTCACGGATGCACCAATAGCACTCCAAGAAAAGACAGAATAATGGTGTTCTCCTTTTCCCACATGTCAGGTCAAGACCAAACCCAAGACTTGATGGCTGATTCGGCTATGGCGGTTTGGAAGAGCCTTTCGAAACAAGACACCGCTGGAATGAGCGCAAAGATGGGCAATGTGACTTCTGAATATGTGAGATTGTTATTTGGCGAATCGATAGTTGTAGCTGGTGCTTTGCTGAGGCAAAACGAATTGAGTTGGCGTTAGACTGAAAGAAAAACGCCAGTTTTTCGATAGATCATAGGTTGGAAAAGTATTTGGATGACAGATGGAACTTATGCTTGTCCAAAATTTGTGATAACGGCATCATCGGAAAATTCCTTTTAGGGGAATGACACCGGGGCCTTGCAGATGTTGAGCCTTTTGCCATGATCACAATAGAATCAACTAACTTGGTCGGATCGTATGCGTGACTGGTTCTGGCCCTCTCCTCTCCGCGCCACAGTGACTATCGTCCTTTCCTAATCACTTCCCACCACATGGACTTGATCTTTCCATCCTGAACAATAGCCTCAACGCTAAAAGGCGGGATGCCTTTGGGAAACTGAGGTTTGAGCCATAAATTAGTGACTCTAATCGTTCCATCAATTTTCACTCCATCTACGCTCAATTCTTGAGTTTCGATGCGGGTCCCGAGAGAAATAAGGGACTTTGTAAAGAACTCCCGCAGCTTTTGTCCACTATACTTCTGTCCATATGCAGTTAACTCTCCATCTTTGGCAAAGCAGCTAGCTGCCGCTTCCCCTCTTCCCTGATTGATGGCAGTAAAAAAAGCCTTAGTTACGGAAATGGGGTCGGTCGCCTGTGGACTGGGTGTGCAGCCAATCAAAATAGTTAAAAGTAGACCGGCGATCAGAAGTGCGAGAACGCTGTAGTGCTTCTTCACCGGTTTTCACCTTTCTTTCTGATTTGTGATTCGGGCGATTTCGTAAGCCAAGCAAAGTTGTTTCTCAATCAAAGAGTTGTAACTATGCTTTGCCACTAGAAGCTTCCACCCGGTATAGAAATATGAAAAGAAAGGTAACTCTTTTTGCAAGTACCTTGTAAAGTTAAATTTGACATGCATGATAATATACATTGTCACAGTTCCGGAATCGGAGAAACGCCAAATGCCTGACAGAGACGTAAGAACAATCAGGGACCTAATATTCTACCAGTACGCAAAGATCATGGCTAAGAGCGCCATGAAGGCCACAGATGGGAAGCAAGTAAAGAGTCAACACTACGGTTTCATCAAAAAGTCCTTCCTTGAGCTAAAGACCGGAGAAATGAAATGGTCAGACATTTTAAGAGAGGACTGGCAGTTCGTTGGTTCTGAGCATGAGTGTATCTATTGTGGCTCAACGAATGACCTTCAAAAGGAACACATAGTGCCTAAATCCATTAGGATCAATGACCGGTGTCCTTCTTGCGACACCGTACAAGGAATCCATAATCAAGTGTGGGGTTGCAAAGATTGCAATAGCTCAAAATCAACACAGGGTTTGTATTCTTTCTATAAGGCTACACATCCGAATGAAAAGAAGTTCTACGATTTCATACCCCCCTTACTGGAAAAGAAGTACCTCAAGACCATCTATAAGTGTCATGAATGCGCGAAAACTCTTGATTCGGGTGATTTGGATGGAGATATGGAACTGACAGTGTTGGACTTAGACTTCGTCTTGAAATAGGCGAAAGCAACTTCCCTTGCCGATGCGTGACGGTGCAGAAACTCTTCGGTGAATAAAGAATGATTGTCTATCTCGATCTGAATAAGTGGATTCAACTTGCAAGAGTGCTAAACGGAAAGGAAAAGAATGATGGCGTCTTGTTATAAGCTTTAAGGAACTAGCAGATCACGACAGGATAATCGCTCCGCTCTCAGCGGTCCATTACATGGAAATCTTTAGAATCTCAAACGTGGGGCGAAGGCAGCGGCTAGGGCGTGTAATGTGGGAAATTTCCAAAGGCCGGACCTTGCTGTCCGATACGAAAATCATCATACACGAAGCGGAAGTGGAATTAGCCAAGATATATCCACAAGTGCAAGTTGGGAATATTGCGCCTATTGTCAAAGATGCAGAACATGCATTCGGGATGGAATATGAAAAGCATTTCTCAGGCGTAATCGGAGAATTGTTTGAACGATCACTGGTAACGGGGGAGAATATCTTTGGGCAGGCTCCTGCGAGATTTACCGACACCACCTATCGAAAAAGATTTCAAACGCGTTTAGTGGAGCTTAGAAAAGTAATTGAGGACAATTTGTCCGCTGAAAAGCGGGAGAATGCTATTTACACGATAAGATTGGTAGATATCAGAGAGCCTTTTTGCTCGGTCTTGTGGAAGTATCACATTGGAGCAGACATCATTGAGATGATTGGGAATGGACAAGATGAGGCAAATGCTTGACAATATGCCAACAAGTCGAATCGATATTCATTTGCATAGGCAGG
>Ga0326727_10009942_pt1 | contig 22992 bp, 20 predicted proteins | sample MB2enrmetagenome_FD_207643 | JGI IMG/M metagenome (GOLD analysis project Ga0326727, IMG submission 207643) | Lab enriched peat soil microbial communities from McLean, Ithaca, NY, United States - MB29MY | ecosystem: Environmental > Terrestrial > Soil > Wetlands > Peat | place: USA: New York...
TATTTCTCTTCCGGCTTGCCTTCCCGCTTGATGCTTTTCTCCTCGACGTAACTGACGGTCCCTTCTAACACTGAATACATGGACGTACCTCCTTAAAGATTTGTTTGTGCTCCAATAGGAGCCGATCCCACACAGCCGCGCACTCCCAACCAATGAAACCTCTCTGTCTTGCCCATTTCCACGTGAAACCCCAACTCTTGATCTTCCGCTCGTAGTATTTCCGAACGATCCGCAGCACCTTACGGGCCTCGAACTCTTTGCATCTGACGACAATTTTCCCGACTTCATGAAGAAGCTTCCGCGTCGATCCCCAAAAGCGGCCAACCTCTTTGTAGTCGTCGGGGACCTTCTTTTGATCCGCCTTTTTCAGATAGGAAAAGAGATAACGGAGCAGCCTGTTTTTATCTCCCTGTACCCCTTCGACCCTCGTACCCGCGCACAGGTGCTTTACGTCCCCGGACCCGACGATGTTGAACCAGCGGGTAGCCACCTCATCCTTCGGAACAAAACCCGAAACGAGAATATGGAAATGAGGAGCGCCCCTTTTCTGAAACTCCAGGACCCAGCAGTACGAGAGATTAAGGCGTCTCAAGTACTGCAAAAAGCTGTTCAACTGCTTCTTTACGACCGTCCCATCGGCCTTATACTCACCAGGATATGTGAGCGTAATAAGGCCCACCCATTCACAACTCGAGTTTTTCACCATAAGCATGAACCTCCGAATGCTTGCCCTTGACCAACGCGCGATCTCACCCCGCAGACCGCCCCCAGGCTTGCCGGGCACCAGCCTGTCAAGGAATTTCACGACCAGATCGATTTTGTACTGGATTACTTGAACATTTGAAACCGGGTTGCTATACTGTTGCTTGAGGATCATAACACCTCACCTGCTTTTTGCCACCCGGAAGGCCCGCCAAGACTCGCCGGGTGGCATTTTTTTATCCCTTCCTCACTTCATACCCCGTAAACCCAAAGACGCACACGCCGCCTGTGCCGTGCTGATCGCCCGCCCCTCTTGCAACCATGCGTCCAAATCTTCCATGAAATAAAAGACTCGACCCCGCTTTACGTACTTCGGTCCCTTCCCCTCGCAGCGCATCATGGCGAGGGTCTTCTCAGAGAACCCGGTATAAGCCGCCGCATTCTTTACGTCTAAACGTCCATCGGGATACATGACCACTTCTTTGACTTGCACTTGAATCGCCATTTTTAAAACCTCCCGTGTAGTTAAAGACACCACAAGGCTACTATCACAAAAAAGGTATTGCAAGGTAATACTTAGGGTGATATACTTCGACAGAACTCCGGAGAACATTCGACAAGTAGGACATACCATGTGCGAGAGGAAAAACGAAAGGTACTGGGAAGCGAGCTCCCCCGGTCAGAGATGGTGACAGTCATCAGAAGAGTTCACGGTATCCTAATTGATCACAACGCTTTTCCGGAAAAAGACACTCCATAATAAGGAGGATAGATATCCGCTATCCGGCCCCTCCCTGTACCAAGTCCCGCGCCATGACACGGACCACGTCACGGGGCTTGCACAGTCCGGGTCCTCTTTTGCCCTCTTTTTTCCCCCGTACTTTGTGAGGGAAAAAAAGTTTTTTTTAAGGGTTAGTAGGCCCAAAGGAGGACAACATCATGATAGTCAAGGCAAAGAAGGCAACCATCACGAACCCCGCGACCGTGCACCAGGTTCTATCAAAGATTTTGGCGGCAGAGAATGAGATTGACCGTATGAAAGAGCACTTCTGGGTTGTAGGACTCAATACGAGAAACGCCATACAGTATATCGACCTCGTCAGTTTAGGCACTCTCAATGCCACCCTTGTCCATCCCCGCGAAGTGTTCCGCTTTGCGGTCCTCAAGGCCGTCTCTTCTCTGGTTATCGGTCATAACCACCCGTCAGGCGATCCCGAGCCCTCAGACGATGACATCGCCATGACAAGGAGACTCCTCGAAGCGGGTAAGATCGTGGGCATCGAAGTCCTTGACCACATCATTGTAGGCAACCGGAACAGCTTCTATTCGTTCAAGGAAAAAGGGATTGTATAGCGCCGCAGTCCAGCGACGACACTTCTAAGGAGGCTCCATATGGCAAAGGCATTTAAGTCATTGACGCGTGAGGCCATGCGCAAACTGAAGCCCGGTGACAGCATTAACGAAAACGGCATTATCTTTAAGCGCCTTTCCAAGAATGACGGTGTTTTCAAGGTAAATGTCATGATCGACGGCCAGCGCATTCACCGCCTCATCGGCAAAGAGTCGGACGGCACCACCCGCACCCAGGCAGAGGAGTATATAGAGAAGGTCCGCCGAGACGCCCGCGACGAGCGCCTTGCACTCCCGAAGGGACGCAAGATCACCCTCAGCTTCTCGGAGGCCGGGGAAAAGTATCTACACACATTGAAGGAGGAAGGCGGCAAGGACATGGACACCAAGCGCTACCGCCTTAATCAGCACCTTATACCTTCCTTCGGGCACATACCGTTATCTAAAATCAGCAGTTCTGACGTAGAACGCTATAAGCAACAGCGTCTTCAGGAAGTCGCGCTTCCGGGCGGCGAGAAGCAAAAGCCGAAGGACGAGACCAAGCTCAAGACGACAGCGAAGGGCACCATAAACCGCGAACTGGCCGTATTGTCCCACCTGTTCAATAAGGCTATCGAATGGGGATGGATCACAGTGCGTCCCGCTAAAATCTGCCGTTTTCACGAAGGGCAGGGGCGGATAACCTATCTCACCGTCGATCAGATACAGCGCTTGATTGAATCCGCAAGAGCCGATCAAAACCAGCAGATATACCCCTTCATCATCATCGGCCTGGAAACCTCCATGCGCAAAATGGAAATCCTCAGCATCCGCCCTGAGCACATTGACCTGAATCGCCGCGTCATCTTCATTCCGAAAGCGAAAGCCGGAATGCGGGAGCAGCCCATCACACAGCATCTTGCAGAATTTCTCCGAGGTTACCTCGATGTGTTTCCGAAAGGGACACCCTGGCTTTTTCCTTCGGTTGCCGCTAAGGAAGGCCACACAAATAATATTCTCAAGCCCTTCCGCCGCGTTGTCGCCGCAGCCGGCTTAGACCCTAAGCAGGTTGTCAGGCATACCTTGCGCCATACCGCCATCACCCATCTCGTACAAGCCGGTGTGGACCTGCCGACCGTGAAACGGATTTCCGGCCACAAGACGCTGACGATGGTCGAACGCTACGCCCACCAGAACGGGGAGCACATTCAAGCCGCCATGGAAAAACTTCAAGATCGGCTCAAACTTACCGAATAGGTTCAGAAATCGAGAAAGGAGTTACCGCTCATGCGATTACCCTGTGCTTTCTGTTATCCACGTTTCTGTTTTTCCTCTTGCCCGGCATCCTTTCAAGTGGTAAGACTATTTATGGGCATCTCGCAATAGAGGTAAAATAAGTGAGTCACCCGTGGCCCAGCAATAGGGAAGAAAAAGCCCTCCATGAAAAATTGCTCCTTAAGTTTGCATCGTCTCAAAGACCCCACAGCCAGCCCGACGGCTGGACCTATCAAAATCAGTATGACCTGGTATTGAAAGAAGGGCGCTGGTACGTTCCTTCCCGTCTGACAGGCAACATCATAAAAGGTCCAGATGAAGAATGTTTCAGGAACGCCGTGATACCCGTCTTGGATACATCCGGATATACCTACGTCGAAGGATTTGCCGCACCCCCAACAAAAAAGCGTCTTGTACACCACGCATGGGTTACGGACAGATACGGAAAAGCTATTGAGACAACCTGGGAAGACCCTGGACTCGCCTACTGCGGAATCCCATTCAGGACTAAATATCTCCGTGAGATTACTTTTATGAGCAGGGGACGCAACGGCAAATATGGCATAATAACAGACCGACTCCATGCGGAGCACAATCCTTTCAAAAACGGCTTTCCCGATCATGCAATAGCACCGGTTTATGTAAAAGTCGCTTTTGCGCTCCTCTCACATCGTGACAAAAACGATCTTCTGCACCGTGGGTAACTCGCTTACCTCTTTGGTAATCGTGCTCCCCCTGCCTAGGCCTTTGAGCACAATCTTCCCGTCACTGAGCCTCTCGACTTCCTTAACGCTATCCGGCTCGCCGTCCCCGGTATAGATGACAAGATTATCGCTGCGGATGGTTGAAAGGGGCACGGTTATGAGGTAGACGTACGAATCCCTCCGAAGGTGAGGATAAAGGGCGTCGGTCGAGACTTTGAGACAAACTACGCTCTCAGTGTCACGACCGGCCAGTGAGGGTACATATTCTATTTCATGCGCTGGCGAATAGTTCACAACAGCCCCTTTATCCACGACGGTCCCGACCACCTTTACGCCTGCTTCGGGACGTTTCAGGAACTCCGTTCTATCCACTTTAAATATTCTCGACCATTTCTGCTGCGCCCTTGTCCCGAAACTGACTGCGGCCGTCTCTATCTTTCCAACGTAGCCGACGGTCGCTTCCCCCAGGTCGGCCGCTTTTTGCTGCGTAAGACATAAGCCCTCTCGGATCCTGATGAAATTCCAGGCGATTACTATGCTATCAGGAGCCAACGCCAACTCTGGGGGCGTCATTTCTCTTATCTCCTTTTTTTGTCGCCTGACTCCGATCATGACACCTATTATCAGCCTTTCTTTATAGAAACGCAAAAGGTTATAGCAGTGTCCCATTTTTTTGACCGCGACCTGGCTGTCCTTCCATAATTCAATAGCAAGCAGTGTACCCATCCCGTCAGCTTCTTCCTGAAATGGTTGCGGCCGGGTTACATCGCGCAATACAAGAATCCCAACGGCAATCTGTGCTTGGACCCTGATCTGCCCGGTTTCGTAATGCCTTTAATTTTCTTGACAACTTGTCAAGTACAGGAGTATATTTCTTCTAGTCGAGGTGAACTACATGAAAACGTTGGGTGTTGGCGAGATCAAGTCCCATTTCTCGGATATTTTGGAACAGGTTAAAGGCGGGGAGAAGATCGCAGTCGCGTATGGGAAGAAAAAGAGGAAGGTAGCGGTAATAGTGCCCTACGACGAGTATCGCCCCGAGGGGCGCAGAAAGCTCGGACTGCTTCAAGGCAAGGCCGGATTCGAGATCCGCCCTGGATTCGAAATCGCTGACGACGATCTGCTCGCCCTGTGAACTACCTACTTGACACGCACGTCTTCCTTTGGGCTGTGTTTGAGCCGGACAAGCTCAGCAGAAGGGCCCGTCAGGCGATAGAGGACCCGGACAATACGATTTATGTAAGCGCCGCAACCTACTGGGAGATATCCTTGAAATACGCTTTGGGTAAGCTCGTGCTCACGAATGTGGTGCCTGACGCCCTCCCCGATATTTCAGGGCAAATGGGTTTCGAGATGATGGATGTAGACGCTGATACGGCGTCGACTTTCTACAAACTTCCGCGGACTGCGCATAAAGACCCTTTTGACCGGCTCGTCGTGTGGCAAGCCATCAATAAGAACCTCACGCTCATCACGAAGGACAAGGGCGTCGGCCCTTACCGGAAGCTTGGCCTTAGAACGCTCTGGCGGTGATGTTTCTCCATCCGGACTGACGCAGCCGTTTGAAGCATAGAGCAAAGGACAGTGCTGATTATGTCTGGTCCTCGGTGTAATCTGCAATGTTCGCGTGGGAGGGAGCCGTGAGGCCCACTTCCTGAAATGGCGCGACTGAACGTTGTTCTTGAAATACAACATTCGTAGGTGGAGCCCACAACTTTTCAAATAGCCTGAAATTTACGGAATACCCACGAAACGAAACGAGAGTCTTTCACACAATTACACCAGAATTACACCAGGGCAAAAAAAGGGCTTAACGGAAAACCGCTAAGCCATTGATTTCATTAGTGCCCCCGGCGTGACTCGAACACGCGGCACCAGGATTAGGAATCCTGTGCTCTATCCGCCTGAGCTACGGGGGCATGAAGACAAGTTTACCTCATCATCGCAACAATGCACAAGTAAGACATGGGTGTCTCCCGAAAAACCGGCAGCTTGCGGTGGCTCTGCCATCGCTACTCTTAGGTTTTCTATCATGGAAGTATAGGCGTGGTCAAGCTTTTCACCGGGATGCGTGACAGCCGGGGCAAAGGGGGTTGCTGCCCGCATTTCCCTCGTTCGAGCAAAATACCCTTAGAGTCTTTCGCGCACGAATAGTATTTAATTCATTGTCCCGCACGCCGATAATATCTTTGAGCCGCACCGGATGTTTTGCTTTCGAAAAGGTACGGCAAGAGCGTAAATCCGGGCGCGAACTAACAGTTGCCGGGAGAAGAGTTTTGTAATACAATACGATTGTTTTACATAGTGGTTAAGATATCGGTTCATTGTCTTATAATGTTTTTGTGTGAAAATGTTGTGTGAAACAGTGAGGCCGGGCAGCCTGCTCCAAGGGCGGTAGCCTCTTCTTGCGAACCTACCTGTTTTCAGTGACCCTTGAGTATATACTATCAGTACATCCCTCGCGCCTTTTTCAGGGATCGCTTATCAACCGGAACCCAGAGAGAAAACCGGAGGCTTCATGGAACAAACCTTTTCTTTAAGCCCTGACGGTACGCACTACCCACTGCCCTCGCCTGACGATTACCGTCAGGAATTAGCCAGAATAGAAAAGCTGATCGCGGAGGCGAAAGAGCGGGGTCAGGAGATTGTGGTCGTCATGGGCGTAGGCTTTGTTGGCGCCGTGATGGCGGCCATTGTGGCCGATACGGTCGACAAGAGCACGGGCAGGCCGTCGAAGTTCGTCATCGGTATGCAGCGGCCGAGTGTGCGCAGCTTCTGGAAAATCCCGACCCTGAACAAGGGTCTTTCTCCCGTGAAGGCGGAAGACCCGGAAGTAGACCCGATGATACGCCGGTGCATTCTGGAGAAGAAGACCCTCGTAGCCACGTACGTCTATGATGTGCTGAAAGCCGCCGATGTTGTGATCGTCGACGTCCAACTCGACTATAGCAAGCACGCCCTCGGGAATGTGTGCCAAGGGGAGGTCGAGATGAACGCCCTCGAAGAATCCTTCGAGATCATCGGCCGGCACGTGATGCCGCATGCGCTCATCCTCATAGAGACGACGGTTGCGCCAGGCACGACGGAGCAGGTGGCGCTGCCTGCCGTCCGCAAGATATTCAGGCACCGGGGCATCACTACGGACCCTCTGCTTGCCCACAGCTACGAAAGGGTGATGCCCGGAAAGAACTACGTGGCCTCCATACGCGACTTCTGGCGGGTTTGCAGCGGTGTCAACGATGAGGCGAAGGCCAGGGTGGTGAAGTTCCTGAACGAGGTCCTCAACACCACGAAGTTCCCTCTTACGGTGCTCGACAGGCCGATAGAATCGGAAACGGCGAAGATCGTCGAAAACAGCTACCGGGCCACGATCCTGTCGTTCCTTCACGAGTGGAGCCTTTTTGCGGAGACAAACGGCGTGGACATCATTAAGGTTATCGATGCGATCAAGGTCAGGCCCACACACAGCAATATAATCTTCCCCGGGCCGGGTATCGGCGGCTACTGCCTGCCCAAGGACGGCGGCCTCGGCATATGGGCATACAAGCACATCCTCGGGTTCGAGGACGACATCTTTAAAGTGACACCGGCGGCCATCGACATCAACGACACCCGTCCCCTCCATGCGGCCCAGCTCGTCCGGGACGCCCTGCGGAACATGAACGTGCCGGTCGCCTCCGCCGAAGTGCTGATCCTCGGCGCATCGTACAGGGAGGATGTGGGAGATACGCGCTACAGCGGCTCCGAGATCCTTATCCGGCGGTTGACTGAAATGGGAGCCGAGATCAGGGTCCATGACCCTTATGTAGACCGTTGGTGGGAATTCGAAAACCAGGAGGAGTACCCCAGGGAATCGAAGAGTATCTTTTTCAGGAACCAGAAGAAGCTGAAAGACCTGAAGGTCCAGAAGGACCTGACCCAAGCCCTTGCGGGCATAGACGCCCTCGTCCTGGCGGTGCGTCATCAGGCATACTTGCGCATGGACCCTGACGACATCGTGGAGAAAGCAGGAAAGAGGATCGCGGTAATCGATTGTTTCGGCATCCTTGACGACGGCAAGATCAGGCGCTATTTGGAGCTGGGGTGCGAGGTGAAGGGCCTCGGCCGCGGCCACATCAAACGGCTCAAGGAAGCGATCAAAACAATGTAAGAAATGGGCGAAAGAGGTCCTCATTTCCCTCTGAAGTTCTTATGGAGCGATGTATGAAAATCCTCGTTACCGGCGGCGCCGGGTATATCGGCAGCCACGTGGTCAAGATGCTGGGAGAGAAAGGCCACGACATCACTGTCTACGACAACCTCTCTACGGGTCACGACTGGGCTCTCCTTTATGGGAAGCTTATCAGGGGGGATCTGGCCGACAGAGGCCTTCTTGAAAAAACGGTCAAAGAGCTCGGACCTGATGCAGTTATTCACTTCGCGGCATCGATCCAGGTGGAAGAGTCGGTAAGAAAGCCTCTCCTCTACTATAGAAACAATGTGGCCAACACGCTGAACCTCCTGGAATCGGTCGCGGACAGCGGCGTTAAGCATTTCATCTACTCGTCCACGGCGGCTGTTTACGGGATCCCCGAAAAGATCCCCGTTGACGAAGGCGCCCCGCTCGTGCCCATCAACCCCTATGGCGCGTCGAAGGTCATGATAGAGAGGGTGCTTGAGGATGTTGCGCATACAGCCGATTTCACGTACGTCGCCCTGCGCTATTTTAACGTGGCGGGCGCAGATCCTGGCGGCAGGATAGGGCAGGCATACAAGGAAGCCACTCACCTGATCACCCGGGCCCTGAAAGCGGCGGAGGGCGAATCCGAAAAGCTTCTGATTTACGGGACGGACTACCCTACACCGGACGGTACGTGCATCAGGGACTACATACACGTCGAGGACTTGGCAGAAGCCCATCTTCGCAGCCTCGACTATCTGGGAGACGAGGGCAGGAGCGATCGTATGAACTGCGGGTACGGTCACGGGTTTTCCGTGCGGGAGGTGGTGGACACGGCAAAGAAGGTGACCGGCGTGGACTTCAGGGTCGAAGAGACCGGCCGGCGGGCCGGGGACCCCCCGGCCTTGATCGCGGACAGCCGGCTCTTGAGAGACCGGACGGGCTGGCAGCCCCGGTACGATGACCTCACGTTTATTATCAAGACGGCGTGGCAGTGGGAATTACGCCTTGCAAAACAACAGGGGATAACGTAATGCAAAGGGCGCTCGTTACCGGTATTACAGGCCAGGACGGTTCTTATCTGGCGGAATTTCTCCTGTCGAAAGATTACGAAGTCCATGGCTTGATCAGACGGGCAAGCACGTTCAATACCGGCCGGATAGATCACATTTATACGGACCCGCACCAACCCGGCACACGCCTCTTCCTCCACTACGGAGACCTCTCAGATTCCGGGCAGCTCGCGTACCTCATTTATAACATCCAGCCTGATGAGGTGTACCATCTGGCCGCGCAGAGCCACGTCAGGGTGAGCTTCGATATGCCCGAGTACACCGGAGATGCAACGGGCATGGGCACGACAAGGCTCCTTGAGGCGATCCGCCGGAGCGGCATTACCACAAAGTACTATCAGGCTTCGTCATCCGAGCTCTTCGGCGCGTCACCTCCCCCGCAGAACGAGAAGACGGCTTTCCACCCGAGAAGTCCCTATGGGGCGGCAAAGCTCTATGCCTATTGGATGACGGTCAACTATCGGGAAGGCTACGGTCTTTTCGCCTGCAACGGCATCCTTTTCAACCACGAATCACCAAGGAGGGGCGAGACTTTTGTGACGCGCAAAATTACCCGTGCTGTCGCGAATATCCTGAAGGGCACACAAAAAACCCTGTATCTCGGGAATATGCGCGCCAGGAGGGACTGGGGGTTCGCACCCGAGTATGTGGAGATGATGTGGCACATGCTGCAGCAGGAGAGGCCCGACGACTATGTCGTGGGGACGGGCAAGAGCCACACGGTCAGGGAGTTCGTCGATGCGGCTTTCTCTTACATGGGCGTGCAGCTTGAATGGCGGGGCGAAGGAAAAGATGAAGCCGGCGTTATCGCCTCCTCCACGTGGGACCATCTCGAGCCGGGCGCCGTCATCGTCCAGGTTGACCCCCGCTACTTCAGGCCCACGGAAGTCGAGGCCCTCCAGGCCGATATTTCGAAAGCCCGCCACACCCTCGGCTGGGAGCCGAGGGTGACGTTTGAAGAGTTGGTCAAGATCATGATTGACTGTGATGTCCGATCGGTCGGGCTCTCTTCGGCAGGCGTTGGCCTGACCGCATCCAGGTGCAAGGGCTTTAACTATACCACCCATGGCTTTTCGGTCTATGAGCAGATAAGGGAACATTGACGGACCGATGGGCGACGGTGCCACCCGCGAGCGGGTGCCACCCAGCAATGCAATGGGGAGCTGGGTACCCCGCCGATGGCCTGTGGCGCGTTGCTCGCGAGAACGATGGACGAGAAAGGCACGGACAATAGAGGCTGCCATGCTCAATAAACGGATAACGATCACCGGCGGCAAGGGTTTCCTGGGCAGCCACCTCGTCAGGCAGATGCAGCAGTTGGGCTACCGCCACCTCACCATAGCGGATTTGCCGGACTATAATCTGGTCAGTAGTGTGGACGTGAGGCGGCTCTACGAGGATTTGAGGCCCGCAATCGTCATCCACCTGGCGGCAAAGGTGGGCGGTATAGGGTTCAACCAGGAGAACCCGGCGTCTTTGTTTTACGAGAACGCCGTGATGGGCATCCAGCTCCTCCATGAGGGCTACTGCCACGGCATCGAGAAGTTCGTCGCCCTGGGCACGATCTGCGCCTACCCCAAATTCACCCCGGTGCCCTTTAAAGAAGACGACATCTGGAACGGCTACCCGGAGGAGACGAATGCGCCGTATGGCCTCGCCAAAAAGATGATGCTCGTGCAATCCCAGGCATATCGCCGGCAGTACGGCTTTAATTCCATCTTTCTGCTGCCAGTTAACCTCTACGGGCCGGGAGACAACTTCGACCCCAAATCTTCTCACGTAATCCCCGCCCTCATCAAGAAGTGCGTGGACGCCATGAGGAACGGCGAAGACGAGATTATCGTCTGGGGAACGGGGAAAGCCACCAGGGAGTTTTTTTACGTCGAAGACGCCGCTGACGCGATTATCCGGGCAATGGAGAGCTATAATAAGAGCGAGCCGGTGAATATCGGTGCCGGCTTCGAGATATCGATCAGGGACCTCGTGGATTTAATCGTAGAACTGACGGGCTTCCAGGGGAAGGTCGTCTGGGATGAGGAGAAGCCGGATGGGCAGCCTAGACGGATGCTGGACACGACGCGCGCCCGGGAAGAGTTCGGCTTCAGCGCAAAAACGGGATTCAGGGAAGGGTTGCAGAAGACGATAGAGTGGTACAGGCAGACCGGGCGATAACGCGTATGTCCGTCCCGCTCCCCCGTACAGTGCATCCATTATTCGAGGGAAGCGAGCCGCCCATCGTCGAAAAGGGTATCGCGAATTATGCACTTCTCCACACGGTGGCTTTCAGGCGCCGAACCGACTGATATTCGGAGTTGACGATGAAGAATGCGTTTGTCAAGAACATCCTCTGTATAGGGGCCGGCTATGTGGGCGGCCCCACAATGGCGATGATCGCCTATAAGTGTCCTCAGTACAAAGTGACGGTTGTCGATATAAATCATGAGAGGATCGCCCAGTGGAATTCGGACCTGCTCCCGGTATACGAACCCGGTCTTGGCGAGATTGTCGGGGCGGTAAGGGGACGCAACCTCTTTTTTGACACCGATATCGATAGATGCATCAAAGAGGCGTCTATCATTTTTGTCGCGGTCAATACGCCGACGAAAGTCTTCGGAGCAGGCGCCGGGATGGCGGCGGATCTTCAATACTGGGAGAAGACGGCGCGGCAAATCAGAGAGGCAGCGGGCTCACCGAAGATCGTGATCGAGAAATGCACCATTCCCGTCAAGACAGCCCTTGCGATGGAGAGAATCTTGACCTCTAAGGAAGGCTCGGTCAGTTTCGATGTGATCTCCAACCCTGAGTTTCTCGCTGAAGGCACGGCAATGAGAGACCTTGAATTCCCGGACAGGGTGCTCATAGGATCGAGGGAAACGGCCCAGGGCATAAGGGCAAGACGGGAAATAGCCGATATCTATGCGAACTGGGTGCCGAAGGAGCGCATTATAGAAAGCAATATCTGGAGCAGTGAGCTTTCAAAGCTCGTGGCCAATGCATTTCTCGCGCAACGTATATCGTCGATAAACGCCGTCTCGGCCCTCTGCGAGAAAACGGATGCCGACGTCCAGGAGGTGGCGAGGGCCATCGGCCTGGATAGCCGGCTCGGCAGCAAGTTCCTCAACGCAAGCGTCGGGTTCGGCGGGTCGTGCTTCAAGAAGGATATTCTCAATCTCGTCTATCTGTGCAGGAGCTACGGACTCAATGAAGTGGCGGACTACTGGGAAAGCGTGGTCAAAATAAACGAATACCAGAAAGACCGCTTCGTGCTCACCATGCTGAGCGCAATGTTCAACACCCTTGCAGGCAAGAAGATAGCCCTTTTCGGGTTTGCCTTCAAGGCCGATACGGGCGATACGCGGGAGACCCCGGCGCTTTACGTGGCGAAAAGCATTGTAGAAGAGAGGGCCGAGCTGGTCATTACCGATCCGCAGGCGCTCCGGAATGCGATGGCAGACCTGGACGGCGTCGACAATATCACTTACGAAATCGATCCGTACAAGGCGGCTGCGGGGTGCGACGCGATTGCTCTCATGACCGAATGGAAGTTGTACACCGGGCTCGACTACGAGCGCATTTACGCCTCCATGATGAAACCGGCCTTTATTTTCGACGGCCGTAATGTACTCGACCGCAAGCGCCTCTTTGAGATTGGCTTTAACGTCTTCTCAATAGGCAAAACTCCAATGGTTCATGTGTGAGTGCGCTGAAGGCATCGGAGAACGCAAGCGGTCGTCCTTCGATCTTTGAACGCGTCCACCGGCTCTTGAAATGAGCGACAAAAAGAGCGCTTTAAGCCCTAAAAACATGTACTAAGCTCTCAAAACAGCTATTTATGGGACACTATTGTATAAATATCACCTGGTTAGCGTGGTCAGACCCCGGAGAGCCCATAACAATAACGTATAAATATCAATGAGTTAGCGTGGTCAGACCCCAGAGGCAGGCAAGCGAGTTTACAAAAGTGCACAAAAGTTGACAGTTTCAGGGGGGGGGTCCCTTTCCCGGGGCTCAGTCGCGGCTCAATTGTCAAAGAGCAAGGCCGGCTTCACCGGTCTTATGAAAAACCGGGTAGTCAGAGCTATGTCATCTTAGCTCATGCCTCTCACACGTGACGTACCGGTCCTCATACAAATTTTCCCAGATTTCCGTTTCCCTGTCAAAGCGACAACCAGGAGCGACAAGGAGGGGCGACAACCAGGAGTGACAATCACGGGTGACAAAAAGCATATTTTAGAATTTGTACCCCGGTGATTTCTTGGTCAGCTTTTTCCTCAAATCGACCGGGTGAGGGTTTTTCTTCGATACCGTGTTACTCATGGCAAGTACACTATGAACACCGACGACCGCTCCATGGGCCCACGCGAAAGCCGCTGGAAGAAGATGATTGGAAAGCTGTCCAAGAAGAGCACTTTAAGCTCTGGAAATACGTACTATTGGGACAATATTGTATAAATATCAGTGAGTTAGCGCGGTCAGACCCCAGGACCCCCCCCACTTCGCTGCCTAAGAACACATGACGGCAATACCAATACTAAAGAGCAAACCTATACTGTCGCAACTCAAGCATTTTTATGATATTATATTACGTTATGAATGGGCGTATAGACTTTTTCTTCGACTTAAGTATCGCGTTCATAAACCCAGGAAGTATCCCAACGCCCCCTGGCATAATGCCGTCCTAAAAACAGTTGAAGAAAGAGACAATGCGATCAAGCAAGTGCAAGAAATTGGCCTTCACGTGTTCCATGATCTTCCTAAGAACTGGGATAGTCTCGCAGCATTAGACTGTATTTTAGGTAAATGCCGTAGTTCGGACAAAATTCTTGATGCTGGAGCGGAAATCTACTCAGTAATATTGCCCTGGCTTTTTCTGTATGGCTATACGAGTCTGCAAGGCATAAACATAGTCTTTGACAAGACAGTAAGAAGAGGACCGATCGAATATCGATACGGCGATGTGACGAGAACCGCTTTTGGAGACTGCACTTTTGATGCGATAACCTGTCTTAGTGTATTAGAACATGGAGTAAACCTTGTATCTTTTTTCAAAGAAATGTCACGTGTTTTGAAGACAGGAGGATTGCTTATTGTGTCAGTGGATTATTATCCCAAGATAATCGATTCAAGGGGCCAGGTAGCCTATGGAGTGCCTATTCACATATTCTCTAAAGAGGAGATGCTTGAAGCCTTCAGAATAGGCGAATCATATGGGCTTTACTTAACTGGCGATATCGATCTGGATTGTACCGAGAAGGTCGTGAGTTGGGACAAATTTGAACTAGATTACACATTTGTAGTTTTTACCTTAGAGAAAAGGGCTGACCCGTACGTTAGCAGTAGCCGGTTAAGGGTTTAGTAATACTCTATCTCTTTAAAGAATGATAAACCGCCTAGAAACCTGTTGAGAGGCCACTGAACGGAAACGCGACGCAGCAAGAAGCTATTCACGTTTGGGCAATTTACGAAAGTAATTCCTTACGCAGCCATTGTGCTGCTTGTACTACTATTTCTTTACGCTATTTATGACTATTATCCTCCAGAAACGATAGGTGTGCGTGAGATTACCGTATCCGGCATCAAGGGTTTTGGGGTACCCGACCTTGTGATACAAGGTTCGGACGCTCAGCATAATATTTGGGCTACACGTGGTTTCTGGGCATACAAGAGGCCCCCCCTTAAAATGGTTTTCCTCCGCCAGTACCATATTCCCACTGGCATGAGCATTTGTTGGTTTGGTAATTTCTCAATTGTGAGGTGGCTAGTTAGCAGGGACATCTGGGTCGAACTCCTCCCGTTCAATGACGGAGAGGCAATAGCAGCATCGGGCAACAAGATATGGTGCCGCTCTGTGGATGGTGTTTTTATAAATACATTCAAGTTCAAGTATGGTTTAGCGGGCATCGGAGGTGTTGGGATCGGTACAGGTGTTTTGCCATCCGGTCTCCTGCTGACCCGTAAAGGGCGTGTGCTTATAGGAGAATATTGGGGCAATAGTGGTTTTGAAGAGGTGAACGTTTATGCAAGTGATGATCGGGGGCGTAACTGGGCCAGAGTCTACCGATTCGAGAGAGGTGCCATACGCCATATTCACGGGATTCAACAAGACGCATACGATGGATCTATTTGGATGTGCACCGGGGACGACGGGAACCAGGCAAAAATCCTACGTACAAATGAGGAGTTCAAGAATGTAACAGTCTTGCAAGAGAACTCCCAGCAATTCAGGACGACCGGCCTCGTTTTAGATGACCAACATGTTTGTTGGGGTACCGACACTTCTCAGCAAGACGTTCGGGGTATATATCGAGCAGACAAGGAGATGCAGAGAATAGAAAAACTGTCGGAGATTACGGGAACCATTCTTATGACGTGCACTTTGGAGAACCGTTTGATGGTTATGTCAGAATCACGTGATCATGACGGTGCCCAGGATGATTCTATCAACATATACCTGATACGCGACGGTTCCACAGTCAAGAAAATTACCTTAGATCGTCGAAAAACATACCATCTGTTCAAGAATTACAGTTGGGCGCGGTTAGCAAGAGGTGGTGCGTTATCCTCTTTGTATTTGACTCTGTTAAACGTAGAAAAGTACAACGGTATGCTATTGGTCTTTCCAGAGTCATCTTTGTGATACCACTAAATTCCCGGACTATCGAGGTTGAACGATCCTCCATTCTAATGCAGGTCGATCTACAGGGACCGAGGTGGCCAACGAGGCCGACAGGGCGGAGAATGACCAAATACGTGGTTGGGGGAGAGGGATTTTCTAGAGTGATTGCGGCTGGAAAAAGAGCGGCTTAAACCGTGACAACGACCGTGAATATTTGGAAGTTGGCTTTGTTCGCCCCCAGGACAGGGACAATAAACTCTTCGAAACTTTAACTTTAATAAATGAATATGACTGAAAAAGTGAAAGCAACTGAAGAGGCCATTCTGGACTTTAGAACCGACATGAGCACTGTCAAGAGAAGCGCTGTTCACAGCATTGCCATTCAGTTGCTGTTTAGGCTCAAGGGTTTCATCACTTTGCCCATAATGACCCACTGCTTGTCACCTGCTGAGTTTGGTGCGTTCAACCTGATTATCGTTACGTCATCCATGCTTGTTCCCCTGTTCTCCTTAAATTTGACAGATGGTCCAGCCATACATCTTGTTCAGGAGCAGTCGAAATCCAGAATAGTAGATATGTATAATACGGTAACAAATGTGGTTTTGCTATCGTCGCTACTCTTTCTTCCCCTCTATTGGTTGATAATGTGGAAATATGGTGGTTCTTTTCACAATTATTCCCTCCTGGTAATGCTCGTTCTCTATTCGAATATATTTTACAAGGTGACGACCTACGTTCTTACCATCTTTCAAAAGACGGCACTCCTACTGAAGAACACTATGCTCCGTGATGGCGCGGCGACGGTTCTAAGTGTTGTACTGGTTGTCGCCGGATATTCCTTCATGGGATGGATAGTGGCCCTTGTGCTGACCAATGTCGCTGCCGGAGCCCTGGTCTATAGAATCACGCGCAGGGAGTTGAAGTATTCCTTCGCTATCGATAAGGGAATATTGCTTCAGTTTCTGGGAACAGCGCTACCGCTTCTGCCTGTTTTCTTCTTTACATGGATAGTTCAATCTTCCGCTACATACTTCCTGGCCTATTTTAAAGGGCAGGAAGCTGTTGGCAAATACTCTGTTATTTTTGGCTATACCAATGTGATCCTATCTCTCACCTTTGCCCTGAATTTTTTTTGGTTTCCCATCTCCGCCCGGCTCTGGGTCAAGGACAGGGAGAAGTACAGAAGGGCATTTAAGGTTATTTTTGCGGGTTTCACAACAGCCCTGTTCGTCATCGTAGCCTTGTTCGAGCTAAACAGCAAGCTGATTATGGAGCTTTTGGTGAGGCGTCATACCTACCATGATGCGTACGTTATAACAGGCATAATCGCGTTTGCCTTTGCAATGCAAGTGCTCATCACGCTCCTCACCGCGCCGCTCTACTCAAACAGGAACACTAAGACCATATTCACCGTTTATCTGTGTGGTGGCGTCATTAACACGGTCCTGAATTTTCTCCTCATACCTTTAACGGGGATTATAGGTGCCGCAATCAGTACGGCAGTGTCTTATCTTCTCATTGTGCTGCTTATGTCTTGCATGAATTATCGGGTGGCGCGTTTCGCCTTCTTCGACAATCGCCTGTTGCCGATCACGGTTTTGTTTGCTCTTACCTGGGCCGGTGTCGCCCTGGTGAGAGATTGGATGCACACTTACCAACTCGCCTTGCTTAATCTTGTATTACTGACGGCTGTTGGATTTCTGCTGTATGCCAAGTTTCTGAGAAGAGAAGAAAAGGCATATCTCGCCAATATGTACTCTGGGCTTAGAAGTGGGGTGAAGCCACAGATATGAGTAAAACGGTTATTATCGGCGCAGGATTGGCTGGCCTGAGTGCCGGCTATCATGCTCAGCAGAGAGATCTCGACTATGAGATATATGAGGCTGAGGCTGCGGTCGGCGGCCTCTGCAGAACTATTGAAAAAGATGGATTCCAGTTCGACTATTCCGGGCATTGGCTCCATCTTAAGGACCCATATTTTCAAAACTTGGTGAAAAATTTGCTCGGCGACAACCTGAAGGTCGTGGCGAGGAACACAGCGATCTATTCTCATGGTGTATATACTCGCTATCCTTTTCAAGCCAACCTTTATGGGCTCCCGGCGAAGGTTATAAAGGAATGCTTAATGGGGTTTGTGAAAGCCTATTACGAGAACGAAGATTTACCGACAAACGCGTACAGGACATTTCGAGACTGGATTGTGGCAAAACTGGGACGGAGCATTGGCGAGCACTTCATGTTCCCATACAACAAAAAGCTGTGGACGGTGCCTACGGATACCATGACCTGCGAATGGTTGGGCGAATACGTACCGAAGCCGGCCCTGGAGGACGTCTTTGACGGCGCATTTGAAGACCAACCAAAAGGCTTCGGCTACAACGCAACCTTTTGGTATCCAAAGGAAGGGGGCATACAGGTTTTGTGCGACGCCTTTGCTTCCAAGGTAGGCGCAATCCATCTGAATGAAAGGGTTGGCCTCATTGATATAAAAAAGAGGGTTGTTATTCTTGAATCAGGAAAATCGGCAGAATACGCACAAGTGGTATCTACCATGCCCCTCAGCCTGTTAATCGAGAAGCTGAGCGGGAACGTACCCAAAGAAGTTAAGCTCGCAGCGCAAAAATTAAGGCACAATTCGATCCTTATAGTCAACCTTGGAGTGAAGGGGGAAAGTGCAACTGACAAGCACTGGATTTATATACCCGAAGAGAAATATGCGGCTTATAGAGTGGGCATCTACTCTAACGTTTCAAGGAACTTGGCTCCTAACGCAGCAGCGGCCTACTACGTCGAGATCGCCTATGAGAAGAATGGGCGAGTCGATAAGGAACACGAAATTGAAAAGGCCATCGCCGACATGGTTGAAATTGGCCTGATTAGAAACGTGGAGGATATTCTCATGAAGGACGTAGTGGACATAGACTGTGCCTATGTTATTTTTGACCAGCATTACGCTGACAGCAGAAGAGAAATTCTCGACTATTTGAGTGACAACCATATTTTCAGCATTGGCAGATATGGGCACTGGGAGTATGCAGGCATGGAAGAGGCGATGATTCAGGGCAGGGACGTCATAAATCAAATTGTATAGAGGCCCTCAGACCCTGCCTTAGGGCGACTACGAGTACCCAATGAATTCAAGAAATAGGGAACGTTCATTTTACCGGTGGTGTGCGATTTGTACAGCAGAAACAGGGCCTCGATACCTTCACGAAGAGAGCGAAGGCACCTAGAGCAGAGATGGCTCGGAATTTATTCTTACCAGGAATAGTTTTACGCGCCGGAAGAAGCCAGACATGAAAAGAGGATGAGGTACCCCATTTGTTGGGATTCTTAAACGCGGATCACTATCATGCTCAGGCGAAGGATGCAATCATCATGCGGTTTCTTAGCCAACTGCCGGCAGGCGAAAAGGTGCTGGATGTCGGGGCGGGTCAAATGCCATACAAGAAATACTGCGGACATTTGCGTTACATGAGCCAGGATTTCGGAAAATATGATGGGGCTGGAGATGGTAAGGGACTTCAAGTCGGTAAGTTCAGTACTTCAGAGGTGGACGTGCTCTCGGATATTACGGAAATCCCATTACCAGACAAATCACAGGATAACATAATATGCACAGAGGTACTCGAACACATTTTTGACCCTAGCGCGGCTATCAGGGAGATGAACCGGCTCCTAAGACCAAATGGAAGAATACTTATTTCTGTTCCAGGCACTTCGTTTTTGCACTTTTCCCCGTATCACTACTATACCGGGTTCAAAGATAATTATTTTGAAAAAGCGTTTCTGGCCAATGGGCTTAAAATCGTAGAGATACACAAGACCGGTAGCGTATACACTGAGATAGCTCTATACCTGTGGTTTGTTATGCATAAGTTGGCAAAATGCATTAGCCCCTGGAAGTCAAGAATCACTTTTCAGTTCTTGGTCGCTGCTATATCTCCGATAATACTCGTCCTTCTTGGTGTGGATCGCGTAGGGTGGCTTAAAATCGAAGGTCTGGAAGCAGGCCTCACTGTAATCGGCATCAAGACCGAGGAGAAATGAGAATTCTCATAGTAGGAAATGATCCCCGAGAAATCGGAGGTGTTGCCAATTATACTAGGCCGTTGGCGGTAAGATTATCTGAGCTGGGCAATGATGTATATTATCTTCATTCCGGTGCGTATCACGATAAATACGAGTTTAGGAGACGGCCCTATCTCAAGATCAGAAATGATCTGTATCCCTTTGAATGTGCTGAGATTGTTAATCCGACTAACCTACCATTCAACTTCGGCTATCCGGAACTGGACATGAGGTCCACAGAAATGGATGCCGTTATTGGGCAGTATCTGACAAGAACAAAGCCCGATCTGATGCATATCCATTCACGCTTTGGACTGCCGGCATCGATGAGCGAAATAGCCCACAGAAAAGGGATTTCAGTCGTAAATACAATTCATGTATATGGCTACATCTGTCAGAAGAGGGTGATGATAGACCGGGAAGGTGAACCGTGCTGTGGCCCCGATGACGTGCTGAAGTGTGCGGAGTGTACCGGTATATTAGACTACCGAAGGGAGAGATTTCGAGCCCGTTCAAGACGGTTCAAGGAACGTCTCAAGCAAAAAAGCCCGAGGTTTTTTAATACATTGCTGAAAATCAAAGCACGTATGAGGATGACTGGCAGGTCTGGTCAGCCGTTGGCCGTGCAGGCGACTTCAGGACGAAGCTCCGATGATGCCTTGAAAACGCTTGCTGAAAGGCTTGCTGTTCGGCTTAAGTACTGTGTTGATATGCTGAATGATTACTCGGATCGCGTTATCTGCGTCTCCAGTGACGTGAAGGTTACACTCAGTCGGTACGGTGTTCGAGATGATAAAATGCTCGTTCAGCATATCGGGTCTACGATTGCAGAGAGGCAGACCATTGAGGATCGTCCGCTGCATAAGCCTTTAGTCGTGGGTAATATCGGTGGCGTTAATCACTATAAGGGCACACACATCCTGGTAGAGGCTGCAGCAAAGACGAAGAATAAGGAATTTCTCGTACTAATTTACGGGAAATACGTTAAGTCGTATGTGGATCAAATGAGTGCTGTGGCGGATGGGATTCCACTCGAGTTTATGGGGCGATACGAGCCTGAAGGCTTGGCCGAGATTCTGAAGCACATTGATGTGATGGTCCTTCCATCGATTTGCAACGACACCGCACCGCAAACAATTTTTGAATCGTTCAGCGGGGGCGTTCCTATTATCGCGTCAAATATAGGCGGTTTTCCTGATTTTGTGCATCATGAAAAGAACGGGTTGCTATTCGAGGCGGGTAACAGCGCTGATCTTGCCGAGAAGATAGACTATGTGCTGAGTCACAGTGACAAGATCGGGGAGTTTAGGAAAAACATTCCGCGGCTCAAGACGATCGACGACAATGCGAAGGAATTGATCGCCCTTTACAGAGAGCTATTACGTGACAGACGGGCGATTGCTGCCATTAAATAAGGAAGGACGAGGTGGGTAGCGACGTGCTGAGGTGTTCCGAATGATCCGCAACTGTCTCATTGTCCTATTGCTCTTTGTACTGCATGAAGGGCTCTACTTCTTGCCCGAAAAGGCCGTCGTTATTCCCGGAGTATTCAGAATGTCCGATGCTCTCTTTGTGGTTTTTCCTTTTTTTGCCGTCACTGTGCGACGGACATTTTCCCGTTACAGGGAGGAATCTCTGATTGTGGTCTCCTTCTGCGCCTTGGTGTTTCTTAGTTGCCTGGTCGGACAGTTCTTTTGGCCGCAAACGTACATGCAAGGCTTGCTCAATATACGGAAGAATCTGTTCTGGCTTTCGTTCTTCTTGTATGTTCTCTTGATTAGAGACATTAAAGAGGTGGAGAAATTACTTAAACTGCTTACTGGTCTGGCCGGGATTTACGTAACGTTATTGATTCTTACCAAATATTTTCCCAATATGGGCATCATTCACTTTTCAGAAAGATTCTACAGCAAGTCGGCAGGAACTATGCGCTTCGGCGAACATCGACTCTTCTTTCCATACGGGACTATACCTATCATGCTGTACTGCATCGCCCTTGCGCGACTGCTCTATGGTCCAAGCGGCAAGGGCTTTGGAAAGATGTTTCTCGTCGTATTTATTCTCATTGTCTGGTATGCCATACTATCTTCCTTTACCAGAGGTATTGTTTATCCGCTGGTGATCGCTACAGTCTTTGCTCTCTTTAGAGGCGGCCGACGCAGTGTGCGATTTACAGCATTTGGGGCTATGGCAGTGCTTGCTTGTGTTTACGTACTTAGTGTTGCGGTCAATGAGGGCGGAGGAAAGGCATTTGAGGAGACCAAGGTGGGAAAACTGATTTTCAACGCTGGCTCGCTGGAGCCAGAGAGGGGAAGAGAAATCCAGGCTTTAATGTATTTGAGGGGATTTGAAAGATCACCCCTTACGGGAGTTGGTACTTTTGCCGTTCGCGGCACCGGCGGACGCGCAGAAGAGGTTGATGCAATAGCTTATCGCAAATATGGATTCTTTGATGCGGTCGATCTGGGCTATCTCAAGATTCTCGGGGAAAATGGCCTGCTAGGGATAGCGTGGGTCATCTGGTGGTATTCATATTTCTTCAGGCGGGCCAAACAGACCCTAAGGGCAGCTAAGATGCTGGGAAATATGCCATTTGTGGAGGCGTTTTGCCAGGGAGTTCTCTATCTCATGGTCTATCTGCTCATATCCGGAGTTACACTAGGACATTGGATCCACCCGAATATGATTACTATCCTTCCGCTCTTGTTGGCCCTTATGGCAGTTACCAGAGTATCGGTGAATAGAATTGCTACAGCTTCCGGTAAAGCTTCTGTACCGCAATATTCCAGGTGAAAGGCCCCCGACACATGGATCAAGCTTCATTGGTTGCCATTACCATCGTTAACTACAATGGTTACGCGCTGACTCGTGATTGCTTGAGATCTCTGGCGCAAATCACCTACAAGAACCATGTTTTGATAGTTGTAGATAATGCCTCTGGAGATAATTCAGTACAGAGATTGCGTGAAGAATTTCCTGCCGTCCATTATATACAGAACCTGTACAACATGGGTTTTACAGGGGGCAACAATATCGGGCTGAAAAAGGCAAAGCAATTAGGCG
>Ga0326727_10009944_pt1 | contig 22991 bp, 25 predicted proteins | sample MB2enrmetagenome_FD_207643 | JGI IMG/M metagenome (GOLD analysis project Ga0326727, IMG submission 207643) | Lab enriched peat soil microbial communities from McLean, Ithaca, NY, United States - MB29MY | ecosystem: Environmental > Terrestrial > Soil > Wetlands > Peat | place: USA: New York...
TTGAGTTGGCTAATGGCGATGACCGGGATGTTGAATTCCTTGGCAATAGCTTTCAGTGTTCGTGAAATCTCGGATATCTCCTGTTCCCGAGAGTCGGTCCTGCCTTTAATAGCCATAAGCTGAAGATAATCCACCACCACCAGCCGCACGTTCTCCTGAGATACAAGCCTGCGCATCTTGGCCCTAATCTCCATGGGAGATATTCCAGGAGTATCGTCAATATACAATGGCGCTTCGGAAAGCTTTCCAGAGGCCTGAAGAAGCTTACTCCAGTCTTCCTTTTTGAGCATGGACAATGATGAGGCGGAGCGAACATGGCTCTGGTTGATCCAGGCCTCAGACGCCAGCATCCTCAGCACGAGCTGTTCTATACCCATTTCAAGGGAAAAGACCGCTACGGGTAGCTGTTCGGTGACGGCAACATACTGTGCGATATTCATGGCAAGGGAGGTTTTTCCCATAGAAGGCCTGCCGGCAACAATAATAAGGTCGGACTTATGGAGTCCCCCAAGCAACTGTTGGTCAAGATCATTAAACCCTGAAGGAACCACACCCTGGTCGATCTCACCTTTGGCCATGCGGCTTAGGTTGTGATAGATGTCATGCAAAGGCACGCCGACCCTTGTGAGGCCGCCTTTCTTGTCCTTTACCTGTTTATTGATGGCATAGATGATCTGCTCGGCAATATCCAGAACATCAGAGACCTCTCCGGCGTGTGTCCTGACGGACTTGATGATCTCTCCGGCGCCCGTAATCAATGACCTGAGGATGGATTTGTCTCTGACGAGCCGGGCATAATATTCAATGTTTGCGGTAGTTGGGATATTATCGGCAAGCTGAGATATATAGGACGCACCACCAACCTTATCCAGCCTTCCTTTTTGCTCGATGGACTCGGTGAGCGAAACGAGGTCTATGGGGAGACCCTTGTCCATGAGGTGGATCATCTCCTCGAAGATGATCCGGTTTCGCTCTGCATAGAAGTCTTCCGGAGAGATGATCTCCGCAATTGTGTCAAGCGATGAGTTCTCCAGGAGAACCCCGCCGAGTATATATTCTTCTGCTTCCCTGCTGTGGGGAGGAGAAACCGGCGAAGAATCCATCTTACTCGCCTTGTGGCTCTGGGACCACCTCCACCTTTATATGTGCAATCACTTCCGGATAAAGCCTGACAGCGACTTCGTGTGTGCCCATATGCCGTATCGGCTCGGCCAGGACGATCTTCTTCTTGTCCACTTCGAATCCCTTATCGTTGAGGGCATCAAAGATATCCGCATTCGTGACTGAGCCGAATAATTTGCCTTCCTGACCTACCTTAACCGTGAATTTTAGCGTAACTGATGAAAGCTCTTCGGCAAGCTTCGCTGCATGGTCCTTTGTCTTTGCCTCTGCCCGGATGCGCGCCCGGATCTTGTCCCTAAAGGCCTTAAGGTTGGTATCGGTTGCCAGTAATGCCATACCTCTTGGAATGAGAAAATTCCTTGCATAACCGTCTTTGACCTTCACCTCTTGGCCAACGCTTCCCATACCGTCGATCGTCTCTAAGAGTACTACCTTCATTGCATATCTCCTTTTGGTGTTCGTATCCTTTTCCTGAAGTCAAACCAGGTATCAAACAGACCGAATCCGGCTACAATAACCATCATATATATTTGGATCAAGATTAAAATGTAAATAGGCCATCGAATTATTCCAGGCCATTTGCGTGCATCCATGAAAACAGAGATAATAGCAAGGCCCTGAAAGAAGTATACCTGTCCCACAATGAGTAAAAGATTAAGACCTATTGCCTGAACATATTTTTCCTGAACGAGGGTCAGCAATCCGGCAATGATGAAAAAGGCAACAACCCAGTCAGGGCTTTCCCATTCTCGAATTGATATCGCCTTGTATCTCCAGTTTATAATAAGCAGATTTATCCACATGATTATTGCAGCGCTCATTACTACAATGGAGGGGAAAAGGGTTACAAGCCTTTCTTGGAAGATAGGCAATTTTTCTCTAAATTCGAATAGTTCGGAAGAAGAAAGGGGCCCTTCAGAGAACTTCTTCATCTGGCTTATCACTTCTGCAGCCCATCTGGTCAGAACTTCTTCCACATTAAGTCCGCTCGTATAAGACATCACGACAAAGCTTGCAGTAACCATTATAAAGATCAGTAAGGATGGTGCTGCTACGGCAAGGCCTATGCTTCCTCTCTTGAGAAAGAGATACATTATGAGTGCAGAAATGAGGATGACGGCGTAGAGCGCGGCACCAAATGAATAGGCTGGAATGAGCGACAGCACGAGAGGGATACACGCGATGAGTACGGGCCATCGCAGCGGTACCCGTTCTGCAAAAAAACAATACATGGCAGGATAAATAACTGCGGCAGGCAAGGCTACCTCGGTTGCGGTGACAATCAAAAAAGAGAAGAGTAAGAAGATCCCCGTAATGATCCACGGGATCCTCCTGTCTCCACCCAAGAAGGGCATGTCTCTAATCGTGCACGGTGAAGGGAATAAGGGCCATTATCCTGGCTCTCTTGATCTCCGTGGCCAATTTTTTCTGGTGATGCGCACAGGTGCCTGTTATACGTCTCGGCAAGATCTTTCCCCGTTCAGTGATAAAGTCCTTAAGTACATGCGGTGCCTTGTAATCGATGGGCAGCGTCTTCTCTTCGCAGAACCTGCACGTCTTCCTCTTATAATACGGCTTCTGTTTGCTACCTGATTGAGTTCTTGGCGGTCTGTCCTGCATGTTAGGCTCCTACCTCCCCCTGTTCTGGTGCTGGTGCTTGTGCTGCCTCAGGCTGCGGCTCAACCTTCGGCTCAAGGTCCTGCCTTGAAATGTGCTTGTCGAGTTTCACGACTACGAATCGAATTACATTTTCATCGATCCGCAGGAATCTCTCGATCTCGGCGATCATGGATCCGGGGCCTTCCAGGTTGGTAAGGAAATACTGCCCGCGCGATTTCTTTTTGATCTTGTAAGTAAGGCTCTTGAAACCTAAGTCGTCAAAACGAATGATGTCACCCTTGTTCTTGCTGATGATTGTCTTCAGGCGGGTGGTCAGCTTTTCCCGTTCATCTTCCCCGATATCGGGGTTCAAAATGAACATAATCTCATAGAGATTCATGAATTCCTCCTTGTGGTTTTGTAGCCCCATCTAGGAGCAAGGAGCGCATTTTCATTATACTAAAGGTTTATCTTATGCAAGCATGAAATAAGATCAGTAATAACGTATGGTAAAGGCCTTGTATTCTTCCTCCGGGTTCACTCTGCTGATATCAATATGATCTACCCTGGCGCCCGGAGGACCTTTATAACACCAGGAGAGCATCTTTTCAACGGACGAATCTTCCCCTTGTATGTGGGCTTCAACAGCACCGTCAGGTGTATTACGCACCCATCCTTTAATTCCGAGCTGATTCGCAACCTCCTGGGTTGATGCCCTGAACCATACGCCTTGTACCCTCCCTTGGATTATCAAATGAAGGGCATTCATAGCATCAAACCTCCTTACAAAACCTCAGAAATTCATCTTCCGTGAGTATCCGAATTCCGATTGAGCGAGCCTTTTCCAATTTGGAACCCGGGTCGGCGCCTACAACAAGGAAATCGAGTTTTTTACTCACTGAATCTACAACATGAGCACCCATGACTTCGGAACGTGCCTTGGCCTCGGATCTGGTCATAAAAGACAATGAACCGGTGAAACATATACTTTTACCGGTGAATACGGTTACCTTTTGATTTTCTTTTGAGGGTGCAGATATTGAAATGCCATAAGAAATGAGCCTTGAAATAATTGTCCTATTCTGCTCATTGGAAAAGAAGTCTTGGATAGACTGCGCAATTTCTTGTCCAATGCCCCGGATATTCTGCAAATCATCTTTTCCGGCACTCATGAGTGCATCCAGTGCCCCGAAGTTCAAGGCCAGCTGCTTTGCTGCAACAGACCCGACGTGCAAGATACCCAGCGCGTAGATGAAACGATCAAGTGTTGTGGATTTACTTGATTCGATGGATGCGAGGAGATTCGAGGAAGAGAGCTCTGCAAACCCATCCAGGGTCAAGAGATCCTCCTTCGACAGCGTGTAGAGGTCGGAGACGTCCTTAACCAGGTTTCTCTCCACGAGCTGCTGGATGATCTTTCGTCCCAGACCCTCTATATTAAGCGCCTCTTTGGTCGCAAAGTGAAAGATCTGTTCCCGTACTATTGCAGGGCAGGCTATGTTCACACACCTGAATACACTAACACCTTTCCTGTATTTCTCTTGTTCATCTTGTTCGTTATATTCCACGAGCCGCGAGCCGCATACCGGGCATACATCCGGCATCTCAAACGGCATTGAGCCATCGGGGCGCTTGGATCTCACCGGGCCCACAATCTCGGGGATCACATCACCGGCCCGCTGGACAATCACCGTATCACCTTCACGGATGTCTTTGCGCACTATTTCATCCCTATTATGCAAGGTGGCCCTGCTCACGGTTACCCCACCTACCCTCACAGGGTCAAGCAAGGCTACAGGGGTGACGGTCCCTGTCCGTCCGACCTGGAGTCCGATCTTTTTCAGCACGGTTGTCACCTGGGTGGGGGGGAATTTTAAGGCAACAGCCCACCTGGGGGATCTGGCCTTTATTCCAAGCTTGTCTTGTTGAAATATGGAATCGACTTTTATCACAACCCCATCAATTTCATAAGGGAGAGCTTCCCGTTTTTCATGCATCGACTGTGCAAAGGTCCATGTCTCATTAATCCCGCGGCATAACCTCCGTTCGGGGTTAATTTTAAAACCAAGCTCACCGAGATGTGACAGAATCGAATATTGCGAATCGTGTCCAAGGGAAGAGGCATCGGAGATACCATAGGCAAAAAAGACCAACGACCTTGAGGCAGTGATCTTGGGATCGAGCTGTCGCAGAGAACCTGCAGCAGCGTTTCTGGGATTTGCGAACAACGATTCTCCCTGCTCCGCCCTTTCTTGATTAAGTTTTTGGAAGGCCTGTTTGAACATGACCACCTCACCCCTTACCTCAAGCAGTTCAGGTTTCTGGTCACCTCGAAACCTTAAGGGGATACTTCTGATGGTCTTGAGATTCAGGGTGACATCCTCGCCGGTAACACCGTCCCCTCGAGTGCCTCCACGAATAAATCGCCCTTGTTCATAGATCAGCTCTACTGCCAGTCCATCGAATTTAGGCTCGCAACAATAAATGATTTCATCTTTTTCGAGCCACCGTGTAATCCTCTGGTGAAATGCGATTACTTCATCCCTGTCCATGGCATTATCCATGCTCAGGAGTGCCACCCGATGCGCCATGGGGGGAAACTCCTTGAGCGGTGCTGCACCTACACGCTGTGACGGAGAGTCCTGCGTAATAAGATCAGGGTGTTTTTCCTCGATCTTTAAAAGCTCGCGCATGAGCTGATCATACTCGTGATCTGATATTTCAGGGGAATCGAGGACATAATAAAGGTGATTATGCCTCTCAATGACTCGACGAAGTTCGTCCAGCCGCTCTTTCATGTGGAATGGGGCATTGGACATGGATGTCATCGTATGACCCTGATTGACCTTTCTGTATAAAAATCGTGCTCTAACATAAAAAAGACTTGATCTAAAGAATATTATGATTAATACATATAAGAGCAAGGAAAAACAGTAGGAATACAAGCACAACATACAAATGGTTGTTATAACGAGTGGATCCCTCGCCATAAGGAGGTTGTAATGGGAAAAGTTGTGTTTAACGTACAGGACCAGTTTCTGAATCAGGCACGGAAGGAAAGGGTTCCCATCATAGTTACCCTCGTAGACAATACTAAGGTTGAAGGGTTTGTGAAGAGCTTTGACCCCTTCTGCATATTAATCCAGACCGAGAAGCCTATCCTCATCTATAAGCATGCGGTGGGACGGATTGAACCGGCAGAAATAAATTCCAAGCTGAAAGATTTCCTTGCAGGATGAGCATCTCCCGCCTGAGTACGTGCGGGGTTTTCTGGCTGATCCTTGCAGTATTTTTCAGCCTCAGCCCCGCACGGGCAGAAGTGTCGCTGAGTGTATCCGGCATGAGCGCCATAACCAGCGGGAATATATCACAAGCTGAGAAGATCGCTTTTGAAGATGCATTTTACAAGGCGTATCTTGATTTAGCCCTCCGGCAAGTACCGGGGAGCTCTTCTGTGGATCTTGCACAAAAGCTCAAAGGTTTTGTTGCCTCACGGGGGGCCCAAGACATCATCCAATATCAGATAGTGTCCCGTTCTCAACAGGATAATGTCCTTAACCTAAGCTTGGATCTCAAAATAAATGATGCTCCTCTGAAGGAATGGCTCCAGTCGCAGACGTTTACAACACCACTTGGACTGAGACCTTTAATCCTTCTCGCCATAACAACCCGCGGACCCGGACCGGCCGAACGATATGAATGGTGGTCTGCCACTAAACCCAAGGGATATTCCCCCGTTGAGACACAGCTTGCCTTACGGCTTAAGAATGCAGGCGAGAATATATCCGATGTTCCCCAGCGCATCGCTGTGTTGCCTGCCGGGCCTGAACGGGCCCTTTCTTTGGCATCGATTTCGGGCGCCAGCCTTGTCATTACCGGATCTGTAACTCATAAATCTGCTGATTCAATTAATATTGAATCACGTATGGATATCTCGCTTATCGACGTCAAGACAAAGCAATGTCTTTTTAGTTCCTTCATAACCCTCAAAGGCGCTGTTGATGTTAAAACCATGAACGAGCTTTTGATCACAGCAATCCTTGACCAAATAAGATCAGAGATCGCCAAAAAGGTGGTAGTCATACGCCCTGTAATAAATGAGAAAGGGCTATGTGTTGAAGATATCAAGGATTATGATACCTATCAGTCCATAATGAACGCACTTCGTTCCATGGATGCAATTACCAAGATCACTGTTTCCAGCATTCAGGGTCATGCCATCTGTCATACCATCCAGATCAAAGGCAGCCTCCAGGATATCCTCGACGGCTTCAAGCAAAAACAGATCGCCCAGGCCGATATGATGATAGAAGGTGACAGGGCATATATTCATATCCTTAATCCATAATGTTTAAATTATAAAGCCAAGCTTTCTCCGTAAGACATCAAATTTGTAATTCTCATGAAAAACGTATTATCTGCCGAAATAATTTAAATGTATGAATAGGTATGCCCGCTGATTACATAACTGTGAATGATCAGCGTGAAAACGAAAAGGAGCGGAGATATGCTCAATATGCATAGGATAGTCATACTACTCGGCATTCTTTGTTTCATCGGGTTTGCTCCGGAAAGAATACACGCGGACGATACGAATATCTTCGGAGGCGGTACAGTCGCTGTCCCTCCGAATGTCCTTATCATTTTCGACAATTCGGGCAGTATGTCAGACTCTATACAAGTCCCGGGCTGGCAACCCATGGGTGCATATAACCCAAGTACAACCTATACGGGTAGCTACAGCTCCAATTTGATCTATTATCAGAATGGCAGCAGTTGGTCGCCGTTTCCATCATCAACAGGGCAAATAGCTTTGAGCACTGGATCGAACAATATTCAAGGCGCTTATCAGGCAATCGTGACTGATTGTGCCGGTTCAAGCGGCTCGAATGCGACTAACTGTACTACTGCCGAATCTAACGCGACAACAGCATACAATAATCTTGCCGGCTCGACCGGAGAGTGGATCGGATTACTCAGCACGACTTATCCTTATTTCTTAAGCGTAACCACGCAAACAAATACGACCTGCACCGGGCATGGGGCAAGTCGGCATTGTACAACAACAACTACAACTACAATGTCAATACCTTCAACATCATACACCATTGCAACAGGGAATTATGTTAATTATTACGTAGCCGATCAAACTAACAATAACGCAGAGTATGCCCCCAAGATACAAATCGCGCAACAGACCATCTGCAACCTCATTAATGCCACCAGCGGCGTGCGTTGGGGATTGATGACCTACAATCCCAGCGGCAACATGAATCATGGCGGTGTGTTGCGGGCGCCATGCCAGGACTGGACCGGGAACACAGCAACTCTGGAGAACATGATAAACTCCTTGACCGCGCAGACATGGACACCTCTTGCGGAGACCCTGGCGGAAGCAGGACTCTACTTTGCCCGTCAGGCATCGTGGTCCAACAACAAAACCACCGACCCCACTGATTACAGCTCCAACTATCCGTCAAGCTATGCTATGCCAGCGAACGGTTATAGTACCGTCTGGAGCTCGAGCAACCCATCCGTAGTGCCCCCTGCGATCATGTGGACATGCCAGAAGAACTATGTCATCATCATGACGGATGGCGATTCGACCGAAGATAACGGCATCTGCTCATCCGGCTATAGTATTCCTAACCCTAGTCTTTTTGGTGGTTCCTGCACTTCCACTTCCTGCACCGGGCGGGGGAGTAACCAGCATTGTACAACAACAACAACAACCATACCACAGAGCACTTATTTGAACGGGCTAACGATTCCAAATTATCCGTATAGTAGTACCCTTACACTTGATCCAACTACCCAGTTTTATGATCTTGTTTCTACTCCTAATGCAGTGGCGACGATCCCCCAAAGTACTTCTAATAACGGGAGCTTCTACCTGCCGGATGTAGCCAAATTTCTCTACGAAACAGACCTTCTGCCGAACCAGAATGACGCGAACGGCACCCCCTTTGACAACAGCAACTTTCCACATCAGCGCATCAGCACCTACACCATCGGATTCGGGTCGGACTTTACGGATTTCGGACATTCAGCACTGATGATGACCGCTGATTCCAACCATGGCCGGGGCCAGTATTTCAATGCAGCGGGCAATCTCTCACTCCAGAGTATCTTTCAAACTATTATCACCAATATACTGACAACCAATTCCCAATATGTTGCCCCTGTTGTGCCCGTGAGCAGAGCCAATAAGACGTATGCCGGCAATGCCCTTTATATGGGTCTCTTTTTGCCTAATTCAAATTCCCCTGGACTCTGGATGGGGAACCTTAAAAAGTGGGGTTATAGCGAGACCGGGCAGATTCTGGATGTAAACGGGAATCCGGCAACCGATACAAACGGGGTTATATTGGGCACCGCCCAGTCCGCATGGGAGACAGTAAACGGAGGCGATGGCATGGTGGTGAATGCGGGAGGTGCCGGAGCTGAACTGCTGACACAAACGTCCAGGAACTTCCTCACATTCAACCCGGCTACAACCGGAAATACCTTGATTAACTTTAACAGCACAAATATAACACCTGCCAACCTCGGTGTGTCCACCACAACCCTGAGTACCGATCTCATCAATTTTGCAACTGCAAGCGGTGTTTATGCCCCTAATAGCGGCAATTCGCTGGCACGTACATGGGTACTCGGCGATATCATTCACTCGGAGCCTGCTATACTCTATGACACTAAACACAATACTAACGTGATCTTTGTCGGCGCCAACGACGGATTTCTGCATTGTTTGCTCGACAACGATCAGGGTACCGCAACCCTGACGGACGACACGGTCACCGAGTCCTGGGCATTCATCCCCTGGAGTATACTTCCCAACCTCCAATACCTGCCCTCCACGAACTCCTGTGTCGATATTCCCGGGGACACCAATCATGACTTCTTTGTGGATGGATCGCCTGTAGTATACGCGAGCAGTAGCAGCGGTACTCTTAGAGACTATTTGGCTTTCGGCCTCAGAAGAGGCGGGCTGAACATCGCGACAGGCGGAAATCTCACGAATCAGTATACCATCCTCGATGTCACCAATTATAATTCGCCTGCTTTTGTTTCGTATATACCAACGAACATTTTAGGATCGACAAGTGAGCATCTCGGCCAATCCTGGTCCACCCCGCATTACTGTAAATTGAGGACCGGCACGGACTCATACGGCAACCCGATTTCCCACGACGTGCTTCTCATCGCCGGCGGTTATGATACGAACCAGGACAACTCAAACCCAGGACCGAGCGATAGCAGGGGCAGGGCGATCTTTGCGTATGATCTTCCGAGCAGCACCAGTCCTGACACTGACAAATTTAATTTTAATCATGCGAACTATTCAAGCATCAATTACTGCATGGTGGATTTAATGTCATACGATAATGACGGCGACGGCTGTGATGATACCGTCTATGCTCCGTCAGTTGGCGGGCAAGTCTTTGTATTCAACGGCAGAACGAATGACGGCAATTGGACGGAGAGACTGCTCTTCCAAGCTACTACACAGGATGGAACCACCAGCACGCTGAAGAAATTCTTCTATGCACCGGCAGTTGCGCAGGTGAGTGAGAACGGTACGATCTGTGACTGGGTATATATCGGAAGCGGTAACCGTGAGAACCCCTTAGATACAACCGTTGTGAACAGGTTCTATGCTATCAACAACACATGGCCTGTGACCTGGAGCGACAGTAACCCCATTACTGATGCCAATCTTACCGATCTGACGGCTGACAATCTCCAAAATGGTACTTTAACAGGCGCCCAGATTTCGCAATTACAACAATCTTTGGCGACAGGGCCTGGCTGGTACATTACCCTTAATTCAGGAGAAAAGGTGGTCTCTTCGCCCATCGTGTTTAACGGGGTTGTCTATTTCACCACATTCACTCCGACAAGCTCCACTGCGAGCACTAACTGCTCAACGGGAACTGGTTCCGGCACCGGCACTCTTTATGCGATTAACTATCTGAACGGCGAAGCGGTATATGCGGGATTTAATGCGACAGGCTCGACAAGTGGAGGAACTTCAGGGGCTAAGCCGGTTGATAGGAGCACAACTATCGGAAGCGGGATACCTTCACAGCCGAATCTTGTTGTCACCCCGCAAGGGACCTACATAGTTGTCGGCACTTCACAAGGTACCGGATCATACAATACCGCTGCTTCGACAGGCCTCACCCGCTATTTTTGGCTCAAAGGGACAACTAACTAACGCACACAGCAGAAAGGTGATAATATGATGAAAATACCAAACAGAAGAAATATCCTAAGATTAATTGCAGCGCTGTTCGCAGCCAGCTTGATCCCGCTCTCATCTGCTCATGCGGACACCATCTGGGAAGGGAGTCCCCGGGCAATCCAAGGGAGCATCATGTCTGTTGGAAATAACTACATTGTTGTTGCAGAGAAGAAGGTGGCCATCGTGGACACGACCATCGCAGGGAAGAAGCTTAAGACCGTTATCAAGGATAATTACGGGAATGAATGCAACATGGGTACGTTGCAACAGGGGACCATTGTTTTTGCAAAGTGCTACGAAAATGATGCTATACAGAAAGACGGGTTTGTTGCTGCTGAAATACACATTGTTTCACATACCCTCAGCCCTGCTGATAAGGTTTACAAGGAGCTGATGACTCCGAAGTGATAGGGATAGGAAGAACGGCCCTCCAGGACCTAATTTGAAGATCTCGTGATGAAACATATTCCGGATTCAATGCCCTTAAGACCGGCTGTAGTCTTCCATTTTATTTTCCTGTAAACAAATACTGTACTTTAAACGTCTCAAAAAGGAAGGATGGTGAAGTGCTTCTGCTTCAAGGCTCTGCTTTAATTTATATCTGCCTCATTAAGGATATTTCTTAGCATAACATCATTCCTTTTTCATTTTTGAGGCTCATTGCATGACTGTTTGCCCTGAAGGGAATACCTCGTATGCGCCTACGGTAACACTCTGATTATCTGTACTATCTGTCGCCACGATCGTATAATACCTGGTCTTTAAATTAGTACCGTTGCCTGTTCCCACCAGAGCCGGACCGATATTCGTAAGGGTCACGGTGACACTTGTCCCTGCGGGCAATGAATTCCCCGCCCCTGCCACGGTAGTGAATGTATTACCAATGCCGTCAGACACCGAAGCAACTGATTGTGTATTTTCTATCAGGATAAGGTTTGCAGCGCTCTCGAGATCGGCAAACTGGGTGAGATACCTGCGCTCGTTTCCCGCTATTCTCGACTCCTGGACCGAGGATCTGATGATCATCACACCCATGATGATGGCAGCCACCAGGACGATGAGCACGAGTATGAGGACCACGCCTTCCTGGTCTTTCAGGACATTTTTCATCATATCAACGGCTCCCTGGCTTTGTTCATGGTGTGAATGTCTCTTTTAAGTCGAGATTGTGCGCAATGGCCTTTTCATTCCATCCAATCTTGAGCTCCACCATCCTTCCGGGACTACTTGAAGTCGGAGTTGGCGTTACCGTCCATGAGACCGTGTACGGCACGCCCATCGATGTGACAATCACCGGATTATGGGCACTTACGGACATGGAGGTGTTGTTCACGCCGAGTCCTCTCAGGTAATCGAATTTATCCTGTGAAATGTTCATGGCCTCTGTCAGCTGCATGCTGAAGTTATTGCTTTGTACGGAGGCCTGGTGCATCTTCAAGATCCCCACAATGCCTATGGCAAAGACGAGGATGGCTACAACGAGCTCAATGAGGGTGAACCCGCCCGGCTTCTTATGAGAGGAATGAATGGTCACGTTATCCGTATGTTCCATGGTTATTATCCATTCCGTTTGCAAACAGTGCGCTCAAGTTGCCTGGTGACCGGTTGATGTGTCTGCGGATCAACCTGATCACTGTTTTTTGTGATGGCCACCCGAATAAATTTCACCGATTGAGCCTGAGTGTTCGTGAGAGTCCCTACAGGCCCGATCAGGGTATATGTTGAGTCAAAGTAGGTGAAAGTCAATTTGGTAATATTGTTTGCAATGACTTGAGTAATACCAGCATTCGTATCGGTTCGCACTAATTGTATGTTCTTCACGTTGAGGGGTTCCGGGATGAGTTGGTATGTCACGTTCTCGCCGGCACCAGTTGTGTTGCCGTCACCGTTAAGATCCATGACAAGCGTTAGGGTATTCTGTCCGCTGGTATTGATTATACCCTGGAGCTGCTTTTTGGTTACGGAATAGTCCGGGTTGGCGCCGGAATTCATGATGTCAACGGATATGATGTCCATTGCAGCCCTTAAATCCTGCTGGGTGGCTACCACCTGGGTCTGTGACTGACCGGATGCTTGCTGGAGCTGGTAAGTCAGGTATACAGCCGCCATGAGCAGAAGCGAGAGGACCAGGACGATCATGAGCTCCACGAGTGTGACGCCTGTATCATTGAGGATAGGTCGTATAATTTTCATGGTGTAATACTCACAGCCCCACCAAGTGAGAGGGTTATAGTCTTGTTTCTGTTGGCTAACGGTGCATTATTGCTATATATTGTTACATAGCCACCCGGATTTGCAAAACCCTGTGGGGTTATCCATGTTGTGTTTGCGGTTACACTCAGGGGAAATGTCGTTTTTTGGATATCAACGCCTTGTGGCATATTCGTTTGTGGGACAATATCAATATCAGTACCATTAGTCGTGTATACTACCTTATACCAGTCAGGATTCATATGAACATCAATCTTTATCGTTCTGTCTCTGGTTAAGGCTTCGCTCCGGGCCCGCTGAAAATCGGAGAACATCTGCAGTGAAATGGAATCGAGGGTTTTTTTGCCGAACCAGCCGGACATATTCGGTATGGCTATTGCTGCTGTGATGGCAATGATTATGACGACAACCATCAGCTCAATGAGCGAGAACCCTGCTCTCTTGTTTATTTGATAATCCTGACCGGAATCTGTATACAATCCAAGCCCTCCTAGTCCTTACTAATAATTATCGGCAGGTAAATAGCCCAACTTAACATTGAATCCGGTTGACAAAGATGTAATTATTATCTCTCCGTGCTGATCCGTCCTATATGTCTTTATACCCCGTTTTTCGAGCCGCATGACGGTTTGAAGGGATGGATCACCATATACATTATTACGACCGCAACTGATCACAGCAATTTTAGGCCTTATCTCATCAAGGAACGGATCGAGGCATGACTTCATACCGCCATGGTGGGCGACCTTGAGCACATCGGGTCTGATGTTCTTCCGCAGATGCGCAATAATAAGCTCGCCGAACATGTCCGCATCACCCATGAAAAGCCCTTTCATGTTGTCATCACCAGCCAGAACAACAACTGACTGCATATTTTGATCCAGCTTCCCTTTTGGGGCGTCAAACTGTGCGAGAGGGCCCAAAACTTCAAGGTTCATATTCCCCAGATAAAAACTGTCGCCAAGACAAACACTTTTCATGTCAATGGATCTCTCTTTTGATACGCGCATAACCTCCTGGAAATTGGGATTGTCTATCTGTGAGGCATTTAACCATACCTCTCTGACAGGAAATCGTTCCAGTATATAGGGGATACCGCCAACATGGTCGGGGTGCATGTGGGTAATGATTACCAAATCCAATGATCCGATACCCCTGTTCAGAAGATGAGGCGCCACGATATATCTGCCCATATCAAACCCTGCCTGTCCAGGACCGGCATCGATGAGGACTGCATGAGGTCCTTTTGTCAAGAGAATACTGTCCCCTTGGCCCACATTGATAAAATCAAAGCAAAGTGGACTTGCGACAACAAAGCGGTGCTCTATGATCGGGATGAATACAACGGTGATACATAAGGCAGCGAGGCAGACATCACGCCATGCTGATTTTGCAGCAAAGAAAGCAATGATCAGACCTGCATAACAGGAATATACCCAATAGATCGATGATCTCGGCACGGCAATCAAAGAACCGAATGTATGGCTTGTCAACATCAGCAGGCCTATTGCATCGTCGGCGAGTGAGAACAAAAATAAAGCAACTGTGTGCGAGATGGGGAATATGATAAGTCCGGCAGTTCCAAGCGGCATGATAGTAAGACTGAAGAAGGGTACCATAATGATATTGGCAATGATACCTCTCCACGAGATAAACCCGAAAAGATAGATAAGTATGGGCATGGTGAAAACGGCAACAACGATAGGGATAATTATGGCATGTATCCATTTTGGGAATGCAGCGCCCTTCTGGATGGTGGCGATAATACCCAGGACGGCTGCGAAAGTGAGGAGGAAGCTCGCAGAGTATAAGGAATACGGCCATTTGATAAGGATGAGGATTCCGGCAATTGCCAGGCTCTCAAGAATATGCGGCTTCCGGAGCAAGAAAAGGCCGAGAATGACACAGCAGGCCATGATGGCTGCCCTTAATGTGGGGATATTGGGCCCTACAAATATAGTATAGATGATGACGCCTATGATCCCGCAGAGCTGTGCTATGCGGGGCGTGTCAAGCCTGAGGGAAAGTGGAGGAATAATCCTCAAGAGGCAGAAGACCGTCGTGTAACCGATTAAGATGACAATGGTCATATTGAGACCTGAGATGGCTATGAGATGCGATATACCAAGAGCATTGAAACAGTCTTGAATCGAATCCGTTATCCCCGATGTATCCCCGGTGAGCATGGCTTTCAACACCTCGGCATCGGGCCTGGCAAGTTGAGACAGAGAAGTGTTCACTGCATATCTAAGGCCGCTTGGTTTCATATATCTCTTGATGGTGAGGGCATTTGGTCTGCTCACAACACCTGTCATTACAATACCTTTGGTCATGAGATAGAGCTTGTAGTCGAACTCACCAAAGTTGCCGTATCCCATCTGTGTTCTTAATTTTGCAACAGTACTCACTACAGAACCCGGCGCAATATCGGCAATATCTTGGTAGACGCTTAACTGGGCATGTCCCCTCACCTTCTTCCCATCCACCATTACATTTTCAAGGACCATTCTGTGGGTACCTTTAGAATACTCGGATGAGTACAAGACACCCTCAATTTGATACAACCCTTCATCGAAGGATACCCATGAAGGGGCAAGCCAGGCTGAAACGATCCCCAAGATAAGACCTATGACGGCATGGACGATCCTTTGCGGAGAGAGAAGGCAGACAAGGATGACGGAGCAGAAACCCAGTGATGGGATGTCACGAAGCCACAGGAAGATTCCGCAACAGAGTGCGGTGAACACTACGACAAGAGGATTGGACCGCCCTGTTTCACGTAACATGACAAGACCTCCTCATATTCCATGTTGAAGGAGGGTTTTATCCGGTCTCAATGGCCCCGATGAGATCGGTTATGGACTCGATATGATATTCCGACATGTATGAACGGATTCCATCTATAATCTTCAGATAGCAGAACGGATCCCTCAGGGCGGTGCTGCCGATCTGTACTGCGGTAGCACCAGCCAGCATGAACTGAATAACATCCCGGGTTGTTGCTATGCCTCCTGAGGCGATAACAGGTATGTTTATGGTCCGGTGAACATCCCATACAATCTTGAGGGCAACCGGTTTGATGGCCGGCCCGGATAGCCCTCCAACGATATTACCAAGAACAGGCCTGCGTGTCTTTTCATCAATGGCCATCGCAGGCAGGGTATTAATGCATGTTATGGCGTCGGCATGAGCTTCCTGCACTGCCAACGCAATTCCCGTGATATCGGTGACCATGGGAGAAAGCTTTATGATCAGCGGTTTTCGACAAACCCCGCGGACCCTCTTTACAAGGCCATAGAGACCCTCAGGATCTCTTCCGAACTCGATGCCGCCCTTTTTCACATTGGGGCAGGAAACGTTCATCTCCAGGGCTGAGATCCCCTCCTTATCAAGGGCCTGGGCGGCTCTGACGTATTCATCTTCAGTTGTACCAAAGAAGTTCACAATAATATGGGTATCAAACTTTCTTAAGAATGGGAGCTTTTCCTCCAAAAAGATTGGAATGCCTACATTCTCAAGTCCAATGGAATTTATCATGCCGCAGGGGGTCTCTACAATCCGTGGTGTGGGATTACCCTCCTTTGGTTCAATGGACAATCCCTTGGTAACGACACCTCCAAGCAGCCCCAGATTAAAAAACTCGGAAAACTCCTCCCCATAAGCAAAGGTTCCTGATGCACTCATGAGAGGAATTTTCAGTACAAGCCCGGAAGTGATTTTGACTGATGTATCCATGCTCAACTCCAAATGACCTCAAGGGCATTGAAAACCGGCCCTTCCCGGCACACTCTTTTATTGCCTTTTGTAGTTCTGACTACACAGCTGGAGCATGCACCGAAGCCGCATGACATACGTTCTTCCAGTGAAAATTCGCACAAGACTCCCGCCTTTTCCGAAAGCCTGGACACTTCCCGGAGCATCCCTTCGGGCCCGCAGGCATAAATAATCGTATCGTCACCTGTTTCTCGATGCAATGCGATATCCTTCAATGCATCTGTTGCTATACCTTTATTCCCGAGTGATCCATCCTCGGTCATTATGATAATCTCGGTTTCCGGGATGGCCTTTATCCGCTGAAGCAAGGGCATGTCATACATATTTTTGGCCCCGATGATAAAACGACCTGATCTGATGCGCTCTGCAAGAGAGAGGATCGGGGGCAAACCGGTACCACCGGCTATATAGATAATATCCTTCCCGTCATGTCTTGTGAATCCTCGTCCTAAAGGTCCAAGCACCTTGATGATATCTCCCTCCTTTTTTCTGGAAAGGAGTCTCGTACCTTCTCCCCTGATGCGGTAGAGCAGCTCCTGGCGCATGTTCTTCTGTCCAAGAATTGCCAGAGGCCGCCGGAGAAACGGCTCATTCATGCTACTTACCTGCACCATTGAAAACTGCCCCGGCACGGATAATGGCACCTCTCCCTCAAGCTCCATATAAAAGGTTTGAGTTGCTACTTCGGCATTTTTTACAACCGTGCACTCTACATCTTGAGCCACATTTGATCGCAAATCCTTCACCATAATGGCTGCATCCTCGTTCGTATCAGTATAATATCTGTACCATGTGCTCACATGAGAAAATTCCAGTGATTCATAGAGCAATCGCGCCGGCACATTGGATTTTCTCACCTCCAAGACAGCATATATCTTGTCCCTTGCAACGGCATCCATAAGTATCTCTTTGATAAGCCGCCTCGCCACGCCAAACCTGCGAAAGTGCGGGTGCACCGCCAGATTGAGAATGTGAACCATGGTGGTGAGTCCCAAGCCAAGACAATAACCGACAAGCATACCATTCTCAACAGCTATTGCAGAGATGCACCTTTCATCTTCCAGCGTGTTGATAAATGTTTCCTCATCCCAGGGGGATGGGAAAGACATGCACTCTATTTTTATTATATCCGGGACATTCTCTGAAGATGCTTTGCAAATGGTTATAGAATTCATGTGAGCAGGAGTACAAGGGCCATGCCCAAGACAAATACACCTACATGTGACTTCCTGGGCATATCCCTGGAGACAAGAGCGGCAAGACCTATGATAATACAGGTAAATGGCATGTACATGAGCGGTGTAAGTGCTGCATCCGGTAGAGTTGTACTGATAAGATGCGCTATGACCGCGAGTGCCGCTACACAAGCAGACAGCACTACAAACGCCACGATGAATGTCCTTGCAACGGCCCATTTCATTACCTTTGCTATATCCTTTTCTGAAATCAAGCCGCCCGGAGTAATCAGTCTTTCATTGATAGTTCGCAAACGCATATCAAGAGATCTGCCGACAAGGCTGACCGGCAAGCTCAAAAGGATCGACATTCCTGCTGCTGCAGTATGGTCCATGGATGAGCCTGCCAATACGGCCACAGGGACCGCAGCGGCAGTACAGAAACTCTCATCGTTAGGAAGATAGCTCCCCACAGGCGGGGCATTAAGCCATAGAAGCTCTAACGAGGCCCCAATAAGGATACCTGTCTTTATGTCCCCCATGAGAAGAGCAATTATCGGCCCCATAATCAAGGGGCGGCTGAACATAAATTGGAAAATGAAGACCCTGTCCAGCCAGAGGAGAGATCCTGCAAGCACCCCCCAAAAACCTGATGTAATCATAAATCTACCATATCAATTATAGATTTCATGTCAATAAGACGCTCTCGAGGTACGGACTGGAGCGTTACCTCCACTCCCTTGTCCATGAGTGCCTTCATCAAATCGAGGTCTTCCCTGTCCACCCATACTGAGTATGATAGCTGTTTTGACGGGCCTGAGGCCTTGTTATTCCCAATATTGAGTCTCGTGAAGGTGAAACCACTTGAAAACAATCGGTACGCATCTTTTATAGTAGATACGATTACCAAACATCGTTTCTCATTCAACTCTCGGTCACCTTGGAGGTGCACTGCATCTTTCAGGTACACGATCTTAAGTTTGATTCTTTCAGGTATCGCCATAGACATGATTGTCTTTTGGATCTGATCGCCGGCAAGTCCATCATTGGCAACGATTACACCCTGGGCTTTTAAGTGTGGTATCCATGATTCGAGGATCTGCCCGTGAATAAATCTGTCATCCACTCTGACAAGTACTACATTCATTTTTCAGCCACGTTCGTTGCAAGGATTTCGGAAGCTATATGGATATTCTTAGCCCCCCCTTCCTTCAACATCCGCGCAAGTTCTCCTATATCTTTGCCAGATCTTTTTGTGAGCGCGGTGATTACCATGGGGAGGTTCACACCTGTGATCACCTCGATTTTTGCGTTTTCTAGGAATGAGAGACTTATATTGGAGGGAGTCCCTCCGAACATATCGGTGAGGATAATGACACCCGCGCCCCTGTTTACCTCTTTGATGGAGGTTTTAAGCATCTTGCGAAGGCTGTCCACATCACTTCCTTGGACAAAAGAGCACGACTTGAATGCCTCTGCGGGCCCTACGATCATCTGGGCTGTATCTGCAAAAGCACGGGCAAGTTCACCGTGCGCAACAATAATAATACCGACCATAAACCAGGACCTCCTCAGAAGATATCACGATGTTTCAGCCTGCTCGGATATCCGGCATTTTCTATTGCTTCCTTTATCGCTTCGGCAATCGCCACTGATCTGTGTCTTCCTCCGGTACAGCCGATTGCGATGTTCAGATATGCCCTGCCCTCTTTTTTGCAAAGCGGGAGGATGAATGTAATAAGATCCTCAAATTTTTGCATGAATCGGGTGTAGGTATTAAACGAGCTTAAGTATTCCTTCACCTCAATGTCAGATCCTGTCTTATCTTTGAGCTCTTCAATAAAATACGGATTGGGAAGGAATCTAACATCCATCACAATGTCCGAATCCATGGGAATACCTTTTTTAAAACCGAAAGAGCACACTTCGATATACATGTCCCTGGATCTGTCTTCCGTTGAAGTTATCTCTTTGATATGAGCTACAAGCTCATGGACATTCATCTGTGATGTATTCACAATAATATCCGCCATTCCTCTCAGCGGCGACATAAGGTCAATCTCTGCTTCAATGGCATCCAGCAGGTTCGGATAAGAATCGCTTAAAGGGTGCCGTCTCCTGGTTTCCTTGTACCGGTTTAAGAGGTTTTCTTTGCTTGATTCCAAAAAGATAAGCCTGACATTATCGGCAAAAGACCGAAGTCTGGAGATAAGCCATGGCGCCTTCTCTACAAACGAAGGTGCCCCGACTCTCACATCCATACAGATACATACTTTGTGGATATTAAAGGAAGCCGAGTCATAAAGTTCCAAAAATTTATCCATGAGATCGATAGGCATGTTGTCCATGCAGAAAAAACCCTCATCCTCAATTGCCTTCAGGGCTGTAGACTTTCCTGAGCCGGACAACCCCGTTATTACGAGGATGAAGGCATGCTTCATGGGGCATTTCCACCTATTGTTTGAATAACACTAACAAGGAATCTTAAGAATACGGTTTGATAATATTGCCTTTTCCTCACCCCGATAGCCCCTTTCTCCGTCGGATCTAGATATAACTCATTTTGATATCTGTCAACGTGCATGTTCCCCATGAAATTCATGACTTTTTGTATTCTTTCATCATGATCATCCCTACAAGACAATAAAGATTAAGATCTGACTTTCCGATTGGTACTGTCAAGGGAGAGCATATCCTTTCAGGTACAAGAGGAGAAGTATAACGAGGAGGCATTGCATGGATGTAACAACAAAGACAACTGGTGATACCCTTTTCATTAAAATCTCCGGCGCCGTGGATACCAGTGCGGCCGAGATACTAAGGACAGAACTGAACAAGATTGCCGGTCAGAAACCAAAAAAAGTGGTGATGGATCTGTCACTTGTTCCCACTATGGGATCATCCGGCATCGGCAAGATTCTTATGTTCTTTAAAAGCCTGGATGGTTCTAAGGCAAGCTTTGAGATTAAGGGTATCCACGAAAACCTCTATAATATCTTCAAGGCTGTGAAGCTTGATAAGCTTTTCCCTATATCCATGAGGTGAGAACTATGGAAATCAGTACTGATAGCCAGGGCGTGATCGTCTTCAAAGGCAACCTTGTGGTGTCAAACATAGAGGTTGTACATTCAGCACTTGAGTCGGTTTTCGAGGAGTCCTCACGAAATATTGTAATCGATATCAGCCAGGTTGAGGAGATCGATATTGCAGGGCTGCAGCTCCTTTTTTCCCTTAAAAAAACCTTTGAAGGTGATGGCTCGATGCACATCAGGTCTTTGAATCAATCCATCAAAGACATCCTTGACCTCTCCGGCTTCGACGTTGCCCTGAAGGAGGTGATTCCATGAAAAAGAAGATCCTCGTGGTCGATGACTCCGCCACATTACGGGCATCAGTAAACTACACATTGAAATCGGCAGGGTTCGAGACCATCAATGCAGTGAATGGGGCCGACGGGCTGGAAAAACTCACCGAAGCCCACAAGGTCGGTGATCAGATCGGTATGATCATCAGCGACATCAACATGCCGGTTATGGATGGAATCACCTTCATCAGGGAGGTGAAGAAGACACCCTTCAAATTTTTACCGATCCTGGTTCTTACCACTGAATCCCAGGAAGAAATGAAGCTCAAAGGCAAACAGGCAGGCGCCTCCGGTTGGCTTGTGAAGCCGTTCAAACCGGAACAGCTTGTATATGTTACTAAAAAATTTATGAGGTAAGTCATGGCAATGGATGAGCTTGTCAAGGTATTCATGGAAGAGAGCGAAGATGAGATTCGTGAGCTGGAGTCGGGCCTCATCAGGCTTGAAGAAGAGTGTGAGGATGAAGACACTATCAACAGGGTCTTTCGAGCAGCCCATACCATCAAGGGTTCCGCGGGACTCGTCGGATTTGAGAATGTCAGCAATTATACCCATACTATTGAAAACATCCTTGACAGGATCAGGAAAAAGGATCTGACCATTACAAAAAAGCTCATCTCTACGCTGCTTTCATCGGTTGATTTCTTGAAGAGGATGATCGCCGCCGGCAGTGAGGGTGAAGAGATAGATAAGAATGAGATTGAGCAATCCACTCAATTGCTCAAACGGTTCTCGGGTGTTGCCAAGACCGCCGCTGACAGCATAGAGGCGCAGGTAAAAGCAAAAGACAAGATCGGGGAAAAAATCCTCTCGATCAGCATGAAGTTCAGGCCGGATATCCTCGCCACCGGACAGGACCCTATCATGCTCATTCAGGAGCTGAAAGATATCGGCGAAGTCATCGAATCCAGAGTATATACCGATTCTATCCCCGACTTCTACAACCTCGTACCCACGATCTGCTATACCTCCTGGGAAATCATCATGAGCACAAACCGATCCATCGCTGATGTGAATAATGTCTTTATCTTTGTAATGGATGAGAATGAGATTTCTATTGTCGACATTTCATCCCAGTACAAAGAAGGTGTTGACCTCACATTAGCGGAAAAGCCGATCGGCGAGATCCTGGTGGAAAAAGGCCTTGTTAAAGAGAGAGATGTTCAAGAGGCGCTCAAAGAGCACAAGACTACGGGCCAGGCCCTTGTTGAAAAAGGTAAGATATCAAAGGATGCCGTTGAGAAGATGGCACTTGCCCAGTCCCAGAGCAGGAAGATTACAAAATCCTCCACAATCAGGGTTGATACCGACAAGTTGGACAAGCTCGTAAATCTGGTGGGTGAGATGGTAATCTCCGTTGCCCGCATGTCACAATGCGCCAGCGAGATCGCCGATTCAACGCTCTCCCGTTCCCTGCAAGGAGCGATAGCAGCACTTGAGCGTATTTCCCGAGACCTTCAGGAACAGGTTATGAGGGTCCGTATGGTGCCGGTTGAGG
>Ga0326727_10009946_pt1 | contig 22987 bp, 19 predicted proteins | sample MB2enrmetagenome_FD_207643 | JGI IMG/M metagenome (GOLD analysis project Ga0326727, IMG submission 207643) | Lab enriched peat soil microbial communities from McLean, Ithaca, NY, United States - MB29MY | ecosystem: Environmental > Terrestrial > Soil > Wetlands > Peat | place: USA: New York...
AAGTTACGCGGCCATGGGCTGGTTGCGGCGGTGCTGAACGGTCAGGTATTCAAGGATGGTGTCGCTGAAGATCAGGCGGCTTGATTCAGGAGAGGGAATGTCGTACACAACATTTGACAAAAGCTCGAAATACGCGCTTACCAAATACTATTACGGTTCGAGAAGCAAAATCAGGGTTGATTGAAGCAGGCACATCCTGAGGTACGCCAACTGGTAATCAAGAGTTTTCAGAGGTTCTTGCAGAATTTTTGGTAAATATGCTTATTTGGAGGTTGATATGTTCAGAAGCGGGTTATTGGTTTTCTTCGTGTTGGTATTGACCATTGCTGGTTGGAGCATCAACGATAAGGCTCTGACCAATTCCGTAAGTTCAGTGATAATACGTTCGGTGCTGACGAACGAGATAGGAACGAGCGTGACCTGCGTCGTGGATGGGATGAAATTTACTCTCGCCAAGAACAGCAAAGTCGCAGAGTACAAGGGAAAAGCCTACTATTTCTGCGCCAACTCGGAGATCCCCGGTTTCCAGACCGACCCGGAAAAGTACCTCGTGAAGCAGAAAAAGGGCGGAATGGGAAAGAAAGACGGCATGAATATGAGCGAGGGCGGCGGCTGCAACTGATTCTGAAGTATGAGATTCCGAAGGAAATGCTGATGTGGTGTTCGGAAACGTGTCAGATTTGAAGTCTGAAAACCAGCAAGATCTTGTCTGGCCCTTTCTATCTGATTTTTCCGCCCTCATTATCGGATTCTTCGGAATTATTTTGTGTAGATCTCAGGGGTCCAAGACTGATATCATATAATTTTCCGTTTCTCAGGTCCTCCTAATTGACTGGACAAACGGCGTTTTTTTCCCATAATAAGGTCGATTCAGACGAGGTTTCTATGAAAGCGCTCCTGTTTTCCCTGCTTTTCTTTCTGACCGCCCTGCCCGCCTACGGAAAGGCATACACGGTACAATCCCTTCTGGACGCTTCCGCGCGCTCGCCCGGCGTCCAGAAGATGGAAGCGTTGGCCTCGGCGGCGAAGGCTTCAGCCGGGATGGAAGGTTCGCTGATGGACGCGATGGCGACCGTCGGTGCGATCGACCTTGGCTTGCCGGCGCTCATGGACGCGGACACCTTTAAGTTTTCCGTCATGCTCAGCCAGACTTTTCCGGTCGCAGGACAGAACGTTTTACGCGGAAACGCCGCCGAAGCGACCGCGCGCTCCCAAGCTTTGAACGCCGCGCTCGAAAAGGCGATGTCCCGCCGAAGGGTTCTTTCCTCGCTCGCCGGAATCGAGGCGCTCTTGGAAAAACGCGCCATTGCGGAGGAAGAGCTCACCGTGGTGGAACGCATGCTTGGAACCATGAGGAGTCGCTACACTTCGGGAGGAGAATCGCTTCCCGCTGTGATCGCCGCCGAGGGCGAGGTTTCGCGGATGTCCAACATTCTACTGATGTCGGATTCCGACCGCGCGATGCTCCTGTCGGACCTAGCGACCTCCGTCGGAGTTTCGGCAACGGATCTCGAAGCGCCCCGTTTTCCGCTGTGGAAATCCAACGCATCCTCGCTTCCGGATTCCGGCGGTCTCGTGAGCGCCGCGATGTACACTTACCCGGCGCTCGCCGCACGGGGCACCGACATCGACCGGGCAGGCATCCGTCGGACGCTCGCCGCGCTCGCCTGGGTGCCCGACCTCACCGTCGGGGTTGAGTACGACTATATGCCCCGTCCGATGCCGGAGCACATGGCCAGTGTGCAGCTCGGCGTTTCGCTTCCGATCTTCTCGGGAGTCGCAAAGCTGTCCGGTATGGCGATGGCCGAGGCGGATGGAAAAGCGGCGAAGGCCTCGCTGGACGAACTCTCTGCAGCCGTCTCCAACCGCGTCTTTCGCCTGAGCGCCGAAGCGTCTAGCCTCGACGCCCAGGTCCATAACCTCGAAGCGTCCGGCATCGCGCTTTCGGAGCAGAATCTGCGGAGCCTCCTGACCGCAATCGAAGTGGGCAACGCCGACGCGGAAATGCTCTTCCGCTCCGTCGTCAAACTCTACGAGCTCAAGACAGCGCGTATTGAGTACCGGCTGCGCCTCCTCGACGACCTTTTCGAACTCGAGGTCTATACAGGAAAATCCCTCGTCCAAATCCCTTCCGAAACGGAGGAATTCAAATGAAATCCGGAATCGCTTTCGTTATGACCGCAGCCCTTCTTATCTTGGGCGTATCTCTTCTTGCTGATTGCGGAGGAAAGGCCGCCGGCAAAAAGGTGCTCTATTATCAGAACCCGATGAATCCCGCCATCCACTCCGAAAAGCCCGCGAAAGACCAGATGGGAATGGACTACATCCCCGTCTACGCAGAGGAAAGCGCGACGTCCCAGGGGAAGACTTCCAGTAACGGCGTCTGGTATTATACTTGCTCGATGCACCCGCAGGTGAAGCAGCACGAGCCAGGCAACTGCCCCATCTGCAAGATGGAGCTCGTTCCGGTGCTCTATCCTGAAAAGGAAAACGCGGCCGTCGAGTATTACGAATGCCCGATGCACCCCGAAGTCAAGGCCGACCAGCCCGGTAAGTGCCCGAAATGCGGGATGGAACTTGCACCGAAGTACCGTACGGATAAAGAAGCCTTCACAAGCGTCAAGCTCACCCCGGACGACGAGGCGAAGATCCACGTGACTACCTCCGTTGCCGAATACCGCGCTATCAGTCGCACCATCCGCACTTTCGGCAAGATCGACTACAGCGAGCGCGGATTATCGACCGTGTCGGCGCGCGTGCCCGGCCGCATCGACAAGCTCTTCGTCAACGCGACGGGAACGCGGGTGAAAAAGGAGCAACCCCTTCTCCTGCTCTACTCGCCCGAACTCATCACGGCCGAACAGGAGCTCCTCCAGGCCTGGCGCGACGTGAACGGCACTTCCGGCGCGGCGACGCTCTCGGACCTCTCGAAGCAGCTCTTCGACAGCGCCCGCAGAAAGCTCCTCCTCCTCGGGCTTTCCGAGGAACAGGTAGCGGGCGTCCTCTCCAACAACGAACCGATGGTGCACTTGCCGGTGATTTCCCCGGCCGAGGGCATCGTCACCAAGATGAACGTGATTTCCGGGATGTACGTGGAAGAAGGGATGGCGATGTACGAACTCGCTGACCTTTCCACCGTCTGGTTGAAGAGCGAAGTTTACGAGCAGGACATCGGTTCGGTGGCCGTCGGTCAGAAGGTGATCGTCAAGAGCGGCAGCTACCCCGACCGCACTTTCGAGGGACGCATCACCTTCATTGAGCCGACGCTGGACCCCATGACCCGCACAGCGCGCGTCCGGGCGGAGCTTGACAATCCGGGCGAACTCCTCAAGCCCGAAATGTACGTCAACGCCGACGTCTTGCTGCCGGGACAGGGGGATTCCCTCGTTATCCCGGCCACGGCGGTTCTCGATACGGGGATGCGCAAGATCGTCTACATCGCGCAGGGCGGCGGAACCTACGTCGGGCGGGTGGTCATCCTCGGGCCGCGTTCGGGCGACTGGTATCCCGTCGTCTCGGGCGTCAATCCCGGCGAGCGGGTCGTGACCTACGGCAACTACCTCATCGACTCGCAGTCGCAATTGTCCGGGAATGGCAGCATCCAGTATAGCGGTGCAAATTGATGCTTCGGGCAAGCATTCCCGCCCGTGCCCACTTTCTTTTCGGCCCCGCCCGAAAAGAAAGTGGGCAAAGAAAAGGGTGGCCGCTCCGCTCCGTCGTCTTGAATTTTCTTCGGTTCTCTCCACTCGATTTCGCGCAACTCGCCCCGCGGGCTCAAACAAGCGCGAAATCGGCTTCGTTTACCGGAAAATGCGGCCTCCTCCGCTAGGCGGAAGGAAAAGAATAATAGGCCTAGACCAAATCCCGGAAGGGTAATTTACTCCCCGGTTTTGCCCGGAAGACAACAGAGGAAATTTATGAAATCTTTATTCGCCTGGATACTCAAGAACCGGCTGATTATTTACCTGCTCTTCTTCATCGTCGCGGCGGCAGGGATCTGGTCGCTGCGCACGGTGCCCGTGGACGCGATCCCCGACATCGGGGAGAACCAGGTGATTGTCTTCGCCGACTGGGCAGGACGCAGCCCCAAGGACGTGGAAGACCAGGTAACCTACCCGCTCTCCACGGCGCTGCAGGGCATCGCGGGCGTGAAGGAAATCCGGGGTCAGTCGGGCTTCGGCTTCTCGATGATCTACGTCATCTTCGATGACTCGGTGGACTTTTATTTCGCCCGCACGCGGGTGCTCGAAAAGCTCGGCTACGCGGCTTCGTCGCTGCCTGCCGGGGTGACGCCGACCCTCGGGCCGGACGCGAACGGGCTTGGGCAGATCTACTGGTACACCCTCGAAGGCGGCGGCCTTGGACTGCAGGAACTCCGGTCGCTCCAGGACTGGTACGTCAAGTACGCGCTGGGCAGCGTCCAGGGCGTGTCCGAAGTGGCGAGCCTGGGCGGCTACGTCAAGCAGTACCAGGTGGACCTCGACCCTCGCAAGATGTACTCCTACAATCTCCGCATCTCCGACATCATGATGGCCCTGCGGAACGGCAACCTCGATGTGGGCGCGAAGGTGCTGGAGCAGAACGGGATGGAGTTCCTCATCCGCGGCGTCGGTTTCGTCAAGAACGTGACCGACATCGGGAACATCGTCGTGGGTATGAACGCGGGCGGCACGCCGATCCGGGTGCAGGATGTGGCTTCCGTCACGATGGGCCCGGAGTTCCGGCGCGGCGTGATGGACAAGAACGGCGAGGAAGCGGTCGGAGGCGTGGTCATCGCGCGCTACCGCGAGAACCCGGCGGCCGTGATCGCCCGCGTGAAGGAAAAGATCCGGTCCGTGGAGAAAGGGCTCCCGCCGGGCGTGAAGATCGTCCCCTTCTACGACCGTTCCGACCTCATCCAGGAGACGACGGGAACGCTGAAAGAATCGCTCATCGTGGAAATCACCATCACGATCGCCGTAATCCTGGTTTTCATGCTGCCCTTCACGCTCTCGCTCCTGATCTCGCTGACGCTGCCGCTTTCGGTGCTCTTCTCCTTCCTCCTGATGCGGCTCTTCCACGTGGACGCGCATATCATGTCTCTGTCGGGCATCATCATCGCCATCGGCACCATCGTGGACATGGGCATCGTCGTCACCGAGAACATCTTTCGCCACCTGGAACACACTGGCGAGGCGAACCTGAAGCCGGGCGAGGACGAGACGCTCGTGCGCGACGGCGCGGCCGAGGTGGCCGTTTCCGTCATCAGCGCGATCTCCACCATCGTCATGCCCTTCCTCGCCATCCTCGCGCTGGAAGGCCAGAGCGCCAAGCTCTTCCATCCGGTCGTTTTCACCAAGACCTTCGCGCTTTTCGGTTCGCTTCTCACCGCTGTGCTGCTCCTTCCGGCGCTCTTCCTCGAAATGCTGCGCCTCAAGCGGACCCGGTTCTTTCGTGCGATTCAGGGTTTCCTGTCGAGTCGGAAGCTGAAGCTCCTTGCAGGAGCGGGTATCCTCGCGGGTCTCGCAATACTTGCGGAAAGGCTGACGGCTTTCTTCAAACCCGGCGAAAGCGGCCTCTTCCGGGAAATTCACTACTGGATTTCCACCAACGCCTTCATGCTGATTTTCTCCGCCGTGTTCCTCGCCCTCCTCTTTTTCCTCGCGAAGAACGCCCAGAAGATCATCCGCACCATCATTCCCTGGGGCTTCCGGCACCGGGCCATTCTTCTCGTGCCGCTCGTCGTTTTCCTCGCCGCCATCGGGCTCCTCGTCTTCCGCATCCAGAACGAGTTCAAACCCAAGCTCGACGAGGGCTCCTTCCTCTTTATGCCGGTTCTCCTCCCGAGCGCTTCGCTCTCGCAGGTGAAGGAAGTGCTGCAGACGCAGGACGAGATTTTGAAAAACTACCCCGAGGTGGAAAGCGCCGTGGGCAAGCTTGGGCGGATGGAAAGCGCCACGGACCCGGCCGACATCACGATGATCGAGACCATCGTCAACCTCAAACCCAAGCGCGAATGGCGCAAGGGAATGACGATGGAGAAGATGCGCGCCGAGCTGGACGAGAAGTTGAAGATCCCCGGGGTGGGCAACATCTGGACCCAGCCCATCCAGAACCGCATCGACATGCTTTCCACGGGCATCCGCACACCCGTCGGCGTGAAGATCTTCGGGCCGGACCTCAAGGTCATCGAGGAGCTCGGGCTCCAGGTGGAGCGGGCCGTGAAGAAGGTGCCTGGCTACGAAGACTCCTACGCCGAGCGCATCATCGGCAAGCCCTACATCGAGTACCAGATCAACCGCGAGGCCATCGCGCGCTACGGGATGTCCATCGCCGACGTGCAGGACGTGATTATGAACGCCATCGGCGGCGAGAACGTCACGACAACAGTGGAAGGGCGCGAGCGCTATCCCGTCCGGCTCCGCTACCAGCGCGACTACCGCGAAAGCTTCGAAGCGCTGTCCAACGTCCTCGTGGTGGGTCCTCAGGGGCAGAAGGTGCCGATCTCGGCGCTCGCCGACATCCGGGTGACGATGGGCCCCGCGATGATCAACAGCGAGAACGGCGTCCTGCGCGGCATCGTCTACCTCAACCTCAAGGAGGGCGCGGGGGCAGTGGAATTCGTCAAAGCCGCCGGAAAGGTGATCGACAGGGAAGTGTCCTTCCCGAACGGCTATTATTACAGCTTCGCGGGCGACTTCCTGAACCAGGTCCGCGCCTTCAAGCGTCTGCGTTTCGTGATTCCGCTCGTCATCCTCCTCATTTTTCTCATCCTTTACTTCAACTTCCAGTCGGTGTACCAGACGCTCATCGTCTTCACCGCCGTTCCCATCTCGCTTTCGGGGGGCATCCTCCTTCTCGGGCTGATGGGCTACAAGATGAGCGTGGCGGTGGTGGTGGGCTTCGTCGCGCTCTTCGGCATCGCCGTGAACGACGGCATCCTGCTGACCAACTATATCAACCAGCTCCGGGTGGGAATGGGCTTCCGCTCCGTGGAGGAGATCCGGGACACCATTCTGCACGCGGCGCTGCAGCGCATCCGACCGCTCTTGATGACCACGGCGACCGCGATGCTTTCCCTTGTGCCGATCCTCTGGTCGAGCGGCCGAGGCAGCGAAATGATCCGCCCGATGTCCATCCCCACGATTGGCGGCCTGTTGATGGTGATTATCACCATCTTTATCGTGCCGCTCCTGAATAGCTGGATTATGGAAAGCCGCTTGAAAAAGGGACTTGATCTATAGTGCCCCCGGAAAACTGGACATCTGAATAAGGTGGATTTCTTCCCGCGTGTAGGGTACAATAATACGGGAGGAAAACGTGGGTCAGAATCGAAAGGTCTATTCCGCCGAATTCAAGGCCAAAGTGGCCATGGAGGCGATCCGGGGCGACGACACAATCAACGACCTTGCCAAGAAGTACGAGATCCATCCCAACCAGATATCCATCTGGAAGACTGAGCTGATCGAAGGCGCCAAAGGCATCTTCGACCGGAAGCGCGGCAAGAAGCCACCGAGCGAAGAGCCGGACAGGGAAGAGCTTCTCAGGACAATAGGGCAACAGAAAGTCGAGATCGACTTTCTCAAAAAAAAATCCAGCCTGTTCCGTTGAGCAGAAGAAAATGCTGATCGACCGGGAACACCCGATTCTCAGCCTGAGTCGCCAATGTGAGCTTCTGGAGTTACCACGCTCGACATATTACTTCGAGTCCACTGGTGAATCCTCGATGAACTTGGCGCTGATGAAGCTGATCGACGAGGAATACACCCGGCATCCGTTTTACGGATACCGGAAGATGACGGTTTACCTGAACGGGCGCGGTTATGAAATCAACGGCCCCAACGGGACCAAAACGGAGATCCGAATGAATCCCCATAAATCCACCGACGACTCAACGGAATTCTCCCGAAAGAAAGTAATAGACCGGCTGGAACTCAGCCGCACCCGTGCGCTGGAGAAATACCAGAAGGGCGGAAGCCCTCTCTACGACGCCGGGGTGATCGTCGGAATAGACGCCGCCCTGGCCGAAGTCCGGTCCCTCTGATAGTTTGTCCGAAATCTATTTCACCGGGCGGCTTGACAACGATTCCAAGTCATGTTATCATTTTCTGAAACAGTTAATGCCTGATTTGAAAGTTAATTATCCTGGATCTGGTTAGAAGTATTTCATTCTATTTATAGATTATCTGTTTTTATGGAGGTTTTGTGAATCGATTGCTTATTATTCTATTAATCTATGTTTGGTGTAACAGCGGTTATGCTTCAGATAAAGAATATTACGACTACCTGATTAATCTAAACGTCCCTCAATCAAACGCGCTTATCCAAGCTTTGAGTTCTGATGATCAGAGTATGGTATTGGCTGCTATTCAGAGGATTGGGGATATTCGCCTGACCAACGCTAAAAAGCATATTTGGAACTGCATGGCACAGGTAAATCCGGAGGCAAACCAAGGTAAGTCTATTGATGACAAACAACATGAGATTATGCTGAAGTCTATCCAAACAATAGGAAGAATTGCGGATGATTCGGATGTTAGAGATATTGTGGTATATTTGAAAGCAGTTAATAAATCCGATCATGAATCTCTGAGGGCAATATATCATTCATTAGGTGAAATAGCGGGATCAACGAACGCCATTCAGGCGTTGAATCAGCTAACGATGAGTGTGAGAGATGAAAGGGACGCCAATGAACTGTTGTCCTCGATATTGAAGCAGAATTCCAAGACTTCAGCGAGTTTTCTTGCCATCATGTCAGACGTTGATTCATTCAGTTCTGGTTTCAAGAAGCTACTGAAGGATTCCGCCATGTCGCTGGCGAAAGATGGTGACTAGGAAAAATCGAAAGATTCGGTTTAACGTATACGACATCCGGGATGCCGGCAGATGATTCTATCCGAATCTGCTGATTTCCTACTTATCCAAGGTGTAAGAAACAGAAATCCGTTTCTGGATATTCAGTTAATCAAAAAACAGCTTGACAGCAAATAATAGTTATGGCACAAATTCTAAATTACTCATTCCTATATCAGAAACTACTCATTTATGAATTACGAAATAATCATAAATTACTTAATTGTTTGTATGTAAGGAGCGATATATGGCTATTGTTGAAGAAGTGTTAAAGCAAAAATATCATCTTGAAAGCTGTGAACGCACTTTGAAAACCGGCAAGATCGCAGCGCTTTTTGCATTGGTAATAATTTCAATTACCGGAATTCAGGAGATTCTATTATTGCATTTATACAATTTCACGCTTTCAAGGTTATTCGGAATTATTCCTTCTTTGATATTCATAGTTCTATCTGTTAGTTATTTTAAGAAGAACAAAGCACACGTAATCATATTTCATGCTATATCTCTAGCCGGCGTAATGACAATGGCGGTTGAATTCATAATTATCTGCTATTCCAATCAAGCGTTTCCGGTAACTTATAGAAACAGAGTCATTGAGACATTGATGCTATGTCTATTTGCTATATTCATTTTTTCTAGCGGAGCAAGAAGATACATTGTATACGTCGTATTATTGCCAATGATGTTGATGGTTATCTCATTTCTTTTTAATAATAACATGAAGGTTGATTATTGGCAAGATCTAATTAACCCAATTATCGTTTCGATTGTGACAATCATTATGTCTCTATATCAGGAACGATTGCAATATAATGAATTTCGCATGCGATCGGAATTTGAGAACGCAGAGATTTTTTTAGATAAGAAAAAGGATGAGCTTCAGATAAGCGAAGAAAGACTCAGGCTTGCCCTTTTTGCATCTCATCAAGGGTTGTATGATATGAATCTGAAGACTGGTAATTTTTATATCACAGCGGAATATGCCAATATGTTGGGATATGATTCAACAGAACTTGATGAGAACTACAAAAGTTGGATGAACCGAATGCACCCGGACGACCGCGAACTTGTCGAGACTGCTTATCGCGATTATTTGAATCAGAAGTCTGATATATTCAAGTCTGAGTTTCGACAGAGACGAAAAGATGGCAGTTGGGTTTGGGTGTTATCCCAGGGTAGTGTTGTCCAGTGGGATCAGGAAGGATTGCCAACCCGAATGGCTGGAGCTCAACTCGACATTACCGAAAGAAAGAGAGTCGAAAAAGAACTTGAAGAAATCAGGAAATCACTGGAAATGGCGAACCTCGAATTGGATCGGCAAAGTCGAACTGACCCATTAACAAAAATATTCAACAGACGTCATTTCTCAGAAGTATTTGATACCGAATGGTTGCGATCGATAAGAAATAATAGTAGTATTTCTGCAGTAATGATAGACATCGATTACTTCAAGGACTATAACGATTATTATGGACATATCTCTGGTGATAATTGTCTTATAGCCGTGGCTGCAGCAATAAAAATATCAATTCGTCGTCCACCCGATATAGTTGCCCGTTATGGGGGAGAAGAATTTATTGTTCTCCTGCCAGATACTAAATCGGATGGGGCTGAAATTGTATCGGAAAATATCCGGAAGGCCATTGATGATCTAAAAATTTGTCATGCCGCATCTAAAGTTGGAAGTTTCGTAAGTATTAGTCTAGGAGTTTCCAGCATTATACCTTCAAACAGCATACAGAATAGCATATTGATTGAATCTGCGGATAATGCTCTTTATGAGGCCAAAAGACAAGGAAGAAATCGAGTGATAGTGCATCACGCTTGATAACCATGGGATTTGGGTATTTTTGTACGCTAAGCCAGAAAATCTACCGCAAAGTCCGAATCTACTGGCTTTGTGCCCATGTTGCTATTTCAATATTCCAGCAACATGAGTGCCTGTTTTGCTGGATTTCCGGGCATTTTTACCCCTCTTTTAGTATGAAAGCACAACATACCGCCGTTAACGTACGATTTTATCCAAATCCCATGGTCTCCCCTAATAACATAATATCTATCGGAGTGGACTTGTTTATGGAAGAAAGGCGGATCTCTGGTCCGGAATTGTACGGAGCCGCCTAATTACAAATGGTTCGAACGGTATACCGGTCTCTGCCGGTATTCTTTGATTCATACAAGGCTTCATCTGCCATTTTGATCATGGACATGGAAGACGAGCAATTTTCGGGAAGACCGCTGAAGATTCCCATGGAAATCGTGACATATTGAGAAACGGAGGAATTCGGATGTAGAAGCTTCATATCGGCAAGCATCTTCCGGATGTTTTCTGCGACAGTAATAGCGCCTTGAATAGGTGTATCCGGCAATACAACAACGAATTCCTCTCCTCCGTAGCGGGCGACAAGATCCGGTGGCCTGTGCATACTCAGTTTAATCGCTTCAGCAACCCGGGTCAGGCAAACATCGCCTTCCATATGGCCAAAGCGGTCGTTATATTGCTTGAAGAAGTCAATATCGATCATCAGAGCTGAAATGGGATATTTTCCTCGAACAGCACGTTTCCACTCCAATTCCAGCATCTCATTAAAATAGCGACGATTGGGAATCCCGGTCAAGGCGTCAGTTCTCGATTGCTGCTCTGCTTCATGGTATGCGACTTCCAGTTTATCCTTGGATTCTTGTAGGGCGTTTTCTAAATCTTTTCGATCGGTGATGTTTACCATCGTGCCGATAATCCTTCGGGGAGTATAATCCTGCCGCCACTCCACTGCGGCACTGGTTTCCATCACCCAAATATAATTGCCGACAGACGTCATGACACGGAATTCCGCCTTGAATACCTGTGTTTTCATTGCCAGATAACGGAAGAGATGATCAATCGTATCTTGTTGGTCGTCATGATGAATCCTGTCCATCCAGGTAGTCAGAGTTTCTTTGAACCCCTCGATTGGGTATCCCAACATAGCCGGATATTCTTCGCTAACCGTTATGGCTCCAGTATCCAGGTCAATATCAAACAACCCCTGCCTTGCGGCATAAAGGGCTAGACGAAGACGTTCCGCCTGAATTTTTAGTTCCTGTTCTTTTTGCTTCTCCAAGGTTACGTCTGTAAGTATTGACGCAAAAAATCCTTTTTTAGGCGAGTAAGCCAGAACGCTGAACGTTTTCCCTAAACTTACGACATCTTCCTGGAACCGAATCGACTCGCCAGTTAGGGCCACTTTGCCATAGTTTTCAATCCATTTGGGCTCCAAGTTGGGTAGAACTTCCAGCGCCCGTTTTCCTAAGATGTTTTCGCGTTTCAATCCGGTTAATTCCTCAAATGCTTCATTGACTTCCAGGAAGCGGTAATCCAAGGGTTGGCCTTGGGAATCAAACAAAATCTCGTGGTAGGCAAAGCCGCTTTCCATCTTGCTGAAAAGCAGCGAATACTTTTCCTGGCTTTGTTTAAGTTCTGACTGAATGATTTGACTGAACAGAATCTCCGCAATCCTGTCACAAAGAGTCAAAACCGGTTCCAATTCTTCCGACGAGAGCGGTTTCCCACAGAATATCCCAATATGTCCGAACATCCCCTGTTTGTTTCGCATGGGAATCACAGCGATGCTTTTCACGCGAAGAATAGTTACTACTTGGCTTGCAAATATACGAGCCGGATGTCCCTTGGCCAACAGATCCCGAAAATGATATTCCACCTCTTTTCCGGTTACAACCATAACCTGAGCTTCATCGTACATTTTTTGGAAGATACTCCCAGGGAAAAATGGAACCTGAAGATGCTGGACAGTCACTCCCGTCAGGTTTTCCGCTACGCGTACCAATGGATTATCCAAGTTTTCGTATCGGACAATCAAATATTCTTTTCCATCCAAATCTTTTTCTTTCAGCATAACGACAATTCCCGGGAACCCATTAATATCCTTCAAGTTATCGCAAGCATAAGATATAAGCTCATCGATATCAGCATTATGATGAAACTTTTCATTCAACTCATTCAGTAGAAGAATATACCGGTGATTAATGATGGATGTCAAATATTCGTTGGATGCAGGGTTCATTTCGTTGCACCTGTCCATATAATAAAAACGGTTCCCAAAACAACGGTTGCTCCAATCAGTCCAAGAATAACGACCAAGTCTATCACAATTAGGACTCCCGTTAAACTGATGTGGATATTCTCTCAATTTTGAAAGTATCATCATAAACGGGAAAAAGATCGTCGTCAAGATATATGTTGCTGTTTCAGGATGATGTGTAAAATTCACAGGCATCTTGAAAAAGCCAAGACCTGCGCGGAATTCGGCTATAATTTAGTCAATCCATTCCATCTAGCGTACTTGACGAGTTCCGCGATACTCTTGAACCCCATTATTTTTCAAGGAAGCCAGTTTCCGACTTTTTTTATCTTTCTACAATAGTTGTTCAGCGATAACTACACAGCCGCTGAAAATCTCCCCATAAAGCGGGGAAAATAATTTGACAATCCAAGAAATTTTTATTACCATATTCTTTGCTACTTCAAACAACCCGGAATATCCTTTTGGTGCTGGGTGGTGTTTTTGCATTGGGCTTGGCCCCTGAGAAGGCCTGCTCCTGCAAGAGCGCTACAAAATGGAACACAGCCTAATGGATAAAAGGAGGTCCGGATATGTTGAGTAGCATGGTATTTCTAGTCGTGTTTCTGGTGGTTCTCATACCACTGGCTTGGTGGATCGGCGCCTATATGGCGAAGGTTTTCCAGGGAGAAAAGGTCTTTTCAACACCGGTCATTGCGCCTGTGGAGCATTTTCTCTACAGGATTTGCGGTGTCAACCCCAATGAAGAAATGGGGTGGAAGAAGTATGCCTTGGCTTTGGTTCTTTTCAACCTGGCCGGCACTCTTCTCGTGTTTCTGATCCTCATTTTTCAGGGTGTTCTTCCGCTCAACCCGCGGCATTTCGCCGGGGTACGTTGGGACACGGCCATCAGTATCGCCGTATCGTTCATGACCAACACCAACTGGCAGTCTTACGCCGGTGAATCCACTCTTTCCTATTTTTCGCAGATGCTCGGCCTGACCGTACAGAATTTCGTTTCCGCCGCGACCGGGTTTGCCGCTGCGCTGGCGCTGATTCGGGGATTTACCCGGAAGTCCGCATCGAGCATCGGCAATTTTTGGGTCGATCTCACCCGCACGGTAGTGTACGTCCTGATTCCCCTCGCCATCATCTGGGCAGTCATTCTGGTAAGCCAGGGAACGATCCAGACCTTCGGAAATTATGTCCATGCCCATACCTTGTCCGGAGGGGAACAGATCATCGCGACGGGTCCGGCCGCTTCGCAGATCGCGATCAAGCAGCTCGGGAGCAACGGCGGAGGCTTTTTCAACGTCAATTCCGCCCATCCTTTCGAGAATCCCAACTGGCTATCCAATTTCTTCGAACTTCTTGCCATCCTGCTCTTGCCCTTCGCATTTCCGTTCATGTTAGGCAACCTTTTGGGAAGCCGCAGAAAAGGAATCGCGATTTTCCTCGCTATGTCCATTCTCTTTGCTTGTTGTCTTGGATTTTCAACCTATTACGAAATGAAGGGAAACCCCATCCTGCAAAAACTCGGAGTAGTCCATGGTGAGAACATGGAAGGCAAGGAAACCCGATTCGGGGTTTTCCAGTCCGTCCTCTGGGCCATCGCGACTACTTCCACCTCTAACGGAAGCGTGAACTCGCAGCATGACAGCTTCACGCCCATGCCCGGCCTATTTATGATATTCAACCTGTCTATCGGAGAAGTGGTATACGGCGGAGTGGGCGTGGGACTCATCAGCATGCTCTTCTACGCTTTCATGACGATGTTCCTCGCGGGTCTGATGATCGGTCGAACGCCGGAGATCTACAACAAGAAACTGGACCCGTTCGAAATGGTGATGACCGTGATCGGGCTTCTGTCTCCCGCTTTTGCGATTCTCACCTTCACCGCCATCGCCGTGTTGATCAAAGACGGATTATCCTCGCTGAACAACGTCGGTCCCCACGGCTTCTCGGAAATCTTTTACGCCTTCAGTTCCGCCGCGGGCAATAACGGATCCGCCTTTGCCGGACTGAACGCCAACACTCCGTTCTACAACCTGACCCAAGCATTCGTGATGTTCTTTACCCGCTTTACCACCATCCTGCCGGCGATCGCGATGGGTGGATCCCTCGCGGCGAAGAAGTTTATCCCCGACAACCCGGCAATGTTTCAAACCACGCGCCCGGTCTACATCTTCATGCTCACCGCGATGGTGATCGTTTTCGGCGGCTTGAACTTCTTCATTCCCTACGTTCTCGGACCGGTGTTGGATCATCTGATGATGGTCGCCGGCCACTTGTTCTAAGCAAGGAGATATGATTATGGCTAAACCGAATATGTCGCAGAACCTCAAGAATCTGATTTTCCCGGCTATCCGGGATTCGTTCCTCAAGCTGAATCCGCTCATTCTCTGGAGGAACCCGGTGATGCTGGTGGTAGAAGCGGGGTCCATCGTGACCACCCTTATCACAGTAATGAACATAATGCATCATCAACCCTACGGCTTTAACCTGGCCATCTCGGCATGGCTGTGGTTCACTGTGCTCTTTTCCAACTTCGCGGAGGCGATCGCGGAAGGACGGGGTCGGGCGCAGACCGAATCTCTTCGCAAAACGCGGAGCACTTTGACGGCGTGGAAAATGCTTCCGGAAGCCTCCGCAAAGTTCCCGGGTCATCTCGTCGAAATTCCGGCCCTGAATCTTCGCAAGGGTGACTTCGTACTGGTTTCCAAGGGCGAGCTGATCGCCGGGGACGGCGAAATTGTCGAAGGTGTTGCACTGGTAGACGAAAGCGCCATTACCGGCGAATCCGCTCCGGTGATCCGCGAGTCCGGCGGTGACCGCAGCGGCGTAACCGGCGGCACGAAGATTCTCGAGGGAGTAGTAAAAATTCACATCACGAGCGATCCGGGCGAGAGTTTTCTGGATACCATGATCTCCATGGTGGAATCCGCGAAACGGCAGAAAACGCCGAACGAAATCGCACTTACGATCCTCCTCGTCGCCCTGACACTTCTGTTTATCGTAGTGACTGTGACCCTTCAGCCTTTCGCGATCTACAGCGGGACTTCCATTTCCGTGCCGATCCTGGTTTCCCTCCTCGTCTGCCTGATGCCTACCACCATCGGGGCGCTTCTACCCGCTATCGGTATCGCCGGAATGGACCGGCTTATCGAGAAAAACGTCATCGCGCTGTCAGGCCGGGCCGTTGAAGCGTCGGGTGACGTTTCAATCGTATTGATGGACAAGACGGGAACGATCACGCTCGGAAACCGGATGGCGAAGAAGTTCATTCCGGCAGACGGTGTTTCCCAGGACGACCTCACATGGAAGGCGCTCTATTCCTCGCTCGCCGACGAAACTCCCGAGGGGCGCAGTATTGTCAAACTTGCCAAAGAAAACCTGCAAGTTCATGGGAAAGACATCCGCCCTCCCGAGAACTCAAACTTTATCCCCTTCACGCCGGAATCGCGCATGTCCGGTATCGACTTCGAGGGCAAGCGAATCAGGAAAGGCGCTTTCGATGCCGTCGCGGAGTTTGTGGAATCGCTGGGCGGAACGGTTCCTCAGATGGTGCGGGACGCCGTGAAAGGAATTTCCGAGAAAGGCGGAACGCCGCTTGTCGTGACGGAGGAGTCCCGGGTGTTAGGCGTTGTCAGCCTTGCCGATATCCTCAAGGTGGGAATCAAGGAACGTCTGGCACATCTCCGGCGGATGGGAATCCGTTCGGTGATGATCACCGGCGACAACCAGTTGACGGCGGCATCTATCGCGGCGGAGGCGGGTATCGACGACTTCATTGCGCAGGCACGTCCGGAGATGAAGCTGCAAATGATCCGCAAGTACCAGTCGGACGGTCAGCTCGTCGCGATGATCGGCGACGGCACCAACGATGCCCCCGCGCTTGCCCAGGCAGACGTGGCGGTGGCGATGAACGCGGGTACCCAGGTCGCGCGGGAGGCCGCGAACATGATCGACCTGGATTCCAATCCCACGAAGCTTCTTGACATCGTGGAGATAGGCAAGGAGATTCTCATCACCCGCGGGGCGCTGACCACCTTCAGCATCGCCAACGATGTGGCGAAATACTTTGCTATCATTCCGGTACTCTTCGTCGCGGTGTTCCCGGCGCTGGGCATTCTGAACATCATGCATCTCGCGAGCAAGGAATCGGCTGTTCTGTCGGCCGTGATCTTCAACGCGCTGATTATCCCCGCACTGATCCCGCTCGCTTTGCGGGGTGTGAAATACCGCAGGGTGTCCGCAGAAAACCTCCTGACGATCAACCTTTTAATCTACGGCCTGGGCGGCATTCTGCTTCCCTTCATCGGCATCAAGGCGATCGACATGATTCTTGGCTTGTTCCACTAACGGATGGAGTAACAATATGAAAACACTGATACAGTCCCTTTTGATGTTACTGGTATTCACGGTGCTGACCGGCGTACTCTACCCGCTCCTGATGACCGGCGCAGCGCAGGTGCTTTTTCCCAAACAGGCGAACGGTAGTCTCGTCGTGAACGGAGGCGTAACGAACGGAAGTCTGCTGATCGGGCAGATTTTCACCAACGCGGGATATTTCGTCTGCCGGCCCTCCTGGCCGGGATATGACGCCACCAATTCCGGCGGCTTCAACTACGGCCCGGCGAGTTCCAACCAGGTGTCAAATGTCACCGATTGGGTCAGGACCGTCCGGGATCGGGAAAAACTGCCCGCGGATTATCCGCTTCCCGCCGATATGGTGACCGCGTCCGCGAGCGGTCTCGACCCGGATATCAGCGTTACGAATGCGCGTATCCAGGCGAAACGGGTGGCTATAGCCAGAAAGCTGCCTGAAGCTGACGTGATAAAACTCATCGACAATACGTCCGAACACGCTATATTCGGTTTCTGGGGCGTGGAGAAGGTGAACGTGCTGAAACTCAACCTCGCGCTGGACCGTATTGATAGCAACAGATGAAATATCATCTTGCTATAATTATAGATACTAAAGGAGAACTGAAGATGAAAGGAATAAGAAAAGCGATTGCAGTAACTGTCGTGATCGCTGGGATATTTGGTGCAGCAGTGTCCGGGTTTTCGTATGCTTACGATCCCTGGACAGGAATGACAGGCGACAAGACGCTTTCTGTCAATCCTTTTTTTCACGGAGGGATTTCGCCCTTTTCCTGGAATGTGGATACGGTAGTTGCCTATGGTTTTGCTTCGAACATCGACGTGATCGCCGATCTTGCCACCTTCGGAACCACCGGTTACGGAGGTAGCTGGATCATGCCCCGTTACGACTTCGCCAGCGGCGTTATCGGCGCTCTACAACTGGGCTATTTTGGAGGAAGTTCGCTGATTTCCCCGCAATTCCATTATTTTACGGAAACCGACTACTACGCAATCGAGTTCAATGCTTATGTCAACCTGAACTTCGCGGGTAAATTCGGATATACAGTCGGCGCCTATGCCGCCCCCGTATGGAAAGTGGTTACGAATTTCCTGTACGTGTTCGTGGAAATTGATCCGACCTATGACAGCATCAATAGCTTCACTCTTCCGGTGATTCCAGGCATCTGTTTCAACATGGGAAGCGCCGGACAGTTGTCCCTTGGACTGAACCTCGGCAACGTACTATCCTTCAGCACAAAAAATTTCGGCTTCAACGCTTGGTACGCGATTCCATTTACCATCAAACTGTAATACCAACCCTCGGATCCGATTGGATCCTTTCCCAGGCAGGGCGGTTCGCGCACAACCGCCCTGCCACTTGATAATAATCCGGCCTGCAAATCTCTACCGCGAACTTCAAGCAACAAGAACGCGATATAACACCCAACTGAACGAGCCGTTTGGAATGCTGATGAAAGACGGCCGGACCATCGAGAAGGTGTTTCTCGACGGAAAAGACGTCCTGCTCAGTTTTTTGTACGACATCAACTAGCGGTTGAAGTCTGAGAAGGCACTGCATGAACTCAACGACTCACTGGAAATCCTGATCCGGGAAAAAATCGAAGAAGTGCGAAAATTGGACAGGATGCTCTTGCAGCAAGCCCGGCTGGCCGCGATAGGGGAAATATTGACGAGTATTTCCCGTCACTGGCGGCAACCTTTAACGAGTATCTCGACTATCATTCAAAACTTGCGTCATAAGCGAATCAATTCCCTTGAAAAACGGAGAAAGCTATGGGTGAAAGAAAACCCGAACCTTTGCGCCTCCATTTTGCCCCCGATCTGAAACTGGAATTCCACGGTTCCCCGCCATCACTTCGACGCCGGTCTTTTGGCTTACCGCGAACTTGACGATGCCCTCGGACTCACAGAAATGTCTCAGCAATACCTTGCCGACCTGCGACCAAGCAAGAATACCCGACATTCCCTTATAGCTCAACTTTGGCAATCGGTATTTTCAAGAATCGCCGGTTACGAAGACACCACCGATTCCACCCGAATTCTGCAGTAACCCCTTATAACGGGAGGAAAAACGCCATAACCGTGACCGCGGCACCAACTGCGGCGGAATACAAAGCGATGCGGAGAGACTTGCTCCGATCTTTTTTCAAGGCTTCCGAATCCGTCACCTTCTCCGTTTTTCCGACTTTATCCTTGAAATTGTAGACTCCCTGCATGCCGAAACCGGAACAGAAATGGAAATAGGCCTGGAGAAAACCGGAGGCCGACATGCTTGCGGGGAGGAAGACGAATAGCCTCCACCAGTGACCGGCATGGAATGCAACAAGAAGAGCCAGCAACAGAACTGTGACCAGTAGACCGGCCCAGCCGGTCATCCTTCTCGCCCGGATTTCGGCAGGCCCGATGTTGCAGACACCTGCTTCGTAAGAATAAGGTTTGACATCTATACTCGCCATAGATTACCTCCAAAGGCAAAGATCAGAAGGAGATTTTCACCTCTTCGTTATCCACAATGATCGGGTACGTTTTCAGATCCGAAGTCTCATTCGTCATTTTTCTCATCAGCCAAGGAATGTTTTTCGCGATTTTCCCGGTCCGGACATCGTATTCCGCACCATGCACGGGACATCTGATGATGGGGCCGGTCAATTTTCCTTTGCCCAGATAGCCGGACATGTGCGGGCAAATAGCGGAAACCCCGTAGAATTGCCCTCCCACGTTTGCGATCAGGACATCCTCTTCCCCGAATTTAATGGTTTTCATTTCTTCGTTTTTCATGTCCCCGATTTTGCAGACGTAAACAGTGTTTCCCATAACGTTCCTCCTCGGTGTCCTTATCAAGGATAATTTCTGATCCTTCATAAGTCAAATTTTATTTTTGATAACAGTGCGGGTAAACAGAATGGTCGATATAAGGGGGCACACAACACGGAAAAAATCAACATACAGAGGACAAAATGGAAATTGGGGCTGAGGTTGATAAATATCTTTCCTGAAAACCGCATTGACTTTTTCCCGTTTCGAGTGTACAATCAATATGGCGCTGGGGTATGCGTAATGGGTGCGACATTTCGAGTCGATATTTCTGATTCATGGGATCCCGAACGTCATGCGGAATTGCTTCTCCTTCGCGGGAAACAGGAAACATGGGTAAGGAACCCGCCAATACAAGAAGGACACGAAATTTCCCATACGGTACCCCGGGCTTATGTTTTGGATTCGGGAGGATGGAATAAAATGGATATGTCCTCAATCGCCAAGAAGTACATTGATGCCGTTCAGGGCGGACGCATCGAAAGCGCCGTTCTGATGAAACTGCCGGAACTGGTGAATTGCAACGATTGGGCGAAGGTGGAAATCCTCGGAAAGCTGGATTACGTCTCCGAAAGAACCAAGGTCGCCTACAACGGAGTTCTGGTGAAGAATGCGGGCGGCCTTTACTACATCAAGAAAAGCCTCGTAACCGCGCTGGAAAAGCTGGACAAGCGATTCGCGAAGGTGAACACGCCCATCCAGGTCGTCGATTGAGACCTGACTGAACTTTTTTCACCTCTCTTTCCGCAGATCCGCGGGAAATCTCACCGAAAAAACCGTTCCTCCTCCGGGGCGGGATTCCACCTGTACGGTACCCCCATGCTGCATCACGATATGTTTGACGATCGACAGCCCGAGTCCGGTGCCGCCGAGTTTGCGGGAGCGCGACTTGTCCACCGTGTAGAAGCGCTCGAATAGCCGCGCATGGTGCTCCGAAGGAATGCCTATTCCCGTGTCCGACACGCGCACTTCGATATTTCCGCCGTTCAAAGCCGCGGCTATCGAAACTTTCCCGACATCGGTGTACTTGATCGCATTGTCCACGAGGTTGGCGAAAGCCTGCTCCAGAAGGAACGCGTCCCCCTTCATTCTCGGCAGATCCTTCTCCGCGCGCAGTTCGAGAACCAGCCCCTTCTCGTCGGCCTTACGGTTGAACAAGGCGGTCACCGACGCAAGCAGCGGTTCCAGTTCCACGGGCTTGTCCTCGATAAACACTCCGTCCTCGGCCTGGGAAAGCAGCAGGAGGTCCGACACGATGCGCGAAAGCCGTTCCGCATTGCGGGAGGCAATCTCCAGGTACTGGAGCTTGTCCGGGTCGTTTTCCATCCCCTCGAGGGTTTCCAGAAATCCTCGGATCGAGGTAAGCGGAGTCTTGAGTTCGTGCGAGACGTTGGCGGCGAAGTCGCGCTTCATGCGTTCAAGTTCGCGCATGTCGGTGGCATCGTAAAGCGTGACGAGCGCCTGGCGGCTCATCGAAAGCCATGTAGCCTCGCAGATCCATTGTCTTCCCTGCAGCCGCGCTTCGTCGTGTACCGTCTCCCTGTTACCGAGAATCCTGTCCACGATGGCGATGAACCGCATATCGCGGAAAAATTCCCAGTAAAAACGTCCCGATGCGAGCCCTTCGCTGGAAGCCTTCTGCGCCGCCGCATTGAAAAGGGCGATTCTCCCGCGCTCGTCCAGAATCAGGATACCGAGAGGGATGGCGGCAAGCAGGTGCGACAGCTCTTCCTTTCCGCGTTCGAGGTCGGCGGCGAGCTGCTCCATTTTTTCACTGACGCGGTTGGCGCCGTAGTAGAGAGAATGATAATTCTCTCCGTGTTCGTTAAATACACGAGCATCCACTTGACCTTCGGAAAGGGCTTCGAGGGAATCGGTAAGATCGCCGAGAGCGACGATAAATTTACGGGAAGACCGGAGCGACCAGAACAGACCGAAAATTCCGAAGAAACCGACCGCGATCAGGCCCGCTGTCATCGAAGCATCCACGGGGCCGATCCATTCCCGGGCATCCGATACGCCATAGGCGCGTCCGTCGCCATTGGAAAGCGCCACCGAACGGTAAACCGCGACGAGTCCTTTGTCGCCGGCCGTGGTCTGCATCCAGCGGGTCGGAACGCGGCCCGCCGTCAAGTCTTCCCGGAATGCCGAGAGGGCGGGACTTCCTCCGCCCCAGGGGGATTCCCGAAGCACATTCCCGTCAGGGCCGAGGAGAAGGAAGAATCCGGCGTAACCTGTTTCCGCGACGTACCGGGTGGTCTGCCCGTCGGTTTCGCAGAAACCTTCCAGGAGAACGGCGAGATGGTCGGACAGGTTCCGGCGGAGTTCTCCCCGAACCCACCCGGACATCGACAATACAAGCAGCAGCCCGAGCGCGGTGAAAACCAGGGCGGGAACGACAGAACGGAACCGGATCGCGGGCTTTTGCATCCTTCTCCTCCGACCATGAAAAAAGGGCAGCTTACGGCTGCCCATGCAGATAGCGGTCAGCGGGAACCGAACCCGCGTTATTGGCTTGGAAGACCGTTTTAACTGTATACGGACAAACAGTCAATACATCTCCAATCGCCAACAATTCCATACAAAGGGTTCGTCCCCTTTTATTGAGAAACAAACTATGGTTATTGTAAGAAGAAATTACGAAAATGTCAATTGAAAAACTGCCCCGACAGCCCGAAAAAAGCTATCGAGGAAATTATGGCTCGCCTTTCCTGATAGCCATCTCATTTTGTCGCCGTTTCGTGTTTACATCTTTTTCGCTCCTCCTGACATTAATCAGTCAAGACTCGAGTTGTTAAACGAAAAATGTTTGGATTGAATTTCACATTCTAACGATCCGAACGGTAGTGGTGGTAATCACTATCCATAACTGACCGAGACGGGGGGGG
>Ga0326727_10009947_pt1 | contig 22985 bp, 17 predicted proteins | sample MB2enrmetagenome_FD_207643 | JGI IMG/M metagenome (GOLD analysis project Ga0326727, IMG submission 207643) | Lab enriched peat soil microbial communities from McLean, Ithaca, NY, United States - MB29MY | ecosystem: Environmental > Terrestrial > Soil > Wetlands > Peat | place: USA: New York...
ACCACGGACCCAAATGGCACGGTTGGCGTCATCAACGTCGATGCCGACGGAACGGTCTCAGCCGCAGCAACCCCGGGCGGTGACGGCAGCCATGGCGTAGCCACCTTCATCAAGACGCCGGAGCCGGGCACATTTGCGCTCGTCGGCGGCAGCCTCGCTTTCCTGTTACTGCTCAGAAAGAGGGCCTCCGTCTAGGGTTTCTGCTCTAAACGCCGCCCGTGCGCATTTTGCCGCGGCAGCGAAAAACTCCGTTTGGCGGGAAGAGCGAAATCCTTCAATCGTGAATCGAATACGCGGGTCTTCGGAGCCGAACCGCCGTCGTTTGCGGGCGTATCGCCGCCGATCGGGAAACTGCGCCACTACCCCATTACACCCAGGCCGGGGAACCAGCTAAAATTTCTATATGACTGACCGCATGTCTTTGCCGCTCGCCCAAGTCGATCCCGAGGTCGCCGCCGCCATTGACCAGGAAACCCTCCGCCAGCATGAGGGCCTGGAGATGATAGCCAGCGAAAACTTTGTCTCTGAAGCCGTATTAGAGGCCGCCGGCTCGGTATTCACCAATAAATATGCCGAGGGCTATCCGGGACGCCGCTATTATGGCGGCTGCGAGGACGCCGACATCGTGGAGAACCTGGCTCGCGACCGCGCCCGCCAGCTCTTCGGCGGCGAGCACATCAACGTGCAGCCGCACTCTGGTTCGCAAGCCAACGCCGCGGCTTATGCGGCGGTGCTCGAACCGGGCGACACCATTCTGGGCCTCGATCTTTCGCACGGCGGCCACCTCACGCACGGCCATCGCCTGAGCTTCAGCGGCAAGCTTTACCGCACCACCTTCTATCACGTGCGCCGCGAAACCGAGACTCTCGACTACGACGAGATGGAAAAGGTGGCCGAGCAGGAAAAACCGAAGGTCATTATCGGCGGCGCCAGCGCCTACCCGCGCTTCTGGGACTTCGCGCGTATGCGCGCGATCGCCGACAAGGTGGGCGCGCTCTTCATCTTCGACATGGCGCACATCGCCGGCCTGGTGGCAGGCGGCGTACACGATTCGCCCGTGCCGCACGCGCACATCACCACCACCACCACGCACAAGACCCTGCGCGGCCCGCGCGCCGGCCTCATTATCGTTGGCAAGGATATGCAAACCGGCGCAAAACCCGAACAGCGGCTGAGTAAAGATATCGACAAGGCCGTCTTTCCCGGCCAGCAGGGCGGTCCACTGGTGCACATCGTGGCCGCGAAGGCCGTGGCGTTCGGCGAGGCGCTGCGCCCCGAGTTCCGCGAGTACGCGGCGCAAATCGTCGCGAATGCCAAAGCGCTCGCCGAGGCACTGCGCGCGGCAGGGTTTCGCCTGGTATCCGGCGGCACCGATAACCACCTTATGCTGGTCGACGTCTTCGAGAAAGGCATCCTCGGCTCCGAGGCGGAGTTGGCACTGGGCAAGGCCGGCATTACGGTCAACAAGAACTCGATTCCATGGGATACGAACCCGCCGCTCAAGCCCTCCGGCATTCGCATCGGCACGCCGGCGCTCACCACGCGCGGCATGAAGGAACCCGAGATGCGCACCATTGGAGCGTGGATTGCGAAGGCGCTTGAACAGCGCAACGACGAGGCCGCCCTGGCGCGCATTCGCGGCGAAGTGGCCGAACTCTCCAATCAGTTCCCGCTCTACGCATGGCGACGCGCACCTGTCACGGTCCACGCGTAACGGGAACTGGTCGATGACCGGGACGAGACGAAGCGGCGCCACGGGAAATTAACGTGCCGGACCTTGCCCACCTGTGCAAAAATGCCCGGAGAGCAACCTGTCGTTGCCAGTCACCATCCAAGAGACTCTGGGTGGTCGCGGCACGCATCCCCCACAGGAGGTATGGATGAAATCTCTTCATTTTGCATTCGCGGCTTGGCTGGCATTCTCAGTGCCGGCCTTCGCGCTGCATCAGGACGGCGGCCAGCCCAAGGCGCCCAAGCACGGCCCGGCGCCCTTCCACGGCACGCCCCAGGCGCCCGATCCGCAGCGCAACTACTCCGATAAGCCCGGCCATCCCAACGTACCGCACGTCGATAACGGCAAGACCTGGGTGGGCCACGATACTGGGCCCAACGATGCCCGGTACCACCTCGATAACCCATGGGAGCACGGCCGCTACGTCGGCGGTTTCGGGCCCCAGCACCAATGGCATCTCGCCGGAGGAGGCCCCGATCGTTTCTGGTTTAACAACTGGTACTGGTCAGTAGCGCCTGCCGACGTCGCCTTCTGCGACGGCTGGCTCTGGGGCTCCGATCAAATCATCATTTACGACGATCCCGACCACGAAGGTTGGTATCTGGCTTATAACGTGCGCCTCGGCGTCTATGTGCATGTCATGTATCTTGGGGGCTAGGTGGCTTGCTTCTGCCGCATGGCGGCAGGTTAAGGCTTGCGGGGGGACGGGAAGACCACCTGTCCCCCCGCAGTTTCCTAGAGCGCTCGGCCGCCGTCGGGCACATACACCTATAACTAGCGCGTCGCGAATGCCGAATCCAGTCGATCCCCCATGGGGATTGGGCAAGAAACGAGAGCGCCTGAAACGAAAGCCCGATGACCCGCGAAAGTATCTCCTCTATCTCGCTCTATCGTAAGAGTGCGGCGACCTATCTTTCCAATTACTCTTCTAAGTCAAAATAAAATACCGCTCCGGGTCTTTCCTCAGCCAACTAATTGCATTATTGTTATTTCATGGCAATTGAAAACATTCTTGCAGGAATTGACGCCGAGATAGCCAGGCTGCAGCGGGCACGTGCTCTGCTGGCCACGCTCGACAGTGTACCCACCAAAGCCTCACGCAAAACCAAGAAAGCGCCGGCTGCGGCCAAGCCAAGAAAAAGGCGCGTTCTGAGCGCCGAAGCGCGCAAGAGGATTGCGGATGCGCAGCACCGGCGCTGGGCCAAGCTGAAGGCCAAGCAAAAGGGCTAGGCCCGCAAGAGCGGTTCGAACCGCACTAAGTCTTGAGCGAGATACAATTGATTTGCCACGGGACCCCTTCTTGAAGGCTGAAGGTTAGATTGCGTCGCACCTTCCCCGGCGTTGTTACCTCGCCCGCCAGCCGATTCTGGCGGCATATCTATTCCATCTCCTCACGCAGCGATCGGCTCCTTCAGCCGCACGGGAAAGCTGTATCTGCGTATGGCCGGGGCTGGCGCGCGCATGGTCCATGCGAGGCACGGGCGAAAGGCCTTGCATTCGCCGCGACACTGGACTAATGTGTGTCCATTCATCCCATCCACGAGAATGGGCGAATGAGCGGAGGTGCGCGATGCGCCGTGGTCTTTCCATTATTGCGACAGCACTGTTAGCCTTCCTTTTGGCGTCATTTGCCGGCGCTCAAGCGGCTCAAACCGGCGCCCAAAACACGCCTCAGGCACTGAAGGCTACTTACGACCAGGCCATGATTGCGAAGGATTGGCCGGCTGCACTCGCGGCCGCGCAGCAGTTAGTGGCCGCAAACCCCACTTCGGCCAATCTGTTCCTGCTGGGAAACGCGCAACTCTACGCCACAACCGGGCAAAGCGACCCAGGCCCGTTGGAAGTGTGTCTTGCCACTTATGACCGCGCCCTTGCCGTGGCCGAGCAGGAGAAGCCCGCGCAGGGCCAGCCGGATCAAGTATGGAAAGACGGCATCGCGAAGATCTATGTCGGCAGAGGCAATGCGCTGCTCAAGTTGAAGCGCAATGCGGAGGCGATCGAGAACTATAACCACGCCGCCGAACTGTCTTCAACCCCAGGGAAGGCATACTTCAATATCTGTGCGGTGCTCTACAACACGGGAGACATGGAAAACGGCCCCGCCGCCTGCCGCAAGGCCGTGGCGGCCGATGCAACGAATGCGAACGCGTGGTTTGTGCTGGGATCCTTGCTGTTCGCGGATGCAAAGGTCGATTCCGCCGGCAAAGTGGCGATTACAGCGGAGACGCGCCAGGCGCTCGAGAAATATCTTGAGTTAGCCCCCGACGGCCTCCACGCCGCCGACGTGAAAGCCATGCTGGACATGGCTCCGAAGTAAAAAGCAGTTCACAGTGCACAGTTCGTAGTTCGCAGAGGCGGCTCCCATTGCAGAACGGCGACTCACCACTGTGAACTGTGAACTAAGAACTACGTCAGCTTTGCCCCACGCCGCTCATCACCAGCATGTGCGGTTCGGTCATCTCTTCGATGGCCGAGCGGACGCCCTCGCGTCCCAGGCCCGATTCTTTTACCCCGCCGAAGGGCATCGGGTCCAGCCGCCAGCTTGGCGTGTCGCCCACAATCAGCGCGCCCACTTCGAGCTCGCGATAGGCAGTCAAAATGCGCCTGGAGTCGTGTGTAAGCAGCCCCGCCTGCAATCCGTACTTCGAATGATTCACCCGCGCCAGCGCATCCTCGAAATCGTCGTAGGGCTCAATCGCCAGAACCGGGCCAAAGACTTCCTCGTCGTGCAGCTTCATGCCCGGTGCGGTTGCAGTTAAGATCGCAGGCGTCATCATCGACCCTTTGCGCTCGCCGCCTGCCACCAGTTTGGCGCCGCTCGAGACCGCCTCCTTCAGCCAGGCTTCCACCCGTTCCGCTTCGCTCGCCCCGATCAGCGGTCCGATTTCCGTCGCCTCATGCGAGGGGTCGCCCAGCCCAAGCTTGCCGGCAATGTCCACCACCTTCCACAGGAAGGTTTGAAAGATACCGCGCTCCACAAACACGCGCTGCGTGCTGACGCAAGATTGCCCTGCGTAATTGAAGGCCGAATGTGCGGTGCGCATCGCCGCGTCGTCGAGATCCTTCCAGTCGCTATGTACGATGAGCGCGGCGTTGCCGCCCAGTTCGAGCAGCACGCGCTTGCGGCCCGAGTGCGCCTTTAACTGCCAGCCCACTTTTGCCGAGCCTGTGAAACTGACCAGCTTGATGCGATCTTCCTTCTCCGCAAGCCAGGCTGTGTCGGCGTCGTCGAGGGGCAGCACGGCCAGCGCCTCCTCCGGCCAACCCGCCTTTAAAATCACTTCGCCCAGCGCGAGCGCGGTAAACGTGGCCTCCGGCGCTGGCTTCAGAATCAGTGGGCATCCCGCCGCCATGGCTGGCGCTGCCTTGTGCGCGGCCAGGTTCAGCGGATAATTGAAGGGCGTAATGGCCAGCACTGGACCGATGGGAAAACGCTGCACCAGGCCCCAGCGGCCCTCGTTGCCTTCGGTCAGATCCAGCGGAATGCTCTCGCCACCCAGCCGCGCCGCTTCCTCGGCCGCGATTTTGAAGGTGAGCACGGCGCGATCCACCTCAATCCGCGCCTGCCGCACCGGCTTCGCCACCTCGGCCACAATCAGTTGCGCAAAGCGCTCCTTCTGTTCGATGAGAGCGGCGGCCACGTCTTCCAGGATCTCGCGCCGCTTCCAGCGCGGCAGTGCGCGCGTCCTGCGCAGGCTTGCCACGGCATGCTGCACAGCCTGGCGCGCGTCGGCCCGCGTCGCCTTGGTTACCCGCCCCACCAGCCCCTGATCCCACGGCGAGCGCACTTCGATCGCCTCGCCGTCGGTCCATTCCTTGCCGCACAGCAGAAATCCCGTTTGCGATCCCGGCCGCATCTTCATGAGGGAACTCCTCTGCCAATGTATCTACGTCCCAAGCATCTAGGTCGATGGTAAAGCGCCCGGCCGGAAATTGTCCGTTTCCTCTTCCGAAGCATACCCAGCTCTCACCCAATTCGGAACTTGATCGCGAACCGGGATTTTTCGCGCCCGTTCAGCACGGCGCCATGGCGGATGCGGTATAGTGTCTGCAACTTCTGAAGATTACCCGGTTGCGTCACGAAAAATCCGCAGACAAGGATGAGACCATGACCGAGATTCCCGGCAACCAACCGCCTCCAATCGATCCCTCGCAGCCAGCCGCACCGCCCGCGCAGTCCTACGCACAGCCCGTCGCGGCTTACGTGCCCTACCCGGCAGCGGGCTATGCCGCGCCGAAACAGGGACCGAGCGCACTGAAAATTGTGCTTATCGTTGTCGGCATCTTCGTCGGCCTCGGGCTCATCGGAGTTGGATTTCTGAGCTACGGCATATACAAGGTTGTGAAATCTTCCAATATGACGGCCAGTACCCGGCCGGTGACGGAAGCCGACCTCGGCGCTCCTATTTATCCCGGCGCCGAGGAGGGAAAAGCGAGCATGCGCATGACCATCGCCGGCAAGGACATGCTGACGGCGACCTTTCTCAGCCCCGACTCAAAGGAGCAGGTTGTCGCGTTCTACAAGAGCAATCTTGGCCCCGATGCGGAGGCCACCAGCAACATCAACGGGGAGTCGTTCACGCTGGATAAAGGAGCGGGCGAGTTAGTGATTGTGACGATTACGCGATCCCCGGTCCTCGGCAAGACGCAGATCGTCATCGCGCATGCCACCAAGGCCGCGGAGTCGAAGTAGGGCATCGCCGCCGCCTGCGATACACTCCATCCATGATTCACGACGGCCGCAGCCCTAAGCTTCCCTTCGATCCCGACGAGGCCATCGCGCATCTTCGCGCGCGCGACCCCAAACTGGCCGCGCTCATCGATCGCGCCGGCCCCTTCACGCTCCGCCTCGACCGTTCCACCTCGCCCTTCGAGTCGCTGCTTGAATCGATCCTCTACCAGCAGTTGCACGGCAAAGCCGCGGCCACCATCCACCGCCGCGTGCGCGAGTACTTCTCGGGCGACCCCACGCCGCAGCTCTTGCTCGACACGCCCGACGGACCGCTCCGCGCCGCCGGCGTCTCCGGCAACAAGATCAAGGCCCTGCGCGACCTGGCCGCGCGCACCCTCGATGGCACAGTGCCCACGCACGCCGCCATTCGCAAGATGAGCGACGCCGATATCGTCGAGCGCCTCACCGAAGTGCGCGGCATCGGCTCCTGGACCGTGGAGATGCTGCTCATCTTCCGCCTGGGCCGGCCCGATGTGCTGCCTGCAACCGACTACGGCGTGCGCAAAGGCTTCGCGCTCACTTTTATGCGGATGCCCAAATCGCGCCCGCTCGAGGCCGCCGACCTGCCCAAACCCGAGGCCGTCGTCCGCCGTGGCCAGCGCTGGGCGCCCTACCGCTCCGTAGCCAGTTGGTATCTGTGGCGGGCCTGCGATCTGGCAAAAAGGACCGAGCCCACCGGCCGATCGGCCCGGTAACACGCCAGAAGCCACCCTCGGGGGCCAAACAGGCTGCGGAAAAACTCAAATTGCCGCGCGCTTTCCCGCAACTTCACGCGGAACGTCACGGTCGTCCCCTTTTCGAACCGGCGGGAACCAAAGGAGCGCCGCCGCGCGCAGCGGCTCCCCGGCATCGCCGTACAATAGCGTCAGCGCGCGCAAGCGCACTTGACAACGCACGCCATCGGAATCTTTCATGCCTCCTGCCAAGCATTTCATCTGCATTCACGGTCACTTTTACCAGCCGCCCCGCGAAAATCCCTGGCTGGAGACGGTGGAGACGCAGGACTCGGCCGCTCCCTATCACGACTGGAACGAGCGCATCTGCGCCGAGTGCTACGCGCCCAACGGCGCGGCCCGCGTGGTCAACGTAAAAAATCAAATCATGCGCATCGTGAACAACTATGCGCGCATCAGCTTCAATTTTGGGCCCACGCTGCTCAGTTGGCTGCGGGAAAACGCGCCGCGCACCTACCGCATGGTGCTTGAAGGCGCGGCCCGCAGCCGCCAGCGCAACCGCGGCCACAGTTCCGCTCTGGCGCAGGTCTACAACCACATGATTCTGCCGCTGGCCAACGCGCGCGACAAGGCCACGCAGATCCGTTGGGGCATTGCCGACTACGAGAACAGCTTTGGCGCGCCGCCCGAAGGCATGTGGCTGGCCGAGACAGCGGCCGACAACGCAACCCTGGAAGCGCTGGCCGTGAACGGCATTCGCTTTACGATTCTCGCTCCGCACCAATGCAAGCGCATTCGTCCTCTCAAAAGCGAACCAAGCAAAAGCGACGAAATCGGAAGCGAAGAGATAAGGGGCGACGGCAATTGGACCGACACGCCCGATGCCACGGTCGATACCACGCGTCCTTACCTCGTCCGCTTCGCTTCCGGCGCTTCGATTGCGGTCTTCTTCTACAACGGACCTGTGTCGCGCGCCATTGCCTTTGAGCGGCTGCTTGACTCCGGCGAAAACTTAGTCGCGCGCCTCAAGGCTGGATTCAAGGAAGGCGCGCAGCCACAACTGATGCACGTGGCCACCGATGGCGAGTCCTACGGGCATCATCACAAGCATGGCGAAATGGCCCTGGCCTACGCCATGCGGCTGCTCGAGCAGGATAAATCGGTCAAGCTCACCAACTACGCCGCGTTCCTCAAGCAGTTTCCGCCCGAGTTCGAGTGCGAGATCGCGGAAAACACCTCCTGGAGCTGCGGGCACGGCGTGGAGCGCTGGCGCTCCAACTGCGGTTGCAATGGCGGCCGGCCCGGCTGGACCCAGGAGTGGCGCGCGCCCTTGCGCAAGGCCCTCGACGAGCTGCGCGATGCCTTGATCCCGCTCACCGAGCAGCAAGGCGCGATGCTTTTCCGCGATGTGTGGGCTGCGCGCGACGCCTACATTCAGGTGTTGCTCGATCGCAGCACCGAATCGGTCGATCTCTTCCTGGCCGCGCACGAGGCGCATCCGCTCAGCGAAGACGAGCGCGTGCGCGCCATCGAGCTGATGGAGATGCAGCGCCACGCGCAGCTCATGTACACCAGTTGCGGCTGGTTCTTCGACGACATCGCGGGCATCGAGACCGTGCAGATCATCGCCTACGCCGCGCGCGTCTTGCAGCTTGCCGGCCAGGTCTTCGGCGACGAGGCCGCGCCGCTCGAGCCCGCGTTTCTGGCGCGCCTGGCCGAAGCCCGCTCCAACGATCCCGCCGCCGGCGACGGCGCCAGCATCTACAAGAATTGCGTCGCCACGCAAAAACTGCAGCTCGAGCAGGTCGTCGCGCATTACGCCATCAGCTCCGTCTTCTCCACCTTTGCCGATGAGACCGAGCTCTTCTGTTTCCGCGTGCGCCGCATCTCCTACGAGATTCACACCTCGGGCCGCGGCCGCCTGGCTCTTGGCCGTGTCCACGCGGCAAGCTCCATCACCGGCCACGCGCAAGACTTCTCCTTCGCGGTTCTGCATTTCGGCGATCAGAACATCACCGCCGCCGTGAAGGCTTACAGCGAGGCCGATGCCGCCGCCTTCGAGGCCTTCGCCGCCGATGCGGCCGGCCACGTGCTGCGCGCCGACTTCCCCGAGGTGATTCGCCTGCTCGACCGCTTCTACGGCCACGCCGACTACTCGCTCACCTCGCTCTTCACCGACGAGCAGCGCCGCATTGTGCAGCTCATCCTCAACTCCACGCTCTGGGACATCGAGAACTCGCTCACCACCATCTACCAGGACCACGCGAGCCTGCTGCACTATCTATCGCACGCGGGTCTGCCCAAGCCGCCGGCGCTCACGCTGGCCGCCGGCTTTGCCATCAATGCCGGCCTGCGCCGCGTCCTCGAGGTCGATCCTGTCGACGTGGCGCAGTTGCGCTCCTTACTTGCCCTGGCCAAATCCGACCAGGTGCCGCTCGACAGCGCCACGCTCTCCTACATCGCCGACAAGCGCATGAAGCGCGCCATGGTGGAGCTGCAAATGTCCTCAGGCTCGCTCGAAATGCTGGATCGCGCGCTGGTGTTAGCACGCACCCTCGCTGAGCTGCCCTTCGAGCTCAATCTCTGGCAGGCGCAAAATATCTGGTATGAGATTCTGCGCACCTCAGGCTACGCGCTCACCGCACTCACCGATGAGGAGCGTCCGCGCTGGGAGAAGGACTTCAACGAGCTGGGAGCGTGCCTGAGCTTCGATTACAGTGCGATCCGCGCTCTCGAAGAGGCCGACGCAGCAATGGCGAACGACTAAGCCGTGCTACATGGAGCCGCGGCTTGCCGGCGGCACGATGCCGTTCATGCGCAGGTACTCGACCAGCTGCCCGTAGTGGTCCATGAAATGTGCAATGCCAAACGACGCCTGGCCCGCACGCGTGCTCCCGCCTGGCAGAGTCACAAACGCGTTCTCCGGCGTGATGGCGTCAACATACGCGTGCGCTGTGGCAAACGAATCCTTCAGCGCTTTCACGATTTCGGCTTTTGTCTTGAGCTTCTCGATGTCTGGGCGAAAATCCACCAGCGGCTGGCCGGGATCGTGAAAGAAATAGTCGTTGGCCTCCGTCACGTGCTTGATCTGCTGGGCGAAGGTGCGCACGCCTTTGTATTCGCCTATCGAAGTGGGTGGCGCAAAGTCGTATTTGTCTTCCGGCATGGCTTCGGCAGCAGAAACAAACTCCTCTTCCAAGCGGCTCAGCAGATCTCCATAAACCTTCGCGGGAGCAACCGGCGTGCCCGCGGCGGGCTTGGCTGGAGCGGCAGGTGGAGCAGCATTTTGTGCAGATGCCGGCGTTGCAACGGTGGCCAGCAGGCAGCAGCTCAGAATGCTGCCCGCGATGTAAGTGCGAATGTGCATGTGACCTCTTTTCGTGCGGGGATGCCGCATGAGCGCAATTTAACAGATGGGCCGCTCACCGGAAAACCATTGATTGTAAATTCCCTGCCGATGGCTGCTCTGACTGCGCACGAGAGTCCTATGGCCGGTGCAGTTTTCCTTGCTTCAGCCGAAACCGTTCCCCGCGCCACATAATTGTGTCTCCGGCAAAGCCCGCAATCCACAGGCCCATTGCCACCACATCGCGCAGCGGCAGCAGCCACAGGTTGGCGAGCACTTCGTGATCGCCCAGCACGCCCGCGCCCACGGTCATGGCCTGCGCCAAGCGCAGAAAGAAGCTCAAGCCCAGCAGCCACAGGCTCACCGGGCTCAATCCACTCGCCAGAACGTTCAGCAGCGCCCACACCAGCCCATGCGTGAAGATCATCCCCACATATCCGCCCGGCCGCGCGTCGCGTACCGTTCGCAGCCAGCGCAACTGGTGATCGAAAAACCCGCGCCACGCGTATGCCGGCACGCTGGTCTCGACCGCCTCCGTGCTCAGCGCCACACGATAGCCGGCACGTGCGACGCGAACGCCCATCTCATAGTCGTCGGCCAGTTGATCCACCAGCGCCATCAGGCCGCCGGCCTTTTCGAGTGCCTCGCGCCGCACAGCAAGCGTCGAGCCAAGCCCGTAATGCAAGCCGCCCTCGATCCACTTCGAGAGCAGCACGCCGGGAATGAAATCCGTGGCAATGCCCAGCGCTTCAAGCCGCGAAGCCAGTGTGCCGTGCGCGTGGCCGCGATAAAGCGCCGTCACCAGGCCGACGGGCGGCTTGCCCGCATCCTGCGGCGCCGTCACAAAGCAGCTCACAATGCGCTCCAGATAATGCGGCCCCACCGTGATGTCGGAGTCGTTGATGAGCAGAATCTCGAATCGCGCATGGCGCGCGAGCTGCGCAAGCGTGCTCACTTTGCCGTTCGTGCCCAGCCGCTCGGGACACTCGACGAGGCGGACCGCAAGCGCGGGAAACTCGGCGATGAGTTGTTGAACCGCCGCCGCCGCTGGGTCGTCGAGCGAGTGCACGCCGAAGAGCAGCTCGAACTCGCCGGCATAATTCTGCTGGCAATGGCTGCGGAACGCATCCATCATGCCAGGGTCGAGGCCTTTGAGGGATTTGAGAATGCTCACGCCAGGCGCACAGTCAGCCCGCGGCGTGCGGCGCTCGCGCAAGAAAAGCCGCGCCGCCAACAGGCTCGCGAGAAAGTAGCCCATCCCGGCCATGGTCAGCGCCGTGGTTGCGATCTCGATTGCTTGCGCAAGGATGTGAGGCATGAAGGCAGATTACAGCTTCTAGCTTCTAGCCTCTAGCTTACAGCGTGACGCACAAGCATGTTGGATTTCCATGTGAATCCCAGGAAGGCCCGCGCCATTTTGTATGGGGACGATAAAGGAAGGTAACAAGTTGCTAGAAGCTAGCAGCTAGAGGCTAGAAGCTGTTCTATTCGTACCTCAGCGCTTCAATCGGGTCCAGATTTGCCGCCTTCCATGCGGGGTAGATGCCGAAGACCAATCCAATCACGCACGACACGGCAAACGCGACCAGAACCCAGGTGAAGGAGAGCGCCGCGTGCAGAAACCCGACGGCAAAGTGAAGAATGAGCGTCAAAAGTGCGCCGGTGAGGATGCCCATCAGGCCGCCCACCATGCACAGCGTCACCGCTTCCATGGTGAACTGCGCCAGAATATTTTTCTTGGTAGCGCCGATGGCCTTGCGCACGCCGATCTCGCGCGTCCGCTCGGTCACGCTCACCAGCATGATGTTCATCACGCCCACGCCGCCCACCATCAAACCCACGCACGACACCGCGACCATAAAGAGAAAAAGTCCGCCGGTCAGCTGATTCCACAACCGCATGAGTGCGTCTGGACTGAAGATGGCAAAGTTATCGTCCTGATTGGCGTGCAATTTGCGGCGCACACGCAGCAGTTCGCGCACCTCTTCGGTCACGATCTGTTTATTCTGGGGGTTGTCGTACTTCACGACCAGCCAGAAATCGGTAATCTCGGGATGAATTTTCCGGAAGGTCTCGAGCGGAAAATACGCCTGGTTATCCTGCGTGTTGCGCCCGCTGCCGAAGGGCTGGGGCTGCAGATCGAGCACGCCGATGACGGTAAAAACGTCGCCCTCGCATTCCACGTCCTTACCGATCGGCGATTCGCCGGGGAATAGATCGGCCGCGGCATCGTGCCCCAGAACCGTCACATTCTCGCGGTGCTCCTCCTCCGATTCGGTCCACATGCGGCCCTCGAGCATCGCGATGTCCTGTACCTGGGTTACCTGTGTGGTGGAACCGCTGAGGATGGTGTTCTCGATCTTGTGGGTGCCGTGCTTCAACGACACACTGCCCAGGCCGGTCTGCCAATTCTGATAGGTCAACTCGGGATCGACCGCAAACACATGCGGCAACGCGCGGATCGCCACGCCGTCATCGTAGGTGAGCTTTTTGCGGTTCAGCTCCTCGGTAGTGGGCCGGTGGCCGAACGGCTCAAACTGGAAGATCCACAGTGAGTTCGTTCCCAGGGTGCTCACCCAGCGGTCGATGTTCGAATTGAGCCCGTTGATGGCCGAGGAGATCAGAATGACCGTAGCAATGCCGATCAGGATGCCGAGAATGGTCAGGCTGGAGCGCATCTTGTTCTTGCGCAGCGTATCCAGCGCCATCTTGATGGATTCTCGGGATTGGCCGGTTGCTTTCATGGATCAGTTCTCGCTTCGTAGTTCACAGTTCGGCGCGCAAAGCCGCAATCGGATCGAGAGCGCTGGCCTTGTGTGCAGGATAAATGCCAAAGAACAGTCCCACCGATGTGGCGACAAACAACCCGACCGCAATCGACCACAAGGCCACGACCGAAGGAAATCCGATAGCCAGCGTGAGCGCTTTCGCCAGGCCAATGCCCAGAAATACGCCCAGCAACCCGCCAACCAATGCCAAAACCGCGGACTCGATGAGAAACTGCAGCAGAATATCTCTTCGCTTCGCTCCCAGCGCCTTGCGCACGCCGATCTCGCGCGTCCGTTCTGTTACTGAAACCAGCATGATATTCATGATGACGATGCCGCCGATGACCAGTGAGATGGCAGCGATGGCCACCACCACCGCACCAAAGTTGTCCAGAATATTTCCCAGCATGTTCTTGAATGTCGCGCTCGAATCGATGGAGAACGCGTCCTGTTGGTCAGGCGCAAGGTGCCGCCGCGTGCGCATGATCACGCGCAGCTCGTCGCTCACGCCGTCCATCACTGCGCCGCCACCGCCCGAATCCACAAAAATCTGCAGGCTCTGGTGCGAGCCGTATCTCTCGAGAAATGTGGTCAGCGGAATTGACACCCAATTATCCATGCTGTTGCCGAACATTTTGCCCTGGCTTTGTCCCACGCCGATCACGGTGAACGGCACCCCGTCCACGCGGATCTCTTTGCCTATCGGATCGCCCGGCCCCAGCACGTTGTCCTCGATGTCGGAACCCACGATGGCCACGTGCGCCGAATGCGTGTCCTCAATCTCAGTGAACGTGCGCCCCACCGCAAGATCCAGGTTCGAAAGCGCGGGCATGGTCCATGTCCAGCCGCGGACCTGCGTGTCAGTGGTGGACGCGGCGCCGCGCACAACCTTTCCGGTGCCGTTCGATCGCTGCGCGCCCACGGAAACGCAGGATTTGCATTCGGAAAGCACCGTCCGGTAATCGTCGTAGGTAACGTCTTTGCGCTTTTGAAACTCGAGATACTCGTCGATCGTGATGAAGGTATTCGGCATCTTGCTGATAGTGATCACCGCCGCGCCGTAGGTGTTTACCTTCGACGTCACAAACTGCTTGGCGCCGTTGGTCAAAGTGACCACCATGATTACCGAAGCTACGCCGATGATGACCCCAAGCAGCGTCAGGATGCTGCGCATCTTGTTAGACCACAGCGAGTCGAGCGCGAGTTTGAAGGCCTCTTTGAGTGGCATAGCTTCCCGCTCTTATGATACGCATGTGCCCACGGCGCGGTTCCGGCCCCCGTGGCGTAACACGGGGTTGTCTTGCTCCCTTGCTCCCTCGCTCCCTCGTCCTTATGTTCCCGTGCTTCCAAACCCTTTAGCCGCCCGCGCCGAGTCTTCCAGTGTTTCAACCTCTTGGACGGGCCCTGTCAGCACAGGTACTGGAACCATCTGCGCGATCTTTTCGCCTGCCTTCAGCTCCACGGCGGCATCGCCGAGGTTGGTCATCACAATGAGGATCTCGCCCCGGTAGCCGGCATCTATTACGCCGCCGGTTGTGGCAAGTCCCCGCGCCGCCATCGACGAGCGGTCGCGCACCAACAGACCCAGCGGCGCGCCGGTCTCAGGATGCCGCGCCTCGACGGCAATTCCGGTTCGCAGCTTCACCGTGGCCCGGGCAGCAAGCACGGCACCCTCGAGCGCAAATACGTCGTAACCCAGATCTTCGCCCGGATGCGCCACAACCGGCACGCGCGCATCCGCCTCCAAACGTTTCACTCGCAACATGATTCGATAGTAAAGGAGCCGGTGGGTTCGCGAAGTGCGTGACGCCATTGCCGCCGTGCCGCCGTTCCCAATGGTCTGTACGCGATCCCACTTCGGGGGGATTTGCTTTCGAGACCATGCGGGGTATTGTTCAGTCCTGGCCGCTCACACGTGCAAGGCTTGCCCGCCGGACTGGATTCGATGGAATATCCAGGGCTGGTTTTTCGATGGGGCCGGTTTTCGCCGTAATGATTTTGGCGCCGGCGCTGGTTGCATTCCTCCAGCGCACGAAAACCGATGAGCGGTCCCGCTGAAGCATTTTCCCATCCAATCTGCCCCAAAACCGTCAGTTTCAGGCTGCGATTTTCTCAGGAATTTTTGAATTCAGCCCATTCCTTGAGAAGAACGCGCTTGAACGAGAACGGCCGCATGGAATACCTGAATGGGGTGGCCAATGAACGACCTGGTGATCGAACTGATTCTGATTGCGACGTTTATCGTGCCTTTGGTGGCAAGCTCAATTGAACCCGCGCGTTCCGGCGGCCGCGCGCCCGCGTGCCTGTCGCGCAAACTGCGCCGCACTCCCTGAAGCTGGTTCAGCCGCCGGCTCCCGACTCTTCGTACGAGCAATCGACCCCGCTTTGACGAGACTCTCGTTCGCGATCGCCCCCGCCTGTCCGTATGCGAAGAAAGAAGAAAGCGGCCTGAACCGCTCTCATTTACGAATCATCCCCGAACGCGCTACTTTCTCGCCTTTCCTAATGGGTCCTTTATCTCCCGCGTGCTAGAAACAGAAGAACAAGGCACAGGCGGAGCTTGCTCAAAAACCGGCGCTGGCAATAGCCGGTTGCTTCTCTGAGGCAATCACTGGGCCGCCCATCTCGATCCACTGGGAGAAAGGTTTTGACGTGACGATGAAAGCAGGTCACCTGGTGGAGATCGAACCACTTTACGGCGATTACCCGCTGGACCACGCCTTCGACGAGATGCGGGAGCCGGGCGGCGAGGTGCGGGCGCACTACCGCGCGCTTGCCGAGACGCTTGCCGGGCTGCCCGCCGAGGAGTTGCAGCGCCGCAAGCAATCGGTCGACCTTGCTTTCCTCACGCAGGGCATCACGTTTACGGTTTACGGCCGCGAAGAAGGCACCGAGCGTATCTTCCCCTACGATCTGTTGCCGCGCATCGTCACCGCCGAGGAGTGGGATCGCATTGAGCGCGGGCTGACGCAGCGCATCACCGCACTCAATCTTTTTCTGCGCGACGTCTACTCCGACGCCAAGATTCTTGCCGACCGCATCATTCCCCGCGAGCTTGTTTACAGTTGCAAGCATTACCGGCGGCAGATGCGCGGATTGCAGGTGCCGCGCAATGTCTACATCGCGGTGGTCGGCAGCGACTTGCTGCGCCTGAACACGGGCGAATTCGTGGTGCTCGAGGACAATCTGCGCGTGCCTTCCGGCGTGAGCTACATGCTCACCAACCGGCGCGTGATGAAGCGGACATTTCCGCAGCTCTTCTCGAGCTGCGGCGTGCGGCCCATCGAGCACTACCCGCAGTTGCTGTTGGCCACTCTGCGCTCGCTCGCACCCGAGGGACGGCCCGAGCCCAACATCGTGCTGCTGACGCCGGGCGTCTTCAACTCCGCCTATTTTGAGCACACCTATCTCGCGCGCCAGATGGGCATCGATCTCGTCGAGGGCCGCGACCTTGTGACGCACGACAACATCGTCTACATGCGCACCACCGACGGCCTCAAGCGCGTCGACGTGATCTACCGTCGCGTGGACGACGACTTCAGCGATCCGCTGGTCTTCCGCGCCGACTCCGCGCTAGGTTGCGCAGGCCTGTTTAATGCTTATCGCGCCGGCAACGTTACAGTCACCAATGCATTTGGCACAGGTCTCGCCGACGACAAGGCCGTCTACGCCTACGTGCCGCGCATGATCCGCTATTACCTCGATGAAGATCCGATTCTGCCCAACGTGGAGACGTTTCTGCTGAGCGAAGAGAAAGACCGCCAGCAGGTGCTCGCGAATCTCGACAAGCTGGTGGTGAAAGCGGTGGGCGAGAGCGGCGGCTACGGCATGCTGATCGGGCCGCACTCGACGGCGGCGCAACGCGAGGAGTTTGCGCGGCAGATCGAGGCCAATCCGCGCAACTACATCGCGCAGCCCACGCTGGATTTTTCGCGCGCTCCCTGCCTTATCAACGACCGGCTGGAGCCGCGCCACGTGGATCTGCGGCCCTACATTCTTTTCGGAGACAAAGTGAACATCGTGCCCGGCGGATTGACGCGCGTGGCACTTGAAAAAGGCTCGCTTGTCGTGAATTCCTCGCAAGGCGGCGGCAGTAAGGACACATGGGTACTGGAATAGCCAACGACTTCTCCGCGCCTCACCATTTCCGCAATTTTTCAGCGGAAGGGGCGGGAAACCACAACTTCCGGGAGGGCAGAACGATGCTATCGCGCGTTGCCGACAGCCTCTACTGGATGAGCCGCTATCTGGAGCGGGCGGAGAATACGGTGCGGCAGCTCGATGTGACCATGAGCCTGATGCTCGACACCGGCGGCGCGAGCCTTGAGGCGCGCTGGCAGCGCATGATTGCGTCCCTCGGCAAGCAGACGGACATCGTGTGGGAAGGAAGCCTGGAGGCGATGGCGCACAAGCTGGTCTTCGACCGGTTGGAGCCGACCTCAGTGAAGTATTGCGTGAATGCGGCGCGGGAAAACGCGCGCCAGGTGCGCGAAGAGCTCTCCACCGAGCAGTGGCAGCGCCTGAACCGGCTCTTTCACATGGTCCACTCGCCGCATACGGAGACGCAGTTCCGGTCCAGTCCCAGCGACACGCTGGCCTCGATCATCGATGGCATCTATCTTTTCAAGGGCACGACGGACACTACGATGATTCACGGCCAGGGCTGGCAGTTTATCCGCCTTGGGCGGTACCTCGAACGTGCCTACGCTACCGCGACACTGCTCGAGGTCTTTCAGCACGATTTATTTCAGCAGTCGGCAGTAGAGCGCGACGGCCACTTGTATCTCGAGATGGTCGGCCTCTTGCGCTGCTGTACTTCGTTCGAGGCGTATTGCCAGGTGTACACCGCCGATCTCACCGCCGACCGGCTGGTGGAGTTCCTCCTGCTCAACCGCGATTTTCCGCACGCCATCCGTTATTGCGTCGACGGCATTCGCCAAGCCATCGAGGATATCCAGCAATCCGGCGGCCGCCGCGCTCCGGACGATCTGACCGCGGGCATGGGCCGTCTGCACGCCATGCTCGTGTACACCTCGATCGGCGAGATTCTGTCCAGCGACCCGGCGGCGTTTCTGCACACCATCCGCGAGCAATGCCTGCGCATTCACGAGCTGATCTACCGCTATTACGTGCACTACTCCATTCAATCCGCACTGGCGGTGTGAGGACAGCGGAGTTGACGGCACTAGCGGAGTCAGGGTTTTCGCGGCGACAGAAGGATGAAAGGAAGACATTGACTGATGAGGTTTTATTCCATCCGGCACCTGACGCGTTTCCGCTACTCCAATGCCATTAGCGAGAGCATCATGGAAACGCGCATGCACCCGCGCTCGGACTCGAGCCAGCACTGCCTCTCGTTCTCGCTCTCCGTGAGTCCGCGCTGCCGCGTCTTCAGCTATCGCGATCACCTGGGCAATAACGTGCAGCACTTCGACATTCCCGGCGAGCATAACCAACTGGTGATTGTGGCCGAGTCCGTGGTGGAGCAGCAGCCATGCCCCGACGTTCCCCACTTCCTGACGCCCGACGCGTGGAGCGAGCTGGACGCGCTGGTCGAGACCGGCGATTACCGGGAGATGCTGCTGCCGAGCACGTTCGCCTTTGAAACCCCGGCGGTGGCCTTGCTGGCTGAACAGATGGGCGTGACCCGGCGCGACGATCCTCTCATGCTCCTGCTGGAGCTGAATCAGCGGCTCTTCAACTACTTCGAGTACGTGCCCAGTCACACGCGCGTCGACTCACCCATCGACGAGGCCATCGTGAGCGGCAAGGGCGTGTGCCAGGATTTTGCGCACACTATGATCGCTTTGCTGCGGCATGTGTGCATTCCCGCGCGTTACGTGTCTGGCTATTTGTATCGCGGCCGCGAGGACCACGACCGCTCCACGCCCGACGCGACTCACGCATGGGTTGAGGCGCTAATGCCGCAACTGGGCTGGGTGGGTGTGGACCCTACCAACAACCTGGTTGCACACCATCGTCATATTCGCACTGCCGTGGGCCGCGATTACGCCGACGTTCCGCCCACGCACGGCATCTTCCGCGGCAAAACCGCGAGCGAGCTCTACGTGGCTGTGCAGGTGGAGGCGGGCGATGAACCGCCGGCGCTCGATCGTCAGCTTCCCATTCCCGAGGACTGGAGCGTACTGGTGGAGCGGGCGCAGCAACTGCCCGAGTCCGCAGTGCCTTTCATCGACCTGCAGCAGATGCAGCAGCAGCAACAGCAGTGATGAGTGGTTAGTAGTGGCGCGCCGCCGGATTCACAGGCCGGGTCTACTTCGTGGGTTGCGGCGTATCAGCTCCCATGATCTTTAGCCGCATCTGCGCCAGTTGCCACGTTGATGTGGGAAGAGTGATGACATCTTTTGGCTTCTTGAGCCGGTGGTAGTCGGCGATGGCGATCTCGCGCTCGCCGTATTGCTCCGCGATGCGGCCCAGCACGTACCAGACTTCGTCGTTCGGCTCGTCTAAGTTCCAGTCGTCCATAGCGCGCAGCAGCACCTCGCGCGCATCCTTGGTATTTCCGGCCTCGGCGTAGAGGGCCGCAAGAGTGTGCAGAATGCCGGGCGCCTCTTTTTCCATTTCGGTGGCGCGAATGGCCTTGGCAATGTCGTCCTGGTCCACCTTGCCGGTGAAGAGCGAGTACCACGCCTCGTTGTTCAAGAGCATGGCGTCTTCCTTGCCGAGGTCGGCAAGTTTCTTCGACAGGTCGCGTGCCGCGGCAAAGTCTCCGCGGTTGGCGTCGATTTGGATCTTCATCTGCAAGGCGTCGCTGTCGTTTTCGAGCAGCTTTAGGCGCGCGTCGGCGAGCGCGAGAGCCTCGTCGTAGTGGCCCAGGCCCATGAGCGCTACGGCGTTGTAAGTGAAGGCGGTCTTCGATTCCGGCTCGTCTTGAAGGAGCGCCGAGGAAACCTCGAGCATCCGCGCGTAGTTGTCCTCGATTCCGTAGCCAAGAGCGAGAGCCAGGCGAATGTTGGTGCGTTCGCGATCGCCTGCCGCATTTTTCAGTGCCTCTTCGAGAATCGGCACGCCTTCGGAGACGGTCGGTTTGCTTGCGACCAGAATTGACGCGGCAGCTAACTTCATCCGGCGTGCGTCCGGAGCTTCGCCCTTTGTCCAGAAGCGCGGAAAGACCGGCCCGCCGAGGGGATCGTCTCCGCCTTCCAGGTGCACGTCCTCACGCAGCCAGTCGAGCAGCACCTTTGCGCCGCGCAAATCACCTGCCTTGATGCGGTCGAGCATCTCGAGAGCGATGGAGTTGGGTTTTTCGCCCGTGTCGAGCAGTTTGTATTGCCCGTTTTCTTTCACGATGTACAGCGTCATCGTGCTTCCGCCCAGAATCTGGACCTTCTCGCGGTAGCCCGTGGTGTCATCGCCTTCGCCCTTGGGGTCGAGCGATTGCAACACGATGTCTTCGGTCACATCGAGCGAACTGCCCTCGCGAGCCAGTTGGCTGTTCAACTTCCTGCCGCTTTCGAGAACGTTCTTCAGCTCCTCGTCGTCCGTGTTATCGAGGACCTTCACGGCGTTGCGACTCAGTATGGCGGAAATGCTTTCCTTGGTCGAATCGGTTTCGAATTGCACCATGGAGAAGCGCTTGACCAGGTCCGCGGGCGTGTTGGCGAATTGCACGTCCTCGTGGTGCCGCGCGCCACGCAGCATGTTGGCCAGTCCCAGAGTGTGTGCGGCGTCGTCGCCGGCTGCGCCGGCCTGATAAAAGTCGGCCGCCTGCGCATACTGCCTCATGTTCATGAGCATTTCGCCGGCGTTGCGCGCGGTATCTTTAAAGCCATTGTCGTCGGTGGCGCGCTTGTTGGCCTCGTCGAGGCCCGCCTTGCTGCCCTGCATCATCGCCATCGCGGCCGCCATCAGCGTTTTGGGCTCGGGATTCAGCGCCTGCGCAGCCTTGTATGCGTCCGCATAATCGCCGCCATAGAAGAGGGCAAAGGCCAGGTTGTCGGTGAGTCCGAGATCGGCAAGCTTATCCTGGCCGAGCTTTTGGTATTCGGCGATCGCCTCCTTCAAGGGCGCGTGGCCGCTGTAGCGGCGGCCCACGGAATCGTATTCAAGCAAGATCGCCAGATTGCCCTGCGCCATGTGATCGTCGGGATCGAGCTTGATGGCGGCGCGATAGGCGTCTGCGGCGCCGGTAAGATCGCTGCCCGCGCGCAGCTCGCGGCCCACAAGATCGTGCTTGAGGATTTCGGCGAGGACGCGCTCGGCGAGCGCGGAGCTGGGATCGAGCTTGACTGCCATGCGCGCTTCTTCGCGCGCCGCTTCGCCCATCCCCGCCTGCATCAGCACGTTGGCCACCTGCAGGTGGTGCACCGCCGATTTGGGATTGGCGGCAATGAGCGCGCGATAGCTGGCCAGGGCCTCTTTCACCTTGCCCTCGCGCAACAGAGCTTCGCCCTGCGGCTCGAAATCGATCAGGATCGCCGGGCCGTTCATCAGATCGGCTACCTGATTGCGCAGTGCGGTGGCCTCGGCAGCGGTGTAGCGGCGCTTGACGGAATCGAATACGAGATGCGCCAGCACAGCGCCGTCCTTGTCGACGGTGAAAGTCTCTGTCAGCAGCGCAGGGCCGACAGGAATGACGGCATCCTTGGGCAACTGCTTGGGAATAAATCCGGCGGGAGGGACGATGCGATAGTTCCACTCGTTGCTGAAGGCCGCATTCAACCACCAGTCGTCCGTGCGCGGCTTTTTCGGCTTATCGGGATCGTTGTTCTTCTTTTCGTCGGACTTGTCTTTTTGCCTGAGCTCGTCGGGCAGAAACTCGAAGAGCCGGTCGACGCGGATGGCGGCCTGCGCGCTTTCAAGCTCGGTGTCGCCGCGCTTGGCCTTCTCGCAGGCGATGGTGAGCTGAAAGGGCCGCGAGAGATCCGCCGGGTCGGTGCGATCGACCTTGGTGAGATCGTCGCAAAGGTACTCCGACTTGATGTAGCCGCGCAGTCCTTCGCGCGTGTCTTTGTCGGGCTTGTCGGCATAATAGAACCGGTAACCCGACTCGAGAATGCCTTTGGGCTGCGTGGTTTCGGCGACGTTGGCGGGGCCGTTGTCGGTAAGCGTGAACACACGCGTCTCGATCAGGCCGTTTTCGTGCGAGGAAGCTTCGGGAGTCTTCACAAGAGCTGTGGTTGCCCCGCTCGTAATGAGCGCCAAACGGCCCTGGTCGCCCATCGGCAACTGGCCAAGCTGCGCATAGCGATCGGTGGCGTCGATCCAAATTGGATTTTTGCCGGGCACATAGACGATGGCGTGATTGAACATTCCCATGCCGGGCAGATCGGCGGGCACATCGATGCGCGATTCGGGATTGAGGAGCGCGACGTAAGCAGGAATGCCCGCGGCGCGCAACATGGCTACCAGCAGCGTGGCTTTGTCCTTGCAGTCGCCGTATTTTTTGGCGAGGGTCTCGGCCGGGTCGTGCGGAACGATGGCGGATTCACCGAATTCGATGCCCGTGTAACGGACTTCGCGGTCGAGAAAGTCGAGGATAGCGGCCTCTTTTTCGGCGGCGGATTTCTTTTGGGCGACGAGCGGTGCGACGACGGCCTCGACCGCCGGCGAATTCACCAGGCCGTCGACAATCTTGCCGTAAGTTGCCGCCATGTTCTGCCAGGACGCGCCGGTAGAGAATTCGATGATTGGGAAGCGGACGACCTCGGGAGGCAGATACTGCTCGTTGGCATCGATGGCTTCGAGTGCGCCGACTTCAAAGTCGAGTGAG
>Ga0326727_10009948_pt1 | contig 22985 bp, 19 predicted proteins | sample MB2enrmetagenome_FD_207643 | JGI IMG/M metagenome (GOLD analysis project Ga0326727, IMG submission 207643) | Lab enriched peat soil microbial communities from McLean, Ithaca, NY, United States - MB29MY | ecosystem: Environmental > Terrestrial > Soil > Wetlands > Peat | place: USA: New York...
CTAATCAGAAGAATTGGCCGATGGCGCTGAGGGAGGTGTGTGCTCCCAGTGTTGGCCTGCTAACTTTTGCCAAACTCCAGTTTCATCCCTCCGGGATGAATGGCCTGACCGTAGCGAGCTTGGGATTCCGAGAAGGGGCCGCGCACGGAGCGCCGCGCGTTGCCTGGTTTGGCTCGACCCGCCCGCCGTCATGACCGGTTGGCACGGAGGCCTCTAAAGAGTTGCCCGGCGCCCGGGACTGGCGTAAAACCTTTAGGGTGAAAGTTGTTACCGTGAAGAGCAAACCGCCGCCGGCCCTGCCGCCGGCCCCGGCCCCGGCGCTGGCGTTGTCGCGCGCTACGCGCCGGTATCTGTATCTGACGGCGGCGGTCACGGGGGCGGCGGTGATGGTGGTGGAGATTCTGGGGGCCAAGATGCTCTCCCCTTTTATGGGGCTGTCACATTTTGTGTGGACGGCGCAGATTGCGATCACGCTCGTGGCGCTGGCCTGCGGATATTACGCGGGCGGACGGCTTGCGGACCGTTCGCCGCGGCTGGCGTGGCTCTATTGGGCTATCCTGGGCGGGGCTATCTACCTGGCCTTGACCGTGCTGCTGTGCAGGCCGGTGGCTTACTGGTGCCTGGACACCTTCAACAGTCTGGCGGCAGCGTCGCTCTTGTCGTCCGCATTCCTTTTCTTCCTGCCTTTGGCGTTGCTGGCCATGACCGGGCCTTTCCTGGTCCGGGTCGTTACCAGCTCGGTTGCGGGGGTCGGTTCCAATGTGGGACGGCTGACCTCGGTCGGCACCCTGGGCAGCTTCGCCGGCACCCTGTTGATCGGCTATCTCATGATTCCCTTCCTGCCCAACTCGGTGACCATGTTCCTGACGGCCCTGGCGCTGATGCTGGTGTGCCTGGGTTACTTCGTTTTCTTCGGGCGCAGGGTCGCCGCGCCGTTGGCGGTCACGCTGGTCTGCGCCACATTGGTTGGCCTTCAACTGGACCGCGGCTCGGGCATTCACATCCCCACCCTTGTCGAGTTGTTTCGGGGCAACTCCAATTTCGGCCAACTCCAGGTGCTCGAGCAGCGCGACGGTTCTTGCCGTTATTACCTGGACGATTTCCTGTTCCAGAACACATACGACCCGGCGCGCAAACAGAGCCGGTCTTGCTTTACCTATATGCTCTCGGGCCTGGCTCGCGCCAGCGTCTCCAACATCAACGACGTCCTTTGCATCGGCCTGGGCGTCGGCATCGTGCCCATGGACTTCGCCCGCAGGGGCGCCCGCGTGGACGTGGTTGAAATCAACCCGGCAGTGGCGCCTGTGGCCGCGCGGTTCTTTGACTTCCAGCGCGGCAAAATCAACCTCACCATTGACGATGGCCGGCACTTCCTCAACCGCTGCCGCCAGCACTACGACGCCGTCATCCTGGATGCCTTCCTGGGCGATTCTTCCCCCTCCCACCTCATGACGAGCGAGGCCTTCCAGTCCATGCGCCGGGTCTTGCGGCCCGGGGGCGCGCTCGTCATCAACAGCTTCGGCAACCTGGACCCCGACCGCGATTTCTTTTCCGCCTCCCTCGACCGGACGCTCAGGACCGTCTTCAAGAGCGTCCGGACCTGCACCAGCTCCGACGGAGGGAACCTCTTCTTCGTGGCTAGCGACCGCCCCACCACGGAATTCGCCCATCCCCCGGACCTGCAAGACGTGCATCCGGCGGTCCTGCACGAAGTGCAAGCCGCTTATGTCAATGTCGTCAGCACCACCCCCGGCCACGGACGGGTGTTGACCGACAACTACAACCCGGTTGAGTTCTTCGACGCCCGCAACCGCGAGACGATCCGCCGCCGCCTGGCGCTGTTGCTCAACGGAGAGTAAGCTTGTCAATAATGAGTGATTGCGCATTGCACTATGGACGCTGAGAACAAAAACCAACCGGAACGCAAAACCATGGACGACCGCAGCCGAATGACCGACCTGGAACGATTGCGCCACTCCTGCGCCCATGTGATGGCCACGGCCATCCTGCGCCTCTGGCCCGACGCCCAATTTGCCTCCGGGCCGGCGGTCGAAAACGGGTTTTACTACGACCTGGACCTCGAGCACCGCATCTCGCCCGAGGATTTTCCCGCGATCGAGGCCGAGATGAAGAAGGAGATCAAGGCCAATCATCCCTTCGAACGCATCGTGGTCACCCGCCCGCAGGCCGTCCAGGACGCCCAACAGGGGCGGTTGGGCGCGCTGGCCGACCGCCCGGCCCCCAGCAAGTTCAAGCTCGGCAACCTGGCCGACATCCCCGAAGGGGAGCCGATTTCCTACTACAAAAGCGGTGACTTTATAGACCTGTGCGCCGGCCCCCATCTGATGCGCACTGGCAACATCGGCGCCTTCAAGCTGACCACCGTCGCCAGCGCCTACTACAAGGGCGACGAGAAGAACCCGCAGCTTCAACGCATCTACGGCACCGCCTTCAAGACCAAAGCCGAATTGGAGGCCCACTTCAAGATGCTCGAGGAGGCCAAACGCCGCGACCACCGCAAGCTCGGCCAGGAAATGGGCCTCTTCACCCTGGACCCCGAATACACCGGCCCGGGCCTGCCCCTCTGGCTGCCCAAAGGCGCGGCCATCGCCGAAGAGCTCGAGAAGCTGGCCAAAGAGACCGAGTTCGCCGCCGGCTATGTGCGCGTCAAAACCCCGCACATCGCCAAGGAGAAAATGTACCTCACCAGCGGCCATCTCCCGCTGTTATACCGCGACTCAATGTTCCCGCCAATGGAGGTCGCCGAAGACGCCTCCCCGGCCCAGTCCGCCAACGCTCCGACCAAGTATTACCTCAGGGCCATGAACTGCCCGCATCACCACCGCATCTTTGCGGCGGAACCGCGCAGCTATCGTGACCTGCCGCTCCGCCTGGCGGAATACGGGACCTGCTACCGCTACGAGCAGTCGGGCGAACTCCTGGGCCTCATGCGCGTGCGCTCGCTCAACATGAACGACGCGCACATCTACTGCGCCCCGGAGCAATTCGCCCAGGAGTTCAACGGCGTCAACGAAATGTACCTCAAGTATTTCAAGACCTTCGGCATCGAGAAATACGTCATGCGCTTCAGCACCCACGACCCGTCCAAGCTCGGCCAGAAGTTCGTCAACGAGCCGGCCTTGTGGAAGCAGACCGAGGACATGGTCCGGCGGGTCTTGCAGGAGTCCGGCATCAATTTCGTCGAGGTCCCCAACGAGGCGGCCTTTTACGGCCCGAAGATCGATGTGCAGGTCTGGAGCGTCATCGGGCGCGAGTTCACCCTGGCCACCAACCAGGTGGACTTTGCGGTGCCCAGGCGTTTCGGCCTGGTCTATCGCGACAAAGACAACACCGACAAGACCCCTCTGTGCATCCATCGGGCGCCCCTGGGCACCCACGAGCGGTTCATCGGCTTCCTCATCGAGCATTACGCCGGCAACTTCCCCCTCTGGCTGGCCCCCGAGCAGGTGCGGGTGCTGCCCCTCGGCCAGGACGAACCGCTCCTCAACTATGCCAAGGGCCTCGTGCAGGAACTCCGCGCAGGCATGGTCCGCGCCGAAGGCGATTACAGCAGCGACAAGATCAACGGCAAAATCCAGCGCGCCGAACAGGCCAAGGTCCATACCATGCTCGTGGTCGGCCCCCGCGACATGCAGGCCAACGCCGTCAGCGTCCGCGTTCATGGAAAAGGCAGTCTCGGCGCCAGGCCCAGGACGGAAACCCTGGCCGGGATCTTCAAAGCAGCCAGGGAGAGAACACCCTGACCAGCCGCCCATGGCCGGCCAACCTGGACCAGCGCCCGGGTCCGTCGCGGAAAAACCGGTGGCCGAAGAACATTGTATGGTGCAAAGCGTCGAACCTGTGCTAACATTAAGCACATTGAAAGTTACAATGAATCGTCTCCTGTCCCGCATACTGCTGTTCTTGTTGACCTGCAACCTGGCCTGGCCGCTCTTTTCCGCCGAGTCCCCCCAGCCCGCCAGCCCCCCGGCCGCCGCTCAGCCGGAGAGCGCCGACCTCTCGACCAACGTCTTTGCGCCGCTCAAACCGGGACCCGACGACGGGAAGATAGCCTATACGACCGCGTATCTGCTGGAGCACCAGCAGTTTCTGAGGCGGAGCTTCAACGAGACTACGTCGAGCCGTTTTTTTGACAAGTACTTGGAGACCTTCGACCCGGAGCACTTCCATTTCTTGCAGGGGGACATTGCCGGTTTCGAGCATTACCGGACCAACCTCCATCGGCTGACCCTCTACGGGAGGCGCTCGGATACGTCGCCGGCGTGCGAGGTTTTCAATCGTTTCATGGAGCGGTTCGGGCAGCGGGTCGCCTATATGGACGAGTTGCTGGACCACGAGAAGTTCACCTTCGACACGGATGAGCGGGTGGTCATCAACCGCAAAGACATGCCCTACCCCAAGAACCTGGATGAGGCCAAGAAGCTCTGGCGGGACCGGCTGCGGGCGGAATACCTCCAGGAGAAACTTGCCAACAGCGGCGCCGCCAAAAAGAAGGCCGCTCAAGGCGCGCCCAAGGAAGCCAACCCGGCGGAGTCCCTCCCGCAAGTGGAGGCCAAACCCAAGACGGAGCAACAGGAGATTGTCGAGACCCTGCGCCGCCGCTACCATCGGAACCTGCGCACCTACGGAGAACTCAACGACGAAGATATCCTGGGGATTTATCTGACGACGCTGGCCCATGTGTACGACCCGCACTCGGACTACATGACCCATTCGCAGTTGGAGAGCTTTTCCATCGCGATGAACCTGAGGTTGGAGGGGATCGGGGCCGAATTGCACTCCGAAGACGGGTATTGCACGATCGTTCGCCTGCTGCCCGGGGGGCCGGCGTTGGAGAGCAAGAAGTTCAAAGAAACCGACCGCATCGTGGCGGTGGCGCAGAGCAATTCGCCCCCCGTGGACCTGGTGGACATGCGGCTGGACAAGGCGGTGCAGCTCATTCGCGGGCCCAAGGGGACGCAGGTGACACTGACGATTCAGCCTGCGGGGGCGGATGCCTCGGGGCGCCGCTGCGTTACGCTCACCCGGAAGGAGATCACCCTCCATGACGAGGAGGCCAAGGCCAAGGTGATCGAGTTGCCCGACGGTCATGGCGCCAACGTGCGGCTCGGGGTGATCGATCTCCCCTCTTTTTATGCACCCATGGACCTCATGGGCTCGCGCAGCCGCTCTGACAGGAGCGCATCGGTCGAGGACAAGAGCACTTCGGTCGATGTCCGCAGACTCCTCAACAAATTCAAGAAGGAGAATGTCAGGGGCGTCATCCTGGACTTGCGGCGCAACGGGGGCGGTTCCCTCGAGGAAGCCATCAAGCTCACCGGCCTTTTCATCAAGGAAGGCCCGGTCGTGCAGGTCCGCAATTGGGACGGCTCGGTCGAGAAAGACATGGACCCCGATTCCGGGATTGTCTATGACGGGCCGTTGATTGTCCTGACCAGCCGGTTGAGCGCCTCGGCCTCGGAGATTTTGGCGGGCGCTTTGCAGGATTATGCCCGCGGGTTGATCGTTGGAGATTCCTCCACCCACGGCAAAGGCACCGTCCAGAGTCTTATCCCTGTCAATATCGCATACACCAATATTACCCACAGCGCCGCCTCCAGCGACCCCGGCGCAATGAAGATCACCATCAAGAAATTCTACCGTCCAAGCGGCGCCTCCACCCAACGCAACGGCGTCATCCCCGACATCATCCTGCCTTCGGTGCTGGGTGAATCGAAGGAGATCGGCGAGAGCACTTTGGAAAACGCCCTCGAGCCGGATTCGGTGCCCAGCACCGACTACGAGCGCCTGAACCTGGTGGCGCCTTACCTCCCTGAATTGCGCAAACGTTCCTCCCAGCGCCTGGCTGCCGAACCCGAGTGGGCCTATGTCCGCCAGGACATCGAATTCTATAAGAAGTTCCGGGCCGACAAGACCGTCTCCCTCAACGAGAAGGAGCGGCTCAAGCAGAAGGAGGAAGATGACGCCCGGGAGAAGGCCCGCCAGCAAGAGCGCCTGGCCCGGGGACCTTCGCCGGAAATTGTCCATGAACTCACGTTGGCACAGGTGGACGAACCGGGTCTGCCGCCGCCGACCAATTCGCTGGCCAAGCTGCTGCCGTACAAGGGCTTGGGCAGCCCCGGCGGCCAGACTAACGCCTCGGTTGCAGTCAAGCTGGAGCCGGCCCGCCATCCGGGCGAGCTGGGGAACGACCTGGATGAAGAAAAACCGCCGGCAGTGGATGCCGCCCTGGTCGAGGCCGAGCATATCCTGGTCGATTACCTCTCCGTGCTGCCCAAGACGAGCTTCTTCACCTCAGGCCGGACGACCGTTGCGCCGTGAGGGCGCCCGAAGCACAGGGCGCGTGGGGATTTGGCTTTCCATTCCGCCTGGCCGCTGGCATCGTTCAGTAGATTTGAGCCAACCCGCAGAAAGAAGATCATTATGGCTGAAAAACCCGCACCCTCGAGACGGATTTCCGAGAAAAGCACCAAGCAGGAAATGCTCGATGCCTACCAGACCCTGGCCAAGCACCTCGAAGAAAAGCGCGGCGCCGAGCTCGCCCCGGAGCGGCGGGCGGAGGAAAAAAGAGCGGAAGAAGCGGTCAGAATCGCCGCCGCCGTCGAGGTGGAGGGCATCGACCGCGAGATCGGGAGGCTCAAGTCGGAGGTTGGCAAGTTCCTGGCCGATATTTCGGAGCGGCTGGGCGCCGAGTCCGGCAGATTCGGCAGCGTGCAAAAGGCCGTCGAGAGCAAAGAGCGCGAGCTCAAGGAACTCTACGGCATCGAGAAGGCGGCCGTGACCCTGGCGGCCCTCCTTGAGGCCCAGAATCAGAAGCGAGCCGAGTTCGAGACCGACATGGCCCGGGAACGAGAGGAACTGCAGAGTGAAATCGCGTTCCTGCGCGCCGAATGGGACAAGGAGAAAAAGACCCATGAGGCTGAACTCAAAGAGCGGGATACGGCCGAAAAGAAGGCCCGGGAGCGCGAACGCGACGAGTTCAACTACGCCTTCAAGCGCGACAACCAGGCCGTCAAAGACAAACTCAACGATGAAAAGGCCGCGCTCGAGAAAGAAATCAAGCTCAAGAGAGAGGCGGCCGAAAAAGACCTCGCCGAGCGCGAAAAGGCAATTGGCGAAAAGGAACGCGAATTCGCCGAACTGCGGACCAGGGCCGCCGCCTTCCCCAAGGAGCTCGAGACTGCCCTCGGCCAGGCGATTAAGGAAACCAGCGACCGGCTCAAGCTCGAAGCCAAGAACCGCGAGGAACTGTTGCGCAAGGAATTCGAGGGCGAGCGCAATGTGCTGGCTGCCCGCAACGAGTCGTTCGAGCGGACCAACAAAGACCTTCTGGCCGCCAACACGAAACTGGCCCAGCAACTCGAGGCCGCTTACCAAAAGGTCCAGATCATCGCCGAGAAAACCGTCGAAGGCACCTCCCAATCCCGTTCGCTGGCCGAGCTTCAGAAGCTGCTCGTCGAACAGGGCCGCAAAGCCCCCGCCGACAAGCCGTAGGCCCGCCCCGGAAGGCGCCACAGGCTCGGCAAAGCCGCTCCTAACGGAGCTGCCAGGCATGTCCCAAGGATCGAACGCATGATTTTTTGTCTGGGAACAACACCGGCAGTGCAGCGGGTGATGGTTTTCCGCAAGCTTGCGCCGGACGCGGTCAACCGCGCATTGGCCGTTGCAGATGGTCCGGCTGGCAAGTCAGTGAACGTCGCCAAAGTGCTCAAGGCCCTTGGGGAAGAACCCTTGGCCGCGGGCTTTCTCGGCGGCGCGCGCGGGCGATACCTGCGGGACATGCTGAAAGCCAAGGGCATCGAGACGGACTTTGTGACGGTGGCCGCGCACACACGGCTGTGCGTAACGGTGATCGATCAAGAGAGGGGCACGCAGACGGAATTAGTGGAGGAGGGTCGGCCGGTTTCCCCTGTGGATTGCGAGCGCCTTCGGACTGTCCTGCGGCGGCGCATCAAGACCTGCCGGGCCGTGGTGATGTCCGGAAGTCTCGCCGCCGGAGTGCCTGGCGACCTGTACTTTCAGGCAGCCCGGCAGGCGCGCGAGGCCGGGGTGCTCTGCGCGCTTGACGCCCAGGGGGCGCCGCTGGCTGAGGCGCTCAAGGGCGGACCGGGGCTGGTGAAGCCCAACCGGGCCGAGTTGGCCGCGACTGTGGGAGGGGAACTCAAGGATGAGGCCGGCGTGATGTCGGCGATGCTCGAGTTGTGCCGGCGCGGCGCGCAACGGGTCGTGGTCACCGCCGGCAAAGAGGCGGTCCTGGCCTTTGACGGCCGCTCTTTCTGGCGCATCATCCCGCCGGTCGTGAGGGTCGTGAACCCGATCGGGTGCGGAGACGCCTTTACCGCGGCCCTGGTCTGGCGGATGTTGCGCGGGGCGGGTCTGGGCGCGGCCTGCCGCTGGGCCGCCGGCGCCGGCGCGGCCAACGCCATCACCCTCATGCCCGGCGAAGTGGAGCCGGCAGACGTCCGGAGACTCGCGCGGGCAGCGCGAGTCGAGCGCGTCTGAACGAGGCGTTCGGCTCCTACTGCGGTGTCCCTGGCCGCAGATTCACTCCAAGGTTCCAAATCCGCCGCACAACGCCCTGCAAATCCTCGAAGCCGGCCGGTTTTTCGATGAAGAAACCGGCCCCCAGGGCCAACGCCCTTTGGCGGTTGACCTCGTAGGAAGACCCGCAGAAGACTATGACCGGGATGGACTTGAACGCGGAGTGGTGATGCCATTCCAGGAACTCGAAGCCGCTTTGAGCGGGCATCAGCAAATCCAGCAGGATTACATCGGGCAGGGGGTGCGTCGCTCGATCGGCATACGAGCCGCGCCCCTCCAACAGTTCGATGGCCTGCTGCGCCGCAGTCGCCGTGTGGACCCGGATGTCGAGGTTGGTCTTTTGGGCGGCAACTCCGAAGAGGGCAAGGTCGTTGTGATCATCGTCCACATAGAGGACTGTCAATCGGCCCGCTTCCATTTGGCGCATAAGAATAGAAGCGGTCCGCAGCTTGGCAAGCCGTTAGTCGATTTTTCCGAATTGAAAATTGAGTGTTGAAAATTGGCCGTTGGTTATTATTGTCTGGGGCCGATGCCGCCTGGGTTCCTTTGCCAATAACCAATTATGAATACGACGACACAACAAGAGACCGCCTCCTCGGCCAGGTTGAGCCCGCTCCTGATAGGCAGCGCCCTTGTGGCGGCCTTGGGCGGTCTGCTCTTCGGCTTCGACACGGCCGTGATTTCCGGCGCCACCGCTTGGCTGAAAGGGGGTTTTGTGGCGCAGGTTGTGGAGCAGTTGCACCGGTGGATGCCCTCGGCCAAGGGGGACGATCTCCTGGCATTCATGCAGGGGTTTACCGTGGCCAGCGCGTTGATTGGGACGATCGTCGGTTCCATCACGGTGGGCCGCCCGGCCGACGCCTTTGGACGGCGCGGCATTCTGTTCACGCTGGCGGTCTTGTATTTGGTCTCGGCGGTCGGTTGCGCGCTGGCGTGGGGCTGGTGGTCGTTTGTCCTGTTTCGGTTCATCGGCGGGTTGGCGGTGGGCGGCGCCTCGGTGGTGTCGCCCATGTATATCGCCGAGGTCTCACCGGCCAAATACCGGGGACGGCTGGTGGCGGTGACGCAGTTCAACATCGTTCTGGGCATCCTCCTGGCTTACGCGTCCAACTACGTCATCGGCAGCCTTCACCTTGGGCAGAGCGAGTGCCGGTGGATGTTCGGGGTGATGGCGGCGCCGGCGGCGGCTTTTTTCTGCCTGCTGTTCCTGACGCCGGAGAGCCCGCGCTGGCTTCTCTCCAAGGGGCGGGTCCAGGAGGCCCGTTCGGTCCTGGCACGGTGCGGCGCCGATAGCGGGAATGTCGAGCAGGAGATCGGGGACATCCGGGCCTCGCTGGACCTCGAGCACCACACGGCGAGGGAACCGTTCTTTTGCGCGAAGTACAAGAAACCGATTTTGCTGGCCGTGGCCATCGCGATGTTCAACCAGCTCTCGGGGATCAACGCCTTGATTTACTACACGACGGACATCTTCAAAATGGCCGGGGCCGGGACCCAATCCGCCCTGCTGCAATCGGTCATTATCGGGCTGACCAACCTGGTCTTTACGATGGCGGCCATGACGGTGATTGACCAGTTCGGGCGGCGGCGGCTGATGCTGGCCGGTTCGATCGGTTACATCTTGAGCCTGAGCGCGGCGGCCTACTGCTTCTACACAGGCAGAGGCGGCAAGCTGCTGCTGGGCAGCCTCCTGGTCTTTATTGCCTCTCATGCCTTTGGCCAAGGGGCGGTGATCTGGGTGTACATCAGCGAAATCTTCCCCAACCGCGTCCGGGCGCGGGGCCAGGCGCTGGGCAGTTTCACCCATTGGGCCATGGCGGCGGCCATTTCCTGGACCTTCCCAATGATCGCCAAACAGTCGGGCGCCTACGCCTTTGCCTTTTACGCCTTCTGCATGGTCGGACAGTTGTTGTGGGTGTGCTTCGCGATGATCGAAACAAAGGGCGTTTCCCTCGAGAAAATCCAGCGCACCCTGCGCATCGAGTAGGCCGGGCCGGGGCGGCCTATTGCGGCAGCAAGGGCCTGAGCGGGCAGCTTGCGCAATCGGGGCGGGCGGGGCGGCAGAAGTGCTTGCCGGCCATGACCAACTGGGCGTGGAAATCCTGCCAGTAGTCGAGCTGCCGGGAGCGGGGGCGCCGGGCCAAAGCCGATTCGCACAATTGCTGGAGTTCATCGTAGGCAGCCTCCGCCCGGCTCCAGCCATGCCGATGAAAGATGCGTTTGGTATAGGCATCAATGACAAACCGGTGGTGACCCCCGGCGTAGAGCAACATGCTGTCGGCGGTTTCCGGCCCGATGCCGTTGATGGCCAGGAGGCGCTGCCGGACCTGGGCGGTCCGGCCCTCGAGCAGGCGGTCGAGGCTGCCCCCGAACTCCTCCGCCAGCACGCGCAGAAACGAGCGGAGCCGCCGGGCTTTGATGTTGAAGTAGCCGGTCGGGCGGAGCAATTCGGCGAGCTTGGACTCCTCAAGGGCATAGAGTTTTTCGGCCTCGAGCACCCCTGCAGCTTTGAGCTTTTCCAGCGCGCGCTCGACGTTGGTCCAGCTCGTGTTCTGAGTGAGGACCGCGCCGACGCACACTTCGAATGCGGTTGAAGCGGGCCACCAGTGCTGGTGCCCGAACCGGGCGCGCAGGAGGCGGTAGGCGCGCCGCAAGGGAGGAGTCATGAGGGGGGAATTAAGAATTATGAATTATGAATTATGAATTATGAAACGGGCGCACGACGGGAATCTTCGGGTCGACAGCGCTTCAAGAGGTGCGTTCCCCTTTTCATAATTCATAATTCATAATTCATCCTTGAGTTCCGCGGCCGCCTCCAGGCCCAGCTCCAGCGGATGATTGATTGGGCCTTTGGCCTCGGCACGGCGGACCGGTCCGGAGACGAACGAGGCGGCGCGCAGGCGCAGTTGAGAGCCGAGGACCTCGGCGTAGGCGGCCACGGGGCTCTGGCAGCCGCCCCCCATGGCGGCCAGGAACGCGCGTTCAGCGGTCACGCACTGCAGGGTGTTGAAATGATTGAGCCGCTCGCAGATAGCGGCGATGCGCTCATCGTCCTGGCGGACCTCGATTCCGATCGCGCCCTGGCCCACGCACGGCAACATGACCTCCGTGTCCAGGATTGCCGCCAACAGGCCGTCAGGGACGGCATCGCCCTCAAGCTGGCCTTCAGGGGCTACCCTGAAGTTGAGGCGCGTGAGGCCGGCCAGGGCAAGCACAATGGCATCCAGTTCGGCCCGCTCGGCTAGTTTCCGCATCCGGGTCACGACGTTTCCGCGAATGTCCGGCAGCTTCAATCCCGGATGATGGGCGAGCAACTGGGCTTTGCGGCGGGTGCTGCTGGTGGCCACCGCCGCCCCGGCGGGCAAATCCGTTATAGCCAGGTTGGGCCGAAAGCCGCGGCGGGCGGATTGGCCGGGCGTCCAATCGGCGGCAGCCGGGTCCGCTTGGGCGGCGCGCAAATAATCGGGGTCGCGATAGATGAGGACGTCGCGCGCGTCGGCGCGTTTGCCGACGGCCCCCAGGCGGAGTCCTGCCGGCAGGCCGGTGGGGAGGTCTTTCAGGCTGTGGACGGCGAGATCGGCCTTGCCCTTGAGCAAGGCGACCTCCAGTTCCTTGGTGAAAAGGCCCTTGGGCAGGTCTTTGCCTTCCCGGGCCATCGAAGCGGTCTGGAGCTTGTCGCCGGTGGTTTTGATGATCTTGAGCTCGAAGCAGAGGCGCGGGAAAGCGGCGCGGCACTGGGCCAGAACCAGATTGGCCTGGGCCAGGGCCAGGGCGCTGCCTCGGGTGGCGATGGCGATGGCATCGCGGGCAGTCATGATGGTTTGCAGAGCGGCCCAAAGGCCAGTTGCGCCGCCGGCGGGGTTTGCGGGCAAGCGGGATTGCCGAGCAAGGCCCCGGCCTTTTCACGGATGATCTTTTCGCAGCGGGCCACCTCGACCTGGCGCTGTTTGAGGTAGTCCCGGGCGATGGCCTGCAAGTCGTCGATGTTGTAGAGGAATACGTTCTCCAGTGAATTGACTTCCGGTTCGATGTCGCGCGGCACGGCGATGTCGATGAGCAGCAGCGGCCGGTTGCGGCGCAGCTTCAGGAGCGGCTCCAGACGGGGGCGGTCCAGGATGTAATGGGGGGCGGAAGTGCTGCTGATGACAATATCGATATTGGCGAATTCCTTTGCCCAATCCTCGAAGGCGACGGCGCGCCCGTCCAAATCCTTGGCCAGGGCAACTGCCCGGTCATAGGAGCGGTTGGTCACGACAATGCTCCGGGCGCCGCGCGAGAGCAGGGCCCGCGCGGTCTTTTCGCCGGTGTCCCCGGCGCCGATTATCATGACCTCCCGGTCGCCCAATTTGGTGAAGATCTTCTCCGCCAGCTCGACGGCCACGGAGCCGACCGAGATGCTGCCGCGCTGGATATTGGTTTCGGTGCGGATGTGCTTGGCGACGTTGAAAGCGCGCTGGAAGGCCTTGTTCAAGCGGCTTCCCGTGTGGCCGTTTTGCAGGGCCAGGCCGTAGGCCTTTTTCAACTGGCCGAGAATCTCGGTTTCGCCCAGGACCATCGAGTCCAGGCCGCAGGCCACGCGGAAAAGGTGGTGCACGCTCTGCGGCTCGCCCAGGGCGTAGGTCTCCTCGGCCAGCGGTTCCTGGCAATTGTGGCAGGCGGCCAGGAATTTGCGCAGGGCGCTGCACGCCAAGGCGGAGTCGAGCGGGCTGGCAGCGTAAATCTCCACGCGGTTGCAGGTCGAGAGGATGACAGCCTCCTCCGCAATGCCTGCCTGGCGCAGCGATTGCAGAGAGGCCGGGATGCGGCTCTCGGCAAACGCAAACCGCTCGCGGACTGTGACAGGGGAGCAATGATGGCTCAGGCCAATGACGACGATGGGCATGGGCTAATGATCTTAATCCCCGTCCTCATAGGTTATGGAGAGCTGGCAGGACGTTGCTGTGGTGGGCCGACAACACCTTGGTGCCGCAGAAGGTCAGCAGCACGAACACAAAGGCGCCGACGGCGGCCAGGGCGAAGCGCCGTCCACCCTGGGCAAAGCGCCAGCGCATGATGACCAGGCCCAGGTAGAGCACCCACACCGGGACCGAGCACAGAATCGTGAGGTCGCCGGCATAAGCATGTGGGTCTTTGAGATGGGCCATGCCGAAGACGCCCATCCCCAGACCGAGAGTCAAAAGCACGAATCCGCTCACCAGCAGCCAGTTCACCACGGCCTCAAGGCGCTGGATGGGCGGCATCAGGGCGAAGAGCGCCTTGAGCCGGTGCATCTTGAGATTCCGTTCCTGGGAAAGATACATCAGGGCCGCCACCGCACTGAGGCCGAAAGCGCCATAGGAAAGGGCCATGAACGAGGCGTGCAGGCTGGTCCAGACTACGGACGAGGCGCGCAGGCTGGTCCAGACCAGGGGCAACTCGGATCGCACCCCGCGCGATAGATCCAGCCGGCGGTATATGAGGGCGAATACCCCCATGGCGAAGAGCCAGGGGGATGCAAAGGCACCCAAAAACCGCAGGCGCGACCAAAGCCCGACCACCAGGTAGGCGGCCACAATGGTCCACATCACGAACACCGTCACCTCGTAAGGATTGCTCACCGGGCAGTGGTTGAGCCGCAGCCCGCGCGTCAGCATCGCCGCGGTGTGAAAGCAGAAGGCGCCCAGCAGCAGCAGATAATTCACATGCGTGTCCCGGCGGAAGCCTTTCCGCCATAGAAACACCCAATGCATCGTGCTCACCCCGTAAAGCGCCACCGCCAGCATGAACAAATGGCGGTCCGCGCTTTGTTGGCCAGTAAACCAAGTCACTTTAACACATTAGCCGCTCCTGCGCCGCGTGCAAGCCGAAAGCAACGCAAGGCCCCAGTGGAGGCGGCCAGGGCGCATTTCACTTAGGAGCCAGAAGCTGCCACCCCAAAAAAATGGTGACTATTGAGCTCTCAACGGCAGGGCGCGTCACTCCGTGCGCGCCGTCCGTCGCTTCCTGGCGGACCGGATGCGATGCCACTGCCGGCGGTGGGCAGAGGACTGCCCGCCCCTGGAGTTTGGACGTTTTCGCCGGCTTTTTCCCGGGTTCGCGCTGGTTGCCCGGGGCTCATCGCGGAGCGATGTCTTGAAGGTAGCCGTGTGGCTTCAGCCCACGGGTGGCGCGCCCCGAATCAGTATTGCGTCGCGGAGCGACGCCTGCTACACTCAGCGCGTTCACGCAACCCAACCGCGTCAATTACACCATGGCCGATACCTTCACCAGTCTCCACTACCACGTTGTCTTCAGCACCAAAGGCCGCGAGCCCTGGCTGCGGCTGGACATGCAGGAGCGCGTTTGGGCCTATCTGGGCGGCATCGCGCGGCAAAATCAATTGAGGCCAGCCTGTATATGCGTTTTCTAGATACTTTTGCCGAGAAAGCTCAGCAAAACTCACTCTATGAAGAATTCTGTCCCACGCCCACGCCCGAAAACCGGCGAAACGGCGAAACGCGCGGGTTGACATCAGGGCTCGCGTTTGGCACCATCGCGGCAGGACATCAGCCGTTCCCGCGAGCCGCTGACTGGCTTCTGTTTCAGCCAACGAGCCGCGCACGGAAAACGGCATAATAAACTTGGGAACCGGGATGAGCCGCCAGTTTTCAACTTGGCCGGCGCAGGGCGAATCGTTTGGAGCGTTCACCCGACTGATTTCTGCAATCTCAGTCCGGCAGTTTCTTGGCGGTGAACCTGAACGACTGGCCTCATGAAAACGAACCTTCATTCTCGATTCTCCATGCTCGCCGGCTTGCTGGCCGCGCTGGCTCCACTTTCGACCCTCCACCCTCAACGCGCCTGCGGCCAAACCAACCGATACCTGTTTAGTGGGTCGGAGACAAATATCACTCTAAACCCAGGCGTTTACGACATCACTGCCTTCGGCGCTCAGGGCGGGGGCGGCGGCCTCGGGGCTGAAATGGAAGCCATATTTTACTTCCCAACCTCCACAACGCTCACCCTGCTTGTCGGCGGCGCCGGGGGCTATGGCTCTGGCGGCGTCGTCACTAACCCCCTCGGCCAGGTTTACTACGTCGGCGGAGCGGGAGGGGGAGGTGGCGGCAGCTTCGTTGTCAAAGGCAACACGCCGCTGGTCATCGCCGGCGGCGGTGGCTCTGACGTCAATTCTGGCAGTGGCGTCACTAACAGCGCCGGCCGTGGCCCGGGCGGCGCTGGCACTGGCGGCTCTGATGGCAATGGCGGCTACGGCGGCAGCGGCCGGAACGGCGCCTACGTCGGCGGAGGGGGAGGTGGCGGCTTCTACAGCGGCGGAGGGGGAGGTGGCGGCGACGGGAGCGGTGGTGGGGGCGGCAGCAGCTACTTGAGCGGTGGGGCCGGCGGGGCCGGCTTCGTCTTCGGCCCCGGCACTGGGGGCTACGGAGGCTACGGCGGCGGAGGGGGAGGGGCAAGTGGTCCCCCTGGCGACACCATTGGTGGTGGTGGCGGTGGCGGCTACAGCGGCGGTGATGGTGGTGGCGAGTTCGGCGGCAGCGGCGGCGGAGGTTCCTTCATCGACTCTTCTGCAATAGCGATCGGCACAGAACTGTCCGGCGTTCAAAGCGGTAACGGTGAAATTGATATCGTAGCCGTTACGCCCGTGATCCTGGTGAACGACCCCAGCTTTGGCTTCAGCTCCAATCGCTTTGGGTTCAAATTCAACGGGACCGCGGGGCAGGTGGTCATTGTGGAAACCTCGACCGACCTCGCAACCTGGACCCCCGTGGCCACCAATACCGTCGGCGCCACGCCCGTCTATTTCAGCGAACCCTATTCCGGCAACTTCCCGCAGAAATTCTACCGCCTGCTCAGCCCGACCCCGTAACGGGCCATGCGCTATATGAACGCAAGCATTGGCGTCCGGGCCGTTGGACGGGCGCAGATGTCTTTTTGGGCGGCGGCTGCACGCCGAGCGTCCCTTTGCCCCTCACCCGCCGTCCTCCGTAGCAGAGCTAGGGCGGAGGGTGGCGGTCCCCTTGGCCATGAGCCAGACCCAGTCGCCCTGGGCGATGTCCACGGCGTTGTCCTTGTTCGGCTTGACCCAGGCCAGTTGCCCGCCATCGTCGGTCTGGTTCCAGCCAATGGAGTAGAGGACGAAGCCGCCATCGGGGTTGAGGCGATAGCGGAGGGGTTTGCCATCGATGACGTCGCCGGGGATGGCAGTGATGAAGCCGGGGACGAGGGCGGAGGCCTGCTCACGCGCGCAGGGGAAGATGGAAAAAAACCTAAGAAATATAGGGTTTGACCCCAAACCGGACCCGAACCTGGACCAAAAACATATGGTTTGACCTCAGACCCCACCCGCTTACAGATATTGGGTGCGCAGCTTGCGAGGCACGAGGACGGGCTTTCGTGACCGGCGAGGTGTCAATAGTGAGGACTCACACTTGCTCGTGACACTTGCCCGGGCGGTGACAAAAAACTTGACTGCACCGGGCAGGACCTCAAGCTGTGGGGCCATGAACAACACCGCGGCGTGTTTGCTGTCTCTCACACTGGCCTTCCTGTCGAAGGCCCCCGCAGCGCAAGAGACGGTTGGGGAGTGGTCGGCGGAACACCAGTGGCTCAAGGCGCGGTTCATCGCCCGCTACGAGGCCACGCCTGGCCCAAACGGGGCCTTGTATCCGCAGTTCCTCATCTATCTGGAATTGCGGAACACGAGCCCTGCGATGGGCACGGTGACGCTGAACCTGGACCTCGATCCGGCCTTAAACATCACCTACAAGGTCACAGACCAAGCGGGCCGCGAGGTCGAGCGCGATCGGGGCCCTGGGGGGCGCAGCACGATCGTGGTTGGGACCTATCATCTGCTTCTGCCTCAGGACAGCAATCTGCGATTCCCCATATCTCTGAATGGAGGCGGTGTTTTTCAAGACAGGGTCCAACTCGACCTTTCCTTCCGCCAAGGCCCCTGGTTCTTCGATTTGGGCGCCGGCCAGCAGTTCAAGCTCTCGGGCACTCTCCGCATCCCGCAGGTCCGCGGACGCAACATACGATGGTGGCAAGGCGAAATCGAGATCCCGCCGGTGAAGCTCAACGTCCCCGGCCCGAGCGCCAAAAAGGACGGAACTCTCAAAGAGTTCCCGGAGGGACCCAATCAGCCCGCTACTCAACATAGACACGCCGACACTGGCACTGTCGCGGCCTCGGGGACCGATGTTGTGCCACGCGGCTGCTTGGATTTTGTGAACGCGGAAATCCCGCAGGTGCTGGACCTTTACCGCTCGATTACTGGCAAGGAGTTGGACATGCCCCGCAATGCTGGAATCCCTCGCGGCCGCATCACGCTCCAGCAGCGCGCGCCCCTCCCACGCTCCGAACTCGTCAAGCTCATCGAAACCGCGTTACGCGAACAAGGCGGGGTTGTGCTCAGGCACCTCGATGACAAGCGAGTCGCGGTCTCCTACGACGACCCCGCGAGAAAGTAAATCGAATCCTCTTCGGCTCTCCCGTCCCTTCCTTTCTCGCCAGGGCGGCCTCAATTTGGCAGTAAGGGGCAAATGGTTGTCCGCTTTTGGCCCGGTGCGGCTTCTCCGGATGAAGGACCATAGCGGTAACTGGCCTTATGGGGCTCAGAACAGAGTATTTTCACTTTTCGGGGTTGGCGCCTCAGTGTCTTGGGGCAATATGAGCCGATCATGGCCCGCAAACTCCGAGTGCAGTATCTGGGTGCCATTTACCATCTGATGAACCGGGGCGACCGGCTCGGAGATATTCTCACCGGGGACGATGACCGGCAGTTGTTCATCAAGACCCTGGGGGAGGCTTGCGCGAAAACGGACTGGCAAGTGCATGCCTGGCGCCTCACGCGCAAAAAGTGAAATTACTCTGTTCTGACCCCGGTATGGGCAGCAGTTCAACCGAGAGCCTGGGCTGATGGATTTCACTTCGGTTTGGCTGGCGCGAACCGGGATTGGTTGGCTGGGGAATCAGGATTTTGTGGGACATCTGGGCTTTCTCGATGGGGGAGAACATGTATTGCGATCCCAGCAGCAAGAAGTGCAAATGCCTGCTCAGACATTCTGTTTGACACTTTCTTGGATTTGTGGTGAAGTCGGGTAATCACCGAGCAGAAACAGGCGAAGGGCCTTCAGGGTGTGTTGGCTTCGTGGCGGTGGTGTTGGGTGGCCAGTTAATATGAAATTGGCAGTGGCGATGGCGAGGTCGGGTTCAGGCGAGCATGAGTGGACTGCTCACCATTGGGGAGCTTATGCCAACGTTCAGTTTTGGGCCTCTTGTCCATCGGACCCGCTGGTCCTTTTTTCAGTCCTGAGGCAGGACCTGGAAGCATTTCAGGCGTACGGATGCCGCCCTCGGGGTCGTGAAGATGCCTGGAATTATATCTTGGGTCGACAAAGTGCCACAGTACTAAAGCTGTTTACGGGCCGCGGGTTCTGACCATGAAAAAGCGCATCCTCTTCGTCGAGGACAACCCGACCCTGGTGAGCTTGTACGCGATGATGCTCAAAGGGGAGCAGGAGCATTGGGAGGTGTTGACGGCGCAGGACGGGGAGCAGGCGCTGGAGCTGATGGCGCAGGCAGCCTTTGACGTGGTCGTCTCGGATATGGGTCTGCCAGGGATGAACGGCATCGAGCTGATCGACCAGGTAAAACACCGCTATCCCAAGTGCTGCCGGATTATTCTCTCCGGCCTGAGCGATCAGCAGGAGGTGGCGCGCTGCCTGAACGCGACGCACCAATTTTTGGCCAAGCCGTTCAATGTCAACACGCTCAAGGCTACCCTGACTCGCATTGGAGCGCTGGACGCATTCCTGTCTGGCGAAGCGCTGAAGTCGCTGGTGGGCCAACTCGGCACGCTACCCAGTTTCCCCTCGCTCTACGTCCAAATCATGAAGGAGCTTGAGGCCGAGGAACCTTCGATCGAGGGGATCGCTAACATTGTTTCGCATGACTCGGGCATGACGGCCAAGCTGCTTCAGATCGCTAACTCTGCCGCGCTGGGCCTGAGGGGCGAACTGAGCAGTCCTTACGAGGCGATCCTGCACCTTGGCCTGAGCACCGTGCGCTCGCTCGTTATTGCGCTTCACATTTTCTCCCGCTTCGAGCAAACCCGTCTGACGGGGTTTCCTATCGACTCACTCTGGGGCCACGTCGTGCGAACCGCAGCGATTGCCCGGCGGCTCATGCAGCTTGAAGGCGCCGAGCCGGCGGAAGCCGAAGAGGCCTATATCGCCGGGATGTTGCACGACATCGGCAAGCTGATGCTGGCCAACAGTCTGCCGAGGGAGTTTCAGCGAGCGGTGGTCCTTGCGGCGGCCCGTCCCTGCGCGTTGCATGAGGCGGAACTCGAGGTTTTAGGAGCTACCCACGCCGCCGTAGCCGCTTACCTGCTCGGGCTCTGGGGATTGCCGGCGACCATCGTCGAAGCAGTTGCTTTCCACCACGCCCCCGCCAGCGGCCCCGCCAGCGGTTTCGGCCCACTGACCGCGGTGCATGCGGCCAACGTGCTCGAACATGAGTTTTTCGACGATGGTCCAGGCGCCCGCAAACCGGACATCGACGCAGCCTATCTCTCCAGGCTCGGCCTCCAGGACCGGCTGGAGGTTTGGCGCGCCGCCGCTGGGAAACGAATGGCCAGCTAGCGGATCGCTTCACTGGTCACGCTCAAATCCGCTCCGCGCAGGGCCTCTTGATCTGACCGTGAGGCGGGTCAAGCCGAGAGGTGCTCTGGAGATCAAATGCGTGCGCTTTCTGCGCCATCGTGTTGAAGCCAGGAGGAGAACACGGGCCAAACGGGCTTGCGGATGTCTAATTCTTCCTCAGACCTATCGGGGTCAGAACAGAGTATTTTCACTTTTCGGCGTTGGCGCCTCAGTGTCTTGGGGCAATATGGGCCCAGGATGGCCCGCAAGCTTCGAGTGCAGTATCCGGGCGCCATTTACCATGTGATGAACCGTGGCGACGGCGCGATGATATTCTCACCGGGGACGATGACCGGCAGTTGTTCATCAAGACCCTGGGGGAGGCTTGCGCGAAAACGGACCGGCAAGTGCATGCCTGGCGCCTCATGCGCAAAAAGTGAAATTACTCTGTTCTGACCCCGATACGGATCTAGGGCTTGGGAGTTATGGTGCGGCAGAGGTCGGTGTCCTCATCGAGGTGCTTCGAGAGGGCCATTCCCTGGGGGGAAAGCACTTCGACCAGCACGACCTGAACGCCTTCGCGGCGGGCGAGCTTCATCGCCGGAATCATGTCGGTGTCCCCGGAAATCAGGATGACTCTGTCCACGATTCTCTTGAGGGTAAGGCTGGCGACATCGATGCCGATACGCATGTCGACGCCCTTTTGTTCCAGGGCGAGGAAAACGTCGCTGGCCAGGGGTGGATTTGGCGGGGTGCCGGCGATGGCGCGCCGGATATAGCCGTCGGTTAGGGTCCATCCCCGGTTCCTGGCGACGCCCAGGCGGAGCGCGACGAAGTCCTTGGCTTTCATTTCGCTCAGGAAAAGGCTGCGGGCCTGGAACTTTTTGAGGTTCCTGAAATCCACGGTGGATTTGTCTATGGGATTGGTCTCCCTGCCCTGGTACGGCGGGCAGTCGTAGTAAAAGAGGCGGAAAAGTTCCTCGTTAGGGTCCAGCGCGAGCAGGGCGTTTTTGTACATCACATCCGCGGTGACGCCGTGCGGAAGCTGGCCCTTGAGGGCGATTTCCAGGCTGCGGCGGAACCACTCCCCATCTACGAGAATGGCAGCTTTTTTCATACGGGTTCCTTCGAGCTGAAAAACAAAGTCCCCCCGTGACTTTCGCCACGGAGGGACAGATTGTTGCCCGCCTACGGGCGTGACGGTCTTGTATCAGCTAACATAGCGAATTCCGGGCCAAGGTCAAGACATGTTTTCATTTTCTTTCGGGGGGGTTTCAGCCCGGTTTCCTGGTGGCCTGCCAGAGACGGTTCAGTCCTTCGACCCAGGTGACGAGGGCGGCTTTGGCCTGAGCGGGGTCGGTCAGGGGCGTTTCCTGGTGGGCAACCTTGGTGTTGCGAAACTCGTTGATGGCCGTGATCCGGTCCAGCAGGTCCCGGCCGCCAGTGCACCGAAGCTCTGATTTGACCGCTTCAAAGACGCCGGTGAGCTTGGCGTTGTCATTCAGGGCGTAGTCGAGGGCGCTTCGGAGCAGGCCGAGTGGGGAGAGGCCGTTCTTGTAAACGAGGGTTTTTCTGAGGTTGCGGGCCACTTCCTCGTAGTGGCGGACCATGCGTTTGTCCACGGCAGCCAGGTACGGCTCGAACCAGGTCTTCTGGTCGGGGGCGTTAGAGGGCATGCGGGGCGTCAACTTTTGAATCAGCAGGCCTTTGGCTGATTCGTCAACGACGCCGAGCAGGGCAGTGAATACCGGGGCGTAGTTGACGCCCGGTTTCTTCTCGAAGAAACGGTAGAGGGAAACGGATTCCTCGGCGGCCTTGCGAAGCCGCTCAGGCAGGGCCGCAAGCATTTTCTCGTCAACGAGTCCCTTGGCTTCCTGGGCTTTGCCTTCAAGAATGCCGATGCCGGCGAAAAGCGGGAGTTCCTCGGCGAACTTCTATGGGGGTCAGAACAGAGTATTTTCACTTTTCGGCGTTGGCGCCTCAGTGTCTTGGGGCAATATGGGCCGACGATGGCCCGCAAGCTTCGAGTGCAGTATCCGGGCGCCATTTACCATGTGATGAACCGTGGCGACGGCGCGATGATATTCTCACCGGGGACGATGACCGGCAGTTGTTCATCAAGACCCTGGGGGAGGCTTGCGCGAAAACGGACCGGCAAGTGCATGCCTGGCGCCTCATGCGCAACCACTTTCACTCGGTAAATTGGGTGGCGCCTGGGCAGCGAGGGGTTCCGCAAGGAGTTGCTGGCGCAGGTCGCTGAGGCGGCAAGGCCATGGCATGAGGACCCGGAAGCGCGGGAGAGTTCGCTCGCCAAGGCCGAGCGCGTTGTGGAGGTGGAGCTGCCGCGGATGGGCCCGACGCCGCCGCATCTGGAAGCTCTTCGCAAGGGCGATTTGCGCAAGGTGGCCATCGCGCAACGGCTTAGGCGCGAAACAACCGTGAGCTTGGCGTGGATTGCTGAGCGACTGCGGATGGGTGCCCCAAGCCATCTGGCCCGCCTACTTGAGCGCGCCAAGCGAAGCGCGATGAACGGCGCAAAAAGTGAAATTACTCTGCTCTGACCCCGATACGCCGTGGCCATTCTCCGCGCGGCTGTGCAGGTTTCAATCCGCGCCCCGCGCGCGCGCGCGGGGCGACGCTCCTTTGGCTCTCGTTCCCCCTGCCGCTGGTCTGTTTCAATCCGCGCCCCGCGCGCGCGCGCGGGGCGACACAACGGAGCTTGGCCTACGCTCGCGCCGGATTGGTTTCAATCCGCGCCCCGCGCGCGCGCGGGGCGACCCGCCCGGGTTGTGAGGCTGGCGG
>Ga0326727_10009949_pt1 | contig 22985 bp, 21 predicted proteins | sample MB2enrmetagenome_FD_207643 | JGI IMG/M metagenome (GOLD analysis project Ga0326727, IMG submission 207643) | Lab enriched peat soil microbial communities from McLean, Ithaca, NY, United States - MB29MY | ecosystem: Environmental > Terrestrial > Soil > Wetlands > Peat | place: USA: New York...
GACAACGTAATCGCGATCAAAATCGCACCCTTCAACCGCTACCGCACCCTCGACGTGCTGCGCGGCGTCCATGCTGCCGGCGCGCTCGATCGCGTCGCGCTCTATACCGGCAATGACGATCACATCCTGCTCGATCTCGTGTTGCCGTTCGACCTGCGCGACCGCGGCGTCACCACGCGGGCTTACTTCCGCGGCGGTCTGCTCGGCCACTGGTCGGTGTGGACGGCAGCCGCGATCAAACAGTTCGAGCTGTGCCGCGCCGCGCGCGGCAAGGCAACCTTGCCGGCTGATTTGTTGGCGCTCGATGCCCGCGTCACCGACTGCAATAGCGCGTTCTTCGACGTCACCAACAATTTTCACGGCTGCATCGCCGGCTGTCATGAAGTGCTACGGCGGCAGGGACTCTTGCAGGGAATCTGGTGTCTCGATCCGGCCGAGGGACTGAGCCCCGGCCAGGTCGAGGAGATCGACCGCGTCTGCAACGCGCATGCGGATCTCAGCGACGACGACTTCGTCGCCGCGCGTTTGCCGAAATGGCTGGCATGACGGAACCAAAAGAGCCGTTCATCCGCCTTCGCAACGTCCGCAAGGTCTATCGTTCGCGCGGCCAGGAATTTCTGGCGGTATCCGATGTCACCATGGATGTCGGCGAAGGCGAGTTGATCTCGCTGGTCGGTCCCTCCGGCTGCGGCAAAACCACGGTATTGAAGATTCTCGCCGGATTGCATGAGGTCGACGGCGGCACCGTCGAGATCGGCAATGCCCGTACCCCCTTCGATCCCGCCCGCGACATCGGCATGGTGTTTCAGCAGGCGCTGCTGCTGAAATGGCGCACCGTCCTCGACAATGTGCTGTTGCCTGCCGAGATCGTCGGCCTGCCGCTCAAGGCCGCGCGCGCCCGGGCGCGCGACCTGCTCAATCTCGTCGGACTCGCCGGCTATGAAGAAAAATATCCGCAGCAATTGTCGGGAGGCATGCAGCAGCGCACGGCCATCGCGCGCGCCTTCATTCACGATCCAAAACTGATCCTGATGGATGAACCGTTCGGCGCACTCGACGCGTTCACCCGGGAGCAGATGAACCTGGAAATGCTGCGGATCTGGCGCGAGAGCGGCAAGACCATCATCTTCGTGACTCACAGCATCCAGGAGGCGGTGTTCCTCGCCTCGCACTGCGCGGTGCTCACCGCGGGTCCGGCGCGGATGGCGGAATATTTCCCGATTGAACTGCCGTTTCCGCGCGCGCTGCCGATCAAGACCACCGACGAGTTCGGCGTCTATGCCCGGCGCATTTATGCAAGCCTGGGGCTGGGAGTGGGCGAATAGGCAACCACCGTAGCCCGGATGAGCGAAGCGACATCGGGGGTCCGATGTTGTCTCTAGCCCCGCATATCGCTGCGCTCATGCGGGCCACTTGTTTTTTCTATAAGCTTTGTCGCGGGAAGCGCGAGAAAGGCCCTTCCATTAAAACTCACGTCAAGCGTGCACTTAGGTCATCGAGCTATGAAAAAGACATTAGCAGTTACAGTCTTGCTTGTTGTCCTTTCCAATCCTGGGCAGGCGCAACCGCTTTCGAGAACAGTTCCCGCTGGCCAAACGACCACAGTTTTCACCTACAGGCCCTACAACCATTCTTCCTGCAATAGCATTTTTGCAGTCGCGAAACTTTCCGTCAAACCGCAACATGGTCGCGTGTCCCATTATCTAACCGCAGCTACCATTCCCACAATGGATCGATTTACCGGTCAGCCGACTGGATGCGTGCCGAAATCGACCACCGGCTTTGCCGTCACCTACACACCTGCCCCCGGCTTTCACGGGACCGATACGTTCAGCCTGGACGTGGATTTTAAGGAAGCTGATCGACACGAAACCGACGTCTTTACGATCACCGTTCAATAGCTCACTTCGGAACTATCGCGATCGCTCGCGCGGCAATGCTGCGCGTCTCGAACCATGGGGCCATGATCAAGATACGACCTAACCGGCAAAACTAATGCGCGGCCGCGGCGGTCGCCGTATCGGACCCCAAAATCTCCAGGATCGCCCGGCCGGTCGCCGCCGTTCCCAGAATGCCGCCGACATCCCTGGTCACCTGCCCGCGCTCGATTGCGACCGCGACCGCGTTTTCGATGGCGTGCGCGGCGGACACAAAATTCGCACCTCCCCTCCGTTCACCATGCCAACCCAGCAGCATGGCCGCCGACAGCACAAGCGAGATCGGATTGGCAGCGTCTTTCCCGGCGATATCCGGCGCCGAGCCGTGGGCGGCCTGCGCCATCGCATGGTCAAGCCCGATGTTGAGCGAGCCGCCGAGGCCGAGGCTGCCCGAAAGCTCGGCCGTCAGGTCCGACAAGATATCGCCGAACATGTTGGTCGTCACGATGACGTCGAATTTTTCGGGTTGCCGTACGACATGCGCCATCATGGCATCGACAATGACGTCATCCACGGCCAGTCCCTGATAGCCGCGCGCCGCCTCGCGGCAGATGTCGAGAAACATTCCGTCGCCGATCTTCAGCACGTTGGCCTTGTGAACGATGGTGAGATGCTTGCGCCGGTTCATCGCCAGCTTGCAGGCGGCGTGCGCGATACGCTCGCAACAGTGGCGGGTGATGCGGCGAAGCGAGATCGCGACGTCGGGCGTGACCAGAAGCTCGCCGTTGCCCTGTTCCATATTGCGGTCGGCATAAAAGCCCTCCGTATTCTCGCGCACCACGACAAGGTCGAACGCGCCGAAGCGGTTGCGCAAGCCGGAAAAGGTCTTCGCCGGGCGCACGTTGGCAAACAGGTCCAGATTTTTTCGGAAGTATTTTGAGGGATTGATCTCGCCGCCGGCCTCGTCCTTGAAATCGAACGTGGCGGTGGGTCCAAGGATCAAGCCATCGGCGGCGCGTACGATCTCCAGCAGCTCCGGGCGAACCGTCGTGCCGAATTGTGCAAGGCTGGCGTGGCCCACCGCATGCGCTTCGAACTCAAGGCCGAGCTGAAACCGCGTCGATGCCGCCCGCAGCACATTCAACGTCGCATTCGCGATCTCCGGCCCGATGCCGTCACCCGGCAGAACGACGATGTGCATGTGGATTTTCCGTTTTGAGGATAGTCCCGTATCACGATACGCTGCCTCGGCAAAGCAAGCGCAGCCCGGAGCTCCTCGCGAAACCCATCTCTTTGCCGCAACTCCCGCGTCGGCCGGGCATAGCAACCGGACGGGCCGACGGGAAGCAGCAATGGAAGAAGGAGGCAAGGCTCTGCCAGGTTCAGGGGCGGGACCACCTGACCGATCTTGAAGAAACACTCGCTAAGGGAACTTGAAATTCGTCAATTAGAATGGTCAGATTAGCGAATTGCTTTTGGCTTATTTGACGCGGGGAAATTGGATGACCAGTTTGTCGCCTGACGTCGTGATCGTTGGCGGAGGAATTTGTGGTGGCACCATGGCCACCGTACTCGCCAGGAGCGGCCTGGAAGTCATCGTTCTGGAGCGCGAAACGGTTTACCCGGATCGAGTGCGAGGCGAATGGATTGCGCCGTGGGGCGTCGCTGAACTCAAGCGGCTCGGCCTTCTGGATCTGCTCCTCGAGAATGGCGGACTCTATGTTGAGCGCAACGTTCCTTACGATGAAAATTGGTCACCGGACGTCGCTGAGCAACGTGCATTGGATTTCACCAAGATGCTGCCGGAAGTCCCCGGCCCTCTCTGCATCGGCCATCCCATGATGTGTAACGTCTTTGCGGCGTCGGCGAAGGCGGCCGGCGCGGACGTCATAAACGGCGTCAAAGAGATCGAGGTAACGGCAGGGACCCGACCAACAGTTTCGTTTGCTTCCAATGGACCATCGGTACAGCTAAGGCCGCGCCTTGTTATTGGTGCCGATGGACGCAACTCAATCGTAAGAAAGCAGCTTGGCTTTCCCGTACTGGCCGACGAACCGCATAACCTTCTCGGCGGAATGCTGGTAGCAAATGTACCGGATTGGCCTCGGCACGTGCAGGCGATTGGAACTGAGGACAAATTTCACTATCTTGTTTTTCCCCAAGGCAAGGACCTGGTTCGCCTCTATACGTGTTACGATTTTTCTGATCGAACCAAGTTCGCCGGGCCGGACAGGGAAACGCGGCTGTTGCAGGCCTTTCGGCTAAATTGCCTGCCGTATGCCGAGGCGATCCTTGGCGGCACCCCTGTCGGGTCGTTCAACTCCTATTCGAACGAGGATCACTGGGTAGACGACCCAACCGCCGCAGGAATTGTCCTTATTGGTGACGCCGCTGGCCACAACGACCCGATTACCGGACAAGGCGTATCAATTGCGGCGAGAGATGTCCGCATCGTCAGCGACATTCTGGTTTCAACCAAGGATTGGGATCGAATTGATTTTGCGCCATACGTTGACGAGCGCCGAGAGAGAATGCGTCGTTTGAGAATTGCGGGGCGCCTTGCGACCAAGATAAGGGTCGAATTCGGCGATGACGCCAGAGAGCGCAGGGCAAGGGTGAGCGACAGGTCCCTTCAGCGACAGCCCTCTCCATTGCCGGCTACCCTGATTGGACCGGAACGATTGCCACCCGAAGCTTACACGCCGGAAACAATCGAGAGACTGATAGCGCCTTAAGCCAAGCAAGCAGTCGCATTCCTCAAGAAGGGGACCCGAAACCGGATGTGGGGCCTGGGTGGGCAGTTGCCGTGCAGCGGCGCTTAGAGACCTCTGAGAAATTCGTGAAGCGCCGCGGTCGTTTCTGCCGGGGCTTCCTGCTGCACCCAGTGCCCTATGCCCGGCAGGATAACGGACCCGCGAAAGTCGGTGCAGGCTACCCCCGGCGTCGCATAAAGATCCATTCCGGGAACGAACGAGCGAACCGCGTCCCGCTCGCCGCCAATAAAATACGATGGTTGCGTTATCGGCTTTCCAGCGAACTCGGCCATTTCCTTGAAATCAATGTGCTGTGCCCGATAGCGATTGAGCGGCCCACGAAAGCCACCCGCACGAAATGCTTCAACATAAATCCGCAAATCCTCATCGCTCATCCAATCGGGAAACGGCTGAGGATCGATCATTCCGTCCAATAACTTAGCGTCGGCAGGCTTCTGTTCCAGCCACTTATTGAGGGGTGCTGCGCCGGACAAGGCGAAATAAGCCTTTCTCAAGCCGCCCGCGATATCGGCCTCGAACTCCGCTTCGGCGACACCTTCGTCTTGGAAATAAAGCTGATAGAAGAAGCGGTCCTTGTACATGGCCCTGGCCATCTCGATAAAGGCCACCGGTCCCCGCGGAATAAATGGAACGCTCAAGCCTGCGACTGCTGTTACCTTTTTCGGGTACAGCAGGGCGGTATTCCACACAATTGGCGCCCCCCAATCGTGGCCGAACAGGATGGCTTGTCCGCCACCGAGTTGATCGATCGCGGCAGCCGTGTCCGAAGCCAGTTCGCGAATTGAGTAGGCTGCAATCTCATGCGGCTTGGAACTACGGCCGTAGCCGCGCACGTCCAGCGCCGCCACCTTGTATCCCTGCTTCGAGAAATGAGAGATCTGATGGCGCCACGAGTACCAGAGTTCCGGAAAGCCGTGGACACAAAGTATTAAGGGGCCATGACCTTCGACGGCGGCATTGAGATCGATCGGCCCATTCCGCACTGTGACAAAATCCAAGAAAACCTCCTTGATAACGGTCGCTGGACGCTCGCTCAGGCGGCCAGGCCTGAGAGCTTGGCCCAGCATAGCAAGCGTAACCCGGATGAACCACCGGTCGCGTGAATGCGGGCCGATAGACTCCGCGACATCCGGGGCTTCTCGTGTTCTTTATCGGGGGCTGCTTGTTGACTCTCCCAAGGGCTGGTCTTTCAGTGAGTGTGTACCGTCAACGCATTCCAGGCCGCGAGAGAGTCCATGTAGTCTCTCCAGTGTGCGATCTTGCGGTTTTCAATCCTGATGATTGAGCAAAACCGGTTGTTGTACTTCGTACCTGTCGCAAGGATGGTCCCATGGACCTCGTATTCAATCACGACGACGCGACCGTCGTCGGTCTTGTGCGCGATCAGTTTATCGGCGGACTGAAGCGCGATGTTGTCGACATAGCCCTTGAACTGAGCCATCAGGTTGGCCCGCTTCCGGATGGCGCGAGGCCAACCGGGAAAGTCGTAGAGGACTTCGTAGACGACGTCGTCGGCGACGATGTCGAAGAAATGATCGCCATCGACGAGGTCGCCCAACGCCCCTCGGACCAGATCGAAATAAGGAGCGGCGCGTTCGTAGGCAGCGTATTTGGGATTAGGCATCCTGACTCTCCATGCGCTTCGCAAAGCGACCTCAGGCCCGGCGAGCAAATCACCGCATTTCAAATAATTAAATACCTGTCCAGCCCTTTCCGCAAAAATATTCTGTTTTTCCGAATAGACAGAATCAGCCTATATTATCGGCTATCCCGTTCCTTCCAAAAGGGGCGTTTCGCGATCGTCACGGACGTTGGCGACGGGATGCGATGGACGCAAGCTGTGCTACTGACGAGAGCGCATCTTGCGTACGGCGAAGCCGTGTGGTCCTGACGCCCCGACGCTGGCGTCAAGTTGGCGGAAGCAATTCCGCCGGCGATGGTGGCAAACAAGCCCGGTCGCCAGGGAGAGCTCGGAGTAAGCCGTAGAGCCATTGCGCGGGGAATGTCGGATCGCCTCCGCTGCCCTGTATGCTCGTGTGCGTTTTTTTTGCGCAGTTGCACGCGAGACCGCGGATGCAGCGCGCATCCGGCGTTCCCCGCGCCCTTTGATTGGAGGGCGGGAAGTTTTCCTGCAAACCTCGGGCGAATCGCGCCGCGAGAATGCGAGGGTATGTCTTCGAGCAGCTATTTGACCGTTGATTATGGCTGTCATCGTCCGCGAAGGCGGACGATCCAGTACTCCGAGGCGTCAGTGATTGAGTCGAGAAGCTGCGGCGTACTGGATATCCCGCTTTCGCGGGGTACGACGATTGACCTCGCGGCAGGCCTGATTTGCTTCGCTGGCGCTCCCAATGGCGGTCAAAACGGCCACGAGCGGGGCCACGCAAGAAAGGCGCAAAACACCGGCGCCTCCACGATCTTCCATACCGCCCGCGCAGAAACTTGATTTGAACTATTTCGGCTTTCCCTTACAACATCCGCCCGAAGCTCAATCGATGGATTGAACCAATCAGGGGAACGCGATGGCAAACCTCATTATCAACGGCAAGACAGTCGAGATCGACGTTGAGCCGGATACACCACTGCTCTGGGCAATCCGGGAAAATATCGGCCTGACCGGCACCAAATACGGTTGCGGCATTGCGCAATGCGGCGCCTGCACCGTTCATATCGACGGCGTGGCGATGCGCTCTTGCGGCGTCTTGGTCAGCGAGGCCGGTGGCAAGCAAATCACCACCATCGAAGGGCTCGCTGCAAACGGCGCCCTGCACAAGGTGCAGCAGGCCTGGATCGACAACGACGTTCCGCAATGCGGCTATTGCCAGAGCGGCATGATCATGGCGGTGGCAGCCCTGCTCAAGGACAAGCCGAAGCCGACCGACGCCGATATCGACGAAGCCATCACCAATATCTGCCGCTGCGGCACCTTCCAGCAGGTGCGCGAGGCGATCCACGCCGTCGCGAACGCTTGAGGAGGCAGAAATGAACGAGGTGCCCACATACAGCCGCCGCGCCTTTGTCGTCGGTACCGCCGCGGCCGGCGCCGGGCTTGCGATCGGCCTCGATCTTCCCTTTGGCGGGCCTGCGGTGGTGCGCGCCGCGGACGGCTCGCCGGAAGTCAACGCCTGGGTTGTGATCCGGCCCGATGACACCGTCGTCATTCGCGTCGCCCGATCGGAAATGGGCCAGGGCACCCTCACCGGCCTTGCCCAGCTCGTCGCCGAGGAACTCGAATGCGACTGGTCGAAAGTCACCACCGAATTTCCCTCGCCCGGCCAAAACGTGGCGCGCAAGCGCGTCTGGGGCGATTTCTCCACCGGCGGCAGCCGCGGCATCCGAACCTCGCAGGATTATGTGCGCAAGGGCGGCGCGACCGCGCGGGTGATGCTGATCCAGGCCGCGGCCGACGACTGGAAAGTGCCAATTGCCGAGTGCACCGCCGCCAACAGCGTCATCACCCATACGCCGTCGGGACGCACCACCACCTATGGCAAGGTCGCGGAAGCCGCTGCCAAGGTCGAGCCGCCGGCCGACGTCAAGCTGAAGGATCCCAAGGACTGGAAGATCATCGGCAAAGGGGTTAAGCGGCTCGACACATCCGACAAGACCACCGGCAAGATGACCTACGGCATCGACATCAAGCTGCCGGGAATGCTCAACGCCGCGGTCAAGGCCTGCCCGGTGTTCGGCGGAAAATTGAAAGGTTTCGACGAAGCCAAGGTCGTTGGAATGAAAGGCGTCAAGAAGGTGGTGCGGGTCAACGACAGCGCGGTCGCGGTTGTCGCCGACACCTGGTGGCACGCCAAGACCGCGCTCGAGGCGCTGCCGATCGTTTGGGACGAAGGCGACAACGCCAAGGTCACCAGCGCCTCGATCGCCAAATGGCTCGAAGAGGGCCTCGACGACGCACAGCCGGCCTTTGTCGGCAACCAGAGCGGCGACGCCAAGGCCGCGATCGCAAGCGCGGCGAAAACGGTCGAGGCGGTTTACAACTATCCCTACCAGAACCATGCCGCGATGGAGCCGCTGAACGCCACCGCGCTCTACACGCCGGATAAATGCGAGGTCTGGTGCGGAACGCAAAACGGCGAGGCCGCATTCGCCGCCGTACTGGAAGTGTCAGGGCTTTCAGCCGACAAATGCGACGTCCACAAGCAGATGGTCGGCGGCGGCTTCGGTCGTCGCGGCCAGACCGACTATGTCCGGCAGGCGGTCGCCATAGCCAAGCAGATGCCGGGCATTCCTATCAAACTGTTGTGGTCGCGCGAAGAGGACATGCAGCACGGCACCTATCACCCGATCACGCATTGCAAGATGATCGGAGCCTTCGATGCCGACAACAATCTGACCGCGTTGCAGTTGCGGCTGTCGGGACAGTCCATCCAGTTTGCCTTGCGTCCGGCGTCGCTAGTCAACGGCATGGATCCCGGTGCATTCACGGGCCTCAACGCGAGCGGAGAGGCCGCGATCGGATATTCGATTCCCAATATCCTGATTCAACATGCGATGCGCAATCCCCACGTCCCGCCAGGTTTCTGGCGCGGCGTCAACATCAACCACAACGCGCTCTACCTCGAATGTTTCATGGACGAACTGGCGCATGCGGCCAGCCAGGACCCGCTCGAATTCCGGCGCAAGCTGATGGCCAAGCATCCGAAGAACCTTGCTGTACTCAATGCGGTGGCCGAAAAGATCGGCTGGGACAAGCCGGCGCCGCAAGGCGTCTTTCGCGGCATCGCGCATTACGCGGCCTATAACAGTTTTGTCGCCGGCGCCGCCGAAATCTCGGTGACCGACGGCAACAAGATCAAGGTGCTTCGCGTCGTTTCTTCCATCGATCCCGGCTATGCCGTCAATCCGGCGCAGATCGAGCGGCAGATCGCCGGCTCCTTCGTCTACGGCCTCACCGGGCTGGTCTATGGCGGATGCACCGTCAAGGACGGCTATATCGAGCAGACCAATTTCGATACCTACAATTCGATGCGGATTGCCGAAATGCCGAAGGTGGAATCGGTCATCATGCCGAGCAACAGCGGCCCCTGGGGCGGCGTCGGCGAGCCAACGATCTGCGTGGCCGCGCCCGCCGTGCTCAACGCCTACTTCGCCGCGACCGGCAAACGAATCCGCTCGGTGCCGCTGCGGGACCACGACATCACCTTCGCCTGACTTCCCCAGCGGCGGTGTTCGGGCCGCCGCTCAAATTTTTCGGACCGTGCTTATGGACGCGTTGGCCCCGAAGACGCGGAGAACCGTGGTTCGTGGCATCGCGGCGGCGGCCGCTTCGCTTACCTTCCACCGTCCCGCCGGCGCGCAATCGGCGGCGCGCATTGTCGTGGTCGGCGGCGGCTTCGGCGGTGCGAGCTGCGCGCGCGCGCTGCGGCGGATCGATCCGAAACTGCAGGTGACGTTGATCGAGCCGGCCAGGGTTTTCACCGCCTGCCCGTTCAGCAACGAGGTGATCGCCGGTTTGCGGGAAATCGAGGCGCAGCAATTCAGCTATGACCGGATCATCGCCGAAGGCATCAGCATCGTCGCGCAAGCAGTCGTGAAGGTTGATCCGCGAGCCCGTCGCGTCGGTCTTGCCGACGGCAATTCGCTTTCCTATGACCGCCTGGTGCTGGCGCCCGGCATCGATCTGCGTTTCGACGCGCTGCCCGGATATGACGAGGCGGCCGCGGCACGAATGCCGCATGCCTGGAAGGCCGGCGAACAGACGATGCTGCTGCGCCGACAGCTCGAAGCCATGGACGATGGCGGCCTGGTGGCGATCGCCGTGCCCGCGGGTCCGCTGCGCTGTCCGCCGGCGCCGTACGAACGCGCGAGCCTGATCGCGCATTATCTGAAGGCCCGAAAGCCGCGCTCCAAGCTGATTATTCTCGATGCCAAGGACGCCATTCCGCAGCAGCGATTGTTCGAGAACGCCTGGAAGGAATTGTACCCCGGCATGATCGAGCGGGTGTCGCTATCGGAAGGCGGTCGAGTGATTTCGGTCGACCCAATGACCAACACCATTATCACCGATTTCGGCAGTTACACCGCAGCTGTCGCCAATATCATTCCCCCGCAGCGGGCCGGCCGTATCGCCGAGATCGCGGGCGCGGTCGACAACACCGGCTGGTGCCCGATCGACCCTATCAACTTTGCCTCAAAGCTCGTGCCTGATATCCACGCCATTGGCGACGCCTGCTTTGGCGGCGCGATGCCGAAATCGGCGTCCGCCGCGAGTGCGCAAGGACGGGCATGCGCCGCGGCGGTGGCGAACCTGCTCTCGGGCGCAGCTCCGGCAATTCCGACGCTCACCGGCGTCTGCTACAATACGGTCGCGCCCGACTACGCGTTCTCGCTGTCTGCCAACTATCAACCGAGGGACGGCATGTTCGCGGAGGTCGAAGGCAGCACCACAAGCCCGCTCGACGCACCGCGCGAGGTCCGCGGGCGCGAGGCCGGGGATGCACAGTCCTGGTATAAGGCGATCACGGTGGAAGCTTTTGGCTAGGTTTGCAATTGCCCTTGCCGGCGCGTGGCTCGCGACCGTAGCCCTCCCTTTTGCGGCCAAAGCGCAAGGGCTACGGGCCTATGTTGTCGACAACGATGCCATTCCGCATTCGCTGACGGACGAGCCCGGCGATGCAGCGCGAGGACGCGCGCTCGTGCTAAATCGCACCTCGACCTGCATCCTGTGTCACAGCGGGCCGTTTCCGGAAGAAAAATTCCAGGGCGACCTCGCGCCTAATCTTGCCGGTGTCGGCACTCGCTGGTCGGAGGGCCAGCTTAGGCTTCGCCTGGTCGACGCCTCGCGTCTCAATTCGGCGACTATCATGCCGTCGTATTATCGCGTCGACGGGCTTGAGCACGTCGGCGCATCATGGCGCGACAAGCCGATGCTGTCGGCGGAGCAGATCGAGGATATCGTGGCGTATCTTGCAAGCTTACGCGAATAGGAAAGTGGGACCATCGATGCGCAAATCGAACAATTCCACGCGTCGCCGGTTCCTCGGCATCGCCGGCAGTGCGGCCGTGGCTGGCGCGGTCCCGCTTGTGACATTGCGGCCTGCTGAAGCCACACCCGAAACGCTGGCTGCGGCTATTCGAAATGTCGTCGGCGGAGCCGTGGTGCGAACCGGCAAGGTCAAGCTCGACATCCCGCCGTTGGTCGAGAACGGCAATACCGTGCCGATGACCGTCAGCGTCGCAAGCCCGATGACGGCAGACGACCACGTCAAGAGCATCCACGTCTTCAACGAAAAGAACCCGCAGCCGAACATCGCCAATTTCTATCTCGGTCCGCAGGCTGGCCGGGCCCAGATCTCGACCCGGATCCGCCTTGCCGACAGCCAGAAGATCGTTGCGATCGCGCGGCTTTCCGACGACTCGTTCTGGTCCGCGACCGTCGACGTGGTGGTGACGCTCGCGGCCTGCACTGAGGAAGTTCTCTGATGCCGTCGGCGCTGATCAACGTTCCGAAACAGGCCAAACGCGGCGAGATCGTCGAGATCAAGACGCTGATGTCGCATATCATGGAGACCGGCTATCGCCGCACCGCCACTGGCGAGTTGATACCGCGGGATATCATCACGAGCTTTTCCTGCCGCTACAACGGCGTCGAGATTTTTCGCGCCGATCTGTTTCCGGCGATTGCCGCGAACCCGTTCATTACCTTCTTTACGGTCGCGACCGAGAGCGGCAAATTCGACTTCGAATGGATCGGCGACAAGGGCTTTAGCGAGGCCGCGTCGGCCGCCATTGTTGTCGAATGAGGAACGTTTGCACGATAACGATCACAATCCTGCTGATCGCCGCCTCGTCGCTCCGCGCCACCGAGATACCGCAAGGCGAACGCCGATCCGGCTTTAGTTTCATGACGCCCGACACCCAGGCGATCCAGAACGACGATACCGCTAATCCCGGCATGCTCTGGGTGCTCGACGGCGAGGCGCTATGGAACAGCAACGCCGGCGCGGCGGCCAAGGCCTGCGCCGATTGCCATCACGACGCGCGCGCCAGCATGCGGGGCGTGGCGGCGCGCTATCCGGCCTTCGACAAAGCGCTCGGACGCCCCGTCAATCTGGAACAACGCATCAATTTATGCCGTACCACACATCAGCAGGCGCCTCCGTTGCTCTACGAGAGCCACGAACTTCTGGCACTTACCGCGTTCGTCGCATCGCAGTCGCGCGGGGTCGCGATCGCGGCGAGCGCGGATTCGCAGATCGAACCATTCATCGCGAAGGGGCGTGACCTCTTCATGCGGCGACAAGGACAGCTCAATCTCGCCTGCGCGAATTGCCACGATGACAATTGGGACAAGCACCTGGCGGGATCGGCCATTACCCAGGCACAGCCGACCGGCTATCCGCTTTACCGGCTGGAGTGGCAGTCGCTGGGCTCTCTGCAGCGCCGCCTGCGCAATTGCATGATCGGCGCGCGCGCCCAGCCTTTCGACTATGGCGCGGCGGAGCTGGTGGAACTCGAGCTCTACCTGATGTCGCGCGCGAGCGGTATGCCGATCGAGACGCCAGCGGTACGGCCATGAGCAACCTAAGATGCATTTATGGGCGCGGCCGTCGTTGCGGCGGCGGGTCTGCGCAGCAGCGGTTGCCCGGCAAGGATCCGCGAGGATTCCGACACGTTATCGCAAAACTCGAAATGATCGGGCGCCAGCACAATGATGGTCGATCCGTGCTCGAACCAGCCGAGTTCGTCGCCCTTGCGGACGGTCACGTCGCAGGGAAAGGTGGTCGGCCCGCGCCACTCGGCATTGAGAAGGAGATCGAGAAAATTGAGCCGAATGCTTGCGACCAGGATCGCCGCGACCGGCACCAGGGTCAGCGCCTCGCCGGTTTCCATCCGCGTTCGCAGCACCGCGCGCTCGTTCTTGCAAAACAGCCGCTCAACTCTCTTCAGCGCGATCGGGTTGACGTTCCAGGTATCGCCGCTGATGAAGGTGACCTGCTCGATCCGGCAATCAGCCGGCGCGTGAAAGCGGTGATACATGCTCGAGGTCAGCCGCAAGGTCACGAACCGGCCATTGCGGTGGGCTTCCACCAGGCCAGGATCGCCGAGCAGGTCCAGCAGCGAATAAGGGGCGCCCTTGATCTGGAAAAGCTCGGTATCGGCGATCTTGCCGAAGGCGCCGACGATGGCATCGCACGGACTGACCACGACCTGCGGGTCGGGATCGGGCGGACGCAGCCCCGGCTTGAGCTCACGCGTGAAGCAATCGTGCAGGCTCTTGAATTCGGCCTTTTTCGCCTCGGTCAGATCGAGGTCGGAGAACATCCGCCAGCAGGCGATCGAGGCGTCGCGCACGTACGGATTCTCGATTTTGCTGAACCAACCCATGAACCGCGTCAACGCCGCCCGCGGGATGCGGTTGGTCAACAGGAAGTTCAGGTCTTCCTGTTGGGTCAGGGCGGATATAAGGCTACGGATTGTCATGATTCTGTCAGATGGACCGGCTAGCGCTGGGGGCATGGATTCGCCTCTTTCGATTCTCTCTCTGTCCGCCGCCGCGGTCGCTGGCGCAGCGGTCGTCTTTCCTAAAGTGCAGGCGCGGCTGGCGCTGTCGCGGGCCAAGCATCGCTCCCTGAGCGGACACTCGAAAATGTCCCGGCGGGTGGCGCGGCTGATCCCGTTCTATGAATTCGGCCCCGACGATTTCTTCAGCTCCGACGGTGCGGCGCCCGAAATAGCCAAGCAGCGCCGGGACGCCTTCTTTGCCCTCGCCAATCTCTATGAGCAACGCTACGCCAAGGGGCGGCTGATGACGGCGGAGGCCTCCAGCCAGATCTCCGACCTGCAATTTACCGAAGCTTACCGGGTGCCGTTCCAGTACAGCCGGCTGGTGCGCGAACATCTTGCGACCAGCGCCTTCGTGCAATCGTCGGCCGGCGTCACCGTTACCGACGTTGACGGCAATGTCTCCTACGACCTGACCGGCTCCTACGGCGTCAATATTTTTGGCAATGACTTCTACAAGGAATGCATCGCCGCGGCGCAAACCAGAGCGAATGCGCTTGGACCCGTGCTCGGGCCCTATCATCCCGTCATCATCGATAATGTGCGGCGGCTGTGCGAGATTTCGGGGCTCGACGAAGTCTCGTTCCACATGTCCGGCACCGAGGCAGTGATGCAGGCGGTGAGGCTCGCCCGCTATCACACGCGCCGTACCCATCTTGTTCGTTTCGCCGGCGCCTATCACGGCTGGTGGGGCGATGTGCAACCCGGCGTCGGCAATCCGATCTCGCCGCACGAGACCTATACCCTGGCCGAGATGTCCGAGCGGACGCTGCACGTGCTGCGGACGCGCCGCGATATCGCCTGCGTGCTGGTCAATCCGCTGCAGGCGCTGCACCCCAACGCCAACGCACCCGGCGATTCCGCACTGGTCGACAGTTCCCGTTCCGCCCATTTCGATCGCGCTGCCTATAGCGCATGGCTCAAATCGCTGCGCGAGGTCTGTACCGAGCGCGGCATCGTCCTGATCTTCGACGAGGTGTTCGTCGGCTTCCGCCTTGCCGCCGGCGGCGCGCAAGAATATTTCGACGTCCGCGCCGACATGGTCACCTACGGCAAGAGCCTGGCGGGTGGCCTTCCCGTCGGTGCGGTTTGTGGACGCAAGGAACTGATGCGCCGCTTCCGCGACGATCATCCCGCCGACGTCTGCTTTGCCCGCGGTACCTTCAATTCGCATCCCTATGTCATGACCGCGATGGATGAGTTCCTCTCCAGGCTCGCGAGTCCCAATTTCCGCGCGATCTATAATGGGCTTGAGGAGACCTGGAATGGCCGCGCCAAAGCATTGAACAACAGCCTGGCCAATGCGGGCCTCCCGGTTCGGGTCGCCAACCTGTCCTCGATCTGGATGGTGCATTATACCGAGCCGTCCCGCTACAATTGGATGCTTCAGTACTATTTGCGAGCAGAAGGGCTGGCGCTGAGCTGGGTCGGAACCGGGCGCCTGATTTTCAGCCTGAATTACAGCGATGCCGATTTTGCCGAGGTCGAGAAGCGCTTTGTGGCCGCTGCCGAAAAGATGAAGAAGGACGGCTGGTGGCAGCACGAGGCTTCCCTCACCAACAAGAACATCCGCCGCCAGATTCTGAAGGAGATGCTGAAAAGCAAATGGCTGCGGTGAGGTAACCGCAGCCATCTTTATATCGGTTTCGCTCAGGCGTGCTGCTCTTCGAGACCGTGCTCGACGATATCAAGGCCCGGATCAATCAGTTCACCCTTCATCAGGTACAGCGGAGCCTTGTAGTAGAGCTTAAGGTCGCTGAAGGGGTCGGTCAGGATTTTCGTCATCCAGACCAGACCGGTCTCGACGTCGCGGATGAAGAACAGATGGACGGTGCGGAACAACAGCCCGCCGATGCCGATCGCGAGCCATATCTTGGCGACCTGCCGCATGAAATCGGCCGGTGAGACCCAAGGAGTGACCATTCCGAACAGGGTCGGATCGAAGTACAGCACGATCGGCGACAGCGCCCAGATCGTCATCAGCACCACCTTGCGCTGTAAATTGTAGCCGACCTTGATCTCTTCCTTGTACTCATGGGTGGCGTCGTTGACGTGGTCATAGCCCTTGGGCTCGAAGAAGAAGTGGCCGGCCTGGCGCGAGGTCATGGACACCAACCAGCCGATCAGAGCCGACATCACAGGATCGAAAAAAATCATCACATAGCCGACCAGAAAGCTCGCCGCGCTGACGAAGTGCAGGCTCTGGTTGATCCGGCTGTGGTGATAGTAGCGATGGTCGTCCCATCGCTGGGTACGCAATTGCTCCAGGAAATCCTTGATCATTCTCTCCCCCAAACAAAAATGTAGGCTGGGATTTTGTTTACATCGATTCGATGTATGGCATATGACATCATAATAATGTCATATGCCGTTTCATGGCCGCGGCAAAGACGTAGCGTTCAGTCATCAGGCGGCGGCGGCCGCGTCGACCTTCCGGAAGCGAACCAGTGAGAAGTGGCCCAGCGGCGGAATCAAGCGGCGCTCCACCAATTCCACCCCCTTCGCGCCCGAAAGCCACTCGGTGTAACGCGACCAGGCGAATTCGGCGGTCCGGAAACCGAGCCGACGCACCACCGGCTGCAGCTGCTGCTCGATGAAGCGGCGCATGCCGGCGTCCGCGCTGACCCGCGTGAGGATGATCAATTCGCCGCCCGGACGCAGCACGCGCGCAAACTCGTCCAACGCCACTTCCGGATTCGGCACCGCGGTCACGACATACTGCGCCATCACCACATCGAAGGAATCGTCCGGGAACTCGAGCTTCTCGGCGTCCATCACCGCAAGCCCTTCGATATTCTTCAAGCGCAGGTCGGCGACACGTTGCTTTGCCTTCTTCAGCATCGCTTCCGAAATATCGGTCCCGAAGATGCGAACGTGCGGCGCGTAGAGCGGGAGCGAAATGCCGGTGCCAACACCAACTTCGAGCACGCGGCCGCCGAGCTTGTTGGTCGCCTGAATGGCAGCGTCGCGCCCCTTGCTGAATACGCCGCCGAAGACGAGGTCATATACCGGGGCCCAGCGATCATAGGCCTGCTCGACCATCTCCCGGTCGAAGTCCAACTGCCTTGTACCGTCAAGCTTTATGATTTCTGCCATGATGACCCTACTTGCTGCTGTTCCAAGCTCTGATCCAGCGGGGCTGGTTCAGAGCCTTTGTTGATTTTGTGTTTGAGCATGAATCTTCGCTCTTGGGAATTATGTTTCGACTAGCCTCGCACCGCGGTTCTGCCAACCGCCCGGCGGGCAGGCCGCGGAGAACGGCTCGGCTGCAGCGCGCTCAGATTGCCGATGAACTGCCTGGCGCTATTTTCCCAGGAACGCTCAAGCGCGAAACGTCGGCACGATTCGCGTGAGATATCGAGTGCCCGGATGCAGGCGCTTCGCAGATTCTTGTCCAAGGCGCCCACGGGATGATCCGCTATCACGTCGAGCGGACCGGTAACCGGGAACGCCGCGACAGGTGTCCCGCACGCCAGTGCTTCAAGTTGAACCACACCGAAGGTGTCCGTAAGACTCGGGAAGACAAACACATCAGCCGCCGCCACGTGCGACGTCAGGTCCTGACCGGTCTTTTCACCCAAGAAAACGGCGTTCGGGTAGCGACGCTCCAATTCTGCCTTCTGCGGTCCGTCCCCGATCACAACCTTGGACCCCGGCAGATCCAACGCCAGAAACGCCTCCAGGTTCTTTTCGACCGCGACACGGCCGACCGTCATGAAAATGGGTCGGGGCAGATCAAGCTTCGCCGGATCGTCGGGCCTGAACAAGTCGGTATCAACCCCTCGGGTCCATGTGCCGAGCTTCTTGAACCCCCTCGCGCTGAGTTCCTGTCGGAGCGAGGCGGTAGCCACCATTGTCATGGCGCCGGCCGCATGAAAGTGCCGCAGCACCGCATAGCTCAGCCAAGCCGGGATGATCGAGCGCACCGCGATGTATTCGGGAAAGCGCGTCGTGTACGACGTGGTGAAAGCCAGTTTCCGACGCAGGCAATAGGCCCGCACCGCCCAGCCAATCGGGCCCTCGGTCGCAATATGAATCGCGTCCGGTGATGCCGCCTCTATTCTCGCCGCGATCTCCCGACGGTTGGGCCAGCCCACGCGCAATCCCGGATAGGTCGGAAGAGCCATCGAGGGAAACCCTTCCGGCGTCAAAAAGCTGACTTCGCCCCCCAACGTCGATGCGCTGCGAGCCAAAGAGGTCAGGGTGCGAACCACGCCGTTCACCTGCGGATGCCAAGCGTCGGTCGCGATTAAAATCCGCATGAACGGGAACCTGAGGGCTGTTGATTCTCAATTTCCGACGTTCGGCCAAGGATATTTCAAACGTGTGACGTCATGGACGTCTGGCCTCTGCTTTTCGAGCAGTTCCGAAGTTTTTCGCAGATGTGACGTAATAAAACTGTCATAACTCATCGCACTGTCGAGCTGCTTATTCCTGGCGACTGGCCGCTCATCCCAAGCCGGCTCCGCCGAAGCGCCGCTCATAGGCCTTGATGTAGGCTTCCGGCGACGGCTTCAGATGACGCCGGGTCAGCGTCACCAATTCATCCCGGCGCGAACCGCGAAGCGTCTTGATCATATCGAGATGATCGCGGCGAGCGCGATCAAGCGATTCGGGAAATGCACTCGCATAGGAGCGGATTCCGTAAACCTTCTGAGCCAGGAGATCGATGGTTTCGATCAGGCAGGCATTGCCGCAGAGACCGAACAAAACTTGGTGAAAACTGAGGTTGCTGTAAAAGACGGTCAGCAAGTCTCCGGCGGCCACTGCCGCGGTATGCTCTCGCTGCAGTTCCTCCAGCCTCTCTATATCCTCTCGACCGACCGGAAACGGGATGATGCTGACCGCCATCACTTCCAATTCTTCGCGAACGGCATAGATCTCCTTCACCTCGCGCGGCGTTAAGCCACGAACCATCGCGCCACGATTTGGGATGCGCTCCACCAGCCCCTTCTTTTCGAGCTCGAACAGCGCCAGCCGAACGTCACCGCGATGGGTCTTGAACAGGTCGCAAAGATCCTGCTCGACCAGGCGCTCCCGCGGCTGACGCCTTCCTAATACAATGTCCTCCTCGATGCGCTTTGCGATGAGGAGCGCGGCCGATACCGGCAACTCGCGGGTTTCCGTCGCCAGGGCATTCGAGCGTCTGGTTGGCTTTCCGATCATTACTTCCCCGATTTAGAAGAGTGTTCGCCGGGGACGCAGCCCACAGCAAGGAATCCCTACAATTATGATAATAATATTGAAAACTATATTGTAAACAATATTCAACAACGCTAACATTTCGAAAGCGAGCGGACGGAGCGGAAAGCCGGTACCGTGATCGTACAAGGGGGAAACGGCATGAGAAAAGATCGCAAGGGATCCGCCGGCAACAAGGCTGTGCTGGACCAGACTTCGCCGAAGCGGCAAGGCCGCCGCGAATTCCTTCTAAAGACAGGCGGCATCCTCGCCGCAGGCGCGTTCGGTGCCGTGCCGCTGCGCGGTTGGGCGGCCGATCCCGTCAATATCGGCGCGCTTTACCCGACCACAGGGAGCATGGCGCAGATCGGTGTCGGATGCGTCGCGGCCGCCAAGCTCGCGGTCGAGATGATCAACGACGCCGGTGGCATCAAATCGCTCGGCGGCGCCAAGCTTAATCTGATCCTCTCCGACGTCCAGAGCGACACCACCGTGACCCGCACCGAGACGGACCGGCTGATCACCGGCAACAAGCTGTCCGCTATCCACGGCTGCTTTGCCAGCGCGCTCACGCTGATCGCGAGCGAAGTGGCTGAACGGGCAAAAGTTCCGCTGATCACCGGATCGAGTTCCGATCAGCTCAACAAGGGGCGAACCTACACCTTTACGCCGTTTGCGCGCGCCTCGCAGTTCGCGCGCGCCCAGTTGCAGATGGCAAAGCTCGTCAGCGACAGCCCGAAAGTCGCGGTGATCTTCGAGAACACCGCGTTCGGGACCTCGACCTCGAACGGCCTTAAAGAGTTGGCGCCGGCAGAGGGTGTCGAGATCGTCATGTTCGAACCCTATTCGGCCGGATTCACCGACGCGAGCCCGTTGATCAACAAGGTCAAGTCATCGGGCGCCAATGCGCTGTTCTCGGTGTCCTATCTCAACGACCTCATCCTGATCGTCCGCACCGTCAAGCAGGTCGGCCTCAATATCGCGATCAATGGCGGCTCCGGCGGTTTCGTGATTCCCGACTTCTACAAGAACGTCGGAAAACTCGCGGAAGGTTTGCAGGGCGTGGCACACTGGAACCACGACATGAACCCGGACTGCGAGAAGGTGAACGCCGAATACAAGAAGCGCACCGGCGAGTTCTTATTCGAATATGCCGGCGGCCTGGTCGCGCAGACGTTCATGATCGCCGATGCGCTGGAGCGGGCGGCCTCATCCGATCCGCAAAAGGTTCGTGAGGCGCTTTCGGCGCTTGACGTCTCCTCGGGCTACGCGGCGATGGCGCCGGGTGGAAAGGTAAAGTTTGGTCCCGACGGCAAGAACGTTTACGGCCGCCCGGTCGGCGTGCAGTGGCAGAACGGCGATCTCGCCAGCGTCTTTCCCAAGGAAGACGCCCGCGCGCCGCTCATGAAAACCTAAAGAACCGGTCAAGCCAGATGTGGGAGACAGTGACCCAGGCCGTCATCAACGGCCTGCTCATCGGCGGCATCTACGCGCTCGTCAGCATCGGCGTCACGCTGATCTTCGGCGTGGTCAAGATCGTCAATTTCGCCCAGGGCGAATTCGTGATGATCGGGATGTACATCAGCTTCTTTCTCGCCAATCAGTTCGGCATCGATCCTATCGCTTCGCTGGTCGTAACCATGCCGGTGCTGTTCGTGATCGGCGTGCTGATCCAGCATTTCCTGATCCGCCGGGTGCTGGGACCGAACGACATGCCCCAGATCTTCCTGACTTTCGCGTTGTCGCTGCTGCTACTCAATCTCGCGCTGATGCTGTTTACGGCCAACTACCGCACGGTTCACACCTCATATTCGGACGAAGCATTTCACATCGGCGGACTTTATGTTCCGGTGGCGAAATTGATCGCCTTTGTCGTGGCGATGGTCCTGAGCGGAGCGCTTTGGGTGTTCCTGCATACCACCGACCTTGGCAAGGCGATGCGCGCGGCTGCGCAAAACCGCGACGTGGCGACGCTGATGGGCATCAATCCTAACCGCGTGTTTTGCGTCGCGCTCGGCATCGCGCTCGCGCTGGCTGGCGCCGCGGGCTCGTTGCTGATGCCTTTCTACTCCGCCTACCCGTTCGTCGGTCAGGTCTTCGTGCTGATGGCGTTTGTCGCCGTGGTGCTGGGCACGCTCGGCAACGTCATGGGCGCGCTGATCGCCAGCCTGATGATGGGGGTCGCGGAGTCCTTGGGGATTCAATATGTCGGGGCGGACTCCGGGCTGATCGTGGTATTCGCCATGCTGCTTCTGACGCTTGCCTTCAGGCCGACCGGCCTCGGCGGCGGAAGGGTACGATAGTGATGCATTTCAGAACACGGAATACGCTGTGGCTCGCTGTGCTGGCGGCAATCGTCATCGCGTTGCCACTGCTGGTGACGAGCTCGTTCGCGCTCGATATCTTCATCCGGATCCTGCTGTTCTCATTCATTGGCGTCGCCTGGAACCTGATGGGCGGCTACGCCAAGCAATTGTCGCTCGGGCACGCCGCCTATTTCGGGCTCGGCGCCTACACCTCGACGATCCTGCAGGTTGATTTCGGTATCTCGCCCTGGATCGGCATGATCGCCGGTGGCGTGGTGGCGATGCTGGCAAGCCTGCCGATCGGCTGGCTTTGTTTTCGCCTGCGCGGCCCCTACTTCACCATCGCCACCATCGCGACCGCGCAAGCCTTGATGCTGATCTTCCTGAAATTCCGTGATCTGGCCTGGGGTGCCGAGGGCACCACCATTCCGAATCTCGGCAGCGCGCCGTGGATGATGCAGTTCGAGACCAAGGCCGCCTACTATTATGTCGTTCTTGGCTTGCTCGTGCTCGGACTCCTCATCACCTGGAGGATCGAAAGATCCTGGATGGGCTATTACCTCGTCGCCATCGGCGAGGACGAGGACGCGGCCGAAGCGATCGGCGTCAACGCCCCCAAGATCAAGCGCGACATTTATCTGATCAGCTCGTTTTTGACCGCGCTCGCGGGCACGTTCTACATCCAGTACATCTACTTCATCGATCCACCGACCGCGTTTTCCTTCAACATCTCGATCGAGGCGGCGCTGGTGTCGATCGTCGGCGGCATCGGCACGCTGTGGGGTCCGGTGATCGGAACGGTCCTCCTGGAAACCACCTCGACGCTGCTGCAGAGCTGGCTCGGCGGTTCGGTCGGCGGCGTTCAGTTGACTGTCTACAGCCTGATCCTGATGGCCGTTATTCTGTGGCGCCCGACAGGGTTGATGGGAGTGATGACAGAAGCCTGGCAGCGCTATGTCAGCCGCGGACCGGCGCGAGCATAGGGGCGACGGCATGACAGATGCGCTCGTCATACGCGGTCTCAGCAAGCGGTTCGGCGGGTTGCGCGCCGTGCAGGACGTCAGCTTTACGGTGAAGGAAAACGAAACCGTCGCGCTGATCGGACCGAATGGCGCCGGCAAGACCACGAGCTTTCATCTTATCACCGGCTTCCATCGACCCGACACCGGCTCGGTTTCGGCCTTTGGGCGCGAGATCGTCGGATTGAAACCGCACGATATTTGCGCGCACGGTCTGGCGCGTACCTTCCAGGTGGCGAAGCCCTTTGGCGCCATGACGGTGCTGGACAATGTCATGACCGGCGCATTCCTGCGCGACAGGAACCGGGA
>Ga0326727_10009951_pt1 | contig 22983 bp, 28 predicted proteins | sample MB2enrmetagenome_FD_207643 | JGI IMG/M metagenome (GOLD analysis project Ga0326727, IMG submission 207643) | Lab enriched peat soil microbial communities from McLean, Ithaca, NY, United States - MB29MY | ecosystem: Environmental > Terrestrial > Soil > Wetlands > Peat | place: USA: New York...
GAAGGTGCCGTGGTATGCCGACCGGTCGGAGTATTCCTATCACCGGTCGCAGGTGTGCTCGACGGTTCACGTGGAGTTTCCCTGGTTGATCGATGTCATTCTGCATCGCATCCTGCAACATACCGCGCATCATGTTGATCCGCAGATTCCGCTGTATCATCTGGCGGAGGCGCAGACGGCGCTCGAGCGGCAGTTCGGTGAAATCGTGCATGAGCCATTCACTGTTCGGGGCTTTGTGGAGACGCTGCGAACGTGTCGTCTGTATGACTACGAACGGCATCAGTGGCTCGATTTCGATGGGACGCCGACAGGGGAACTAGCGAAACCAGCGGGGTGTGATTAGGAGCCCCCAGCAGCCGGCATTCAGCAAGAACAGGATCGAGGCAGTGATAATCAGGCCTTTCAGTTTCTCGGGCTCGTTCTTATTCTTGACGCCGAAGTAGATCACTCCGGGAATTTGCGCGGCGCCGAAACCGAGGACGGCGAATCCCAGCACGTAGAAGAAAGCCGGCTGCAGTGTGCCGAGAAGCACGCCGAGCAAACCGAATAGGAAGCTCGATCCGATGGCGTTGCCAAACGCCAGCGCAACTCCATCGCCGGCTGTGCCCTGCGGCGTTGGATCAGCATCAGTAGGTTGCATGCGCGACCACCCCCCAGCAACCGGCGTTCAATAGAAACAGGATCGAACTGGTGATGATCAGGCCTTTCATCTTCTCTTTCTGCTCCTTACTTTGCAAGGCGAAATAGATAGCTCCGGGGATCTGTACCGCGCCAGATCCGAAGGCTGCGTTCGGCGTTGCGTCCTCAAACACGGGCTTCCACTTCGCGCCGTAAAGGACTCAGAACCGTCTCTTCCAACCTATCCCGATAAAACAAGTTATAAGTATCAAACGGAATAATCCGTCCATCCGGGTGCGCGATGTGGACACAAGTCTTCTTGACAGATCTCACATCGAATGACTGCGCATCGATGAACTGCATGATGATCACGCGGAATACGTTCTTGTAATCGAGGCCGGCGGGGGTGGTTACCTGAGGCAGGCAGCAAAGTAAGTCGCTGAGACAAGATGCGCTCGATTGCGGGGAGTGGTTAGTAGAGAACACCTTGAATAAGTTCTCATGCAGCCCAGTATCGGCTTCAAACACGATAGTGTTGCGGCCGGCGTTGATCAGGATCTGCGGGTCCACCATGCCGGTGAGTGGGATCACCTCGCCATCCGCTTTCAACGCGTAGGCCATGGCCAGGCTATCAGGATGGCAGGGCACCGGAATCACGTCCTCGGGACGGAATAGCGAAGTCTGTTCGAGGATGCGGCGGCGCACTTCGGTGAGCGTGAGGCGGTTCTGTGCGGGGTTGAAATTGTCGGCGCGCCCTGCGAATTGGACGGGCTGGAAAACGACGCCGCGTATCGCAGGCTGCGTAACGGCGAAGTCGATGATGCGTCCCAGTTCGTGGTCGTTCACGCCGCGCTTGACGGTGACGACCAGACTGGTGGAAACGCCCAGTTCGTTCAAGCGTTGGATGGCTTGCGCACGGATGCCGCGGAGATCCGCGCCGCGCAAATCCATCAACGCGGCGGCATCGAAGGAATCGAACTGGAGGTAGACTTCAAAGCCCGGCATGTATCCGGCGAGGCGTCGCGCGAACTCTTCATCACGGGCGATGCGGATGCCATTGGTATTCAGCATCAGGTGCTGGATGGGCCGCTCGCGCGCCATGTCGAGGACGCGGAAGAAGTCGGGATGCAGGGTAGGTTCACCGCCGGAGATCTGGACCACATCGGGACGGCCTTCGTTGCGCACGATGGCGTCCAGCATGCGTTCGATGGTTTTGAGATCGCGAAACTCGGTGCGGTCCGGACCGCTGGATGCGTAGCAGATTGGGCACTTCAAGTTACAGTGATCGCAGATTTCAACCAGGGTCAGGCAAGAGTGCTGCTCGTGATCGGTGCACAGGCCGCAGTCATAAGGGCAGCCCCACTTCACGGGCGTGTTGTAGTGGTTGGGCATCTCCGGCGGCTTCAGGAAAACCTCCCGGCAGCGTCGGTAATAATCGACATCGTCGGCAATCAGGACGCGCTCGTTGCCATGAATCGCGCAGCGCTTGAGCATGAAGACATTGCCGTCTTCAAAGACGATTTTGGCATCAGCGCGGCGGTAGCATTTGGAGCAGATACTGACGGCGACGTCATAGAACAGGTACGGCCGGACGCGTTCACCCATTGGTAATTGGCCTCCTGAATAGCATACGAGTTAAGTCGCGGGAATACCAGAGGAGCGCGAAGACGCAGGTCCACTGGATGGTGCTGAGGCCGAAGAAGCGGGGGTCAGGCTTGATGAAGTCCACCAGCAGCCGCCACGCGCAGTAGCAGATCAGGAAGAGGCGGTACGTGTCGCCTTCGCGGTGCGGCCGGCGGTCGAACCGGTAGAGCAGCGGAGTAAGCGCGAGCAGGAAGAAAATCTCATACGCCTGGGTGGGGTGGCGCGGGATGCCGTCACCGAAATCGACGGCCCAGGGAAGGTGGGACGCGGTGCCGTAGGTGTGGTCATCAAGGCCTGCGAGCAGGCAGCCGATGCGTCCGACCGCGGTTCCCAGAGCAAGTGGAATGGCAAACAGATCGCCAGTGCGCCGATGAATGCCCAGACGGAGCTTGGTCCACTCGACAAGCGCGGTACCGCCGAGGAAAGCTCCGACGATGGTCTTGCCGCCCATCAGGAAGAGCGGGTCTTTCCAGTGGGCCAGCGTTTCCAGGGGATTCTCGAACCAGCCCAGCACCTTGCTTCCGATAGCGGCTCCTGCTATGGCGGCGGTAACGATCCAGAGGCGGTCGGCGGACGAGAGAAAGTCACCCGCAAGGCGGCGCTGCCTGCGGTAGACGCGGTAGCCCGTGAAGTAGGCGAGAGATTCAAATAGGGGATGGACGCTCAGCATGAATGGGCCGAGCCGGATGGAGACAGCGGATAGATGGAATGCCAAGCGTTAGACCATCGTACGCTGATGCGTGCGGCGGGTTCGCCGCGGAACGATTAGGAGCACCTTTCAGGCCCTACCTGCCGTTATCCATCCCCGCTCCATTCATAATGAGTCTATGTGCGGAATTGTCGGTTATGTCGGCCATCACAACGCCGTACCCATCATTCTCGAAGGCCTGAAGCGCCTTGAGTATCGCGGCTATGATTCAGCGGGTCTCGCGGTTTACTGTGCTGATGGGTCGCTGGGTATCCGCCGCGCATCGGGGAAATTGCGGAATCTGGAAGAGGTGGTCCGTATGGATCCGGTTGCTGGAACTTACGGAATTGGCCACACTCGCTGGGCCACGCATGGCCGCCCTACCGAAGAAAACGCGCATCCGCATCGCGATTGTTCAGGCGATATTGTTGTGGTCCACAACGGTATCGTCGAAAACTATCTTCCGTTGAAAGATTTGCTGAAAAAGGAAGGCCACGTTTTCAAAACAGAAACCGATACCGAAGTCATCGCGCATCTGGTTGAGAAATACTCGCCCGGCAAGCCCCTCGAAGAAGCCGTGCGCGCGGCAGTTGCGGAAATCTCAGGAGTTTTTGCGCTCGCCGTTCTTTCGCGGCGCGATCCTTTCAAAATTGTCGCGGCGCGAGTGGGTCCGCCCGTGGTGATCGGGCTGGGTGATAACGAGTATTTCGTCGCTTCGGATGTGCCGGCTATTTTGCACCACACGCGTGACATGTTTTTTCTGAACGATGGCGACATCGCGATTCTGACTCCGGAAGGCGTACGGTTGATGGATTTTGAAGGCCGTACCGTCAAGCGGCAGGTGCGGCACATTCTGTGGGACCCGATCCTTGCGGAGAAGGGCGGCTACAAACACTTCATGCTCAAGGAAATCTTTGAGCAGCCGCGTGCCGTGCGGGATACTACGCTGGGCCGCGTGGGGCAGGAATCGGGCCGCATCTTTCTGGATGAGATGGATATTTCGGCGAAGCAGTTCCGCGAAATCAAATCCATTCGCATCGTGGCCTGCGGTACAAGCTGGCACTCCGCGCTTACCGGTAAATTCATGATCGAAAGGTTGGCGCGCATCCCCGTCGAAGTGGATTATGGCAGCGAGTTCCGCTATCGCGATCCCATCGTTACCAGCGACTCGCTGACCATTGTGATTTCACAATCCGGAGAAACCGCCGATACCATTGCGGCGCAGCGCGAGGCGATTAGTAAAGGTTCGAAGACGCTGGCCATCTGCAATGTAGTGGGTTCGATGATCACCCGCGAAGCCGCCGGCAGTATCTATACACATGCCGGGCCGGAGATCGGTGTAGCCTCCACTAAAGCATTCACGTGCCAGATTACGGCTCTCTTTCTGCTGGCTATGTATCTGGGGCAGACGCGCGGCGTGCTGGATGAGGCCAGCAGCCAGCGACTGGTGCAGGAACTGCTGCGCATTCCAGGGAAGTTGGAAACCCTTCTGAACTCCGACGCGCTTTTTGAAGAACTGGGACGCAAGCTGCACCGCGCGACGGACTTCTTATTTCTCGGGCGCGGGGTACACTTTCCCATTGCCCTGGAGGGCGCGCTGAAGCTGAAAGAGATTTCCTACATCCACGCGGAAGGTTATCCGGCCGGCGAGATGAAACACGGACCCAATGCGCTGATCGACGAGAAACTGCCCGTGGTGATCCTGGCGGCGCGTGATACCACGCGGGAAGATTCGCGCCTGCTTTACGAAAAAACGTTGTCGAATATCCAAGAGGTGAAAGCACGCGAAGGTATTGTGGTGGCGGTGGTTTGCGAAGGGGATACGGAGGCCTCTCGCGTGGCCGATCACATTATCGAAATCCCCACTTCGGATGAACTGTTGCTGCCGATTCTGGAGATTGTGCCCCTGCAGCTACTGGCTTATCACATTGCCGTGCGGCGCGGCTGCGATGTCGATCAGCCTCGGAATCTGGCGAAAAGCGTGACGGTGGAATAATGGCACATTTTACAAACGAATTCGCTATCGAAACGCGTGGGCAGGGTTTGTATATGATTACCCAGCAGGTTGCCGACTGGGTTGGAACTCAGAATGTTCGCACAGGTTTGCTGACCGCCTTCATCCAGCACACTTCCGCGTCGCTGGTGATTCAGGAGAATGCCGACCCGGATGTGATCCGCGATATCAACGAATTCTTTAAGCATCTGGTGAAGGAGAATGCGCCTTTTTACCGGCATAAGTCGGAAGGTCCGGACGACATGCCTTCGCATATCCGGTCGGTGCTCACGGCGAGTTCTATTTCCATCCCCGTGGTGGATGGTCGCATGGCGCTGGGAACGTGGCAGGGGATCTATGTTTTCGAACATCGCGCTCACCCGCACCGGCGCTCGCTGGTTCTGCATCTGGCGGGCGAGTCGAAGTGATGGAAGCGTTTGGGAAAAGCGTTCCGCTCCAGACCATCGTGGGGCTGCTGGGTGATGAGGGTTCCGGAATTTCGCCTGCGCTCGAAAGCCTGGCCTGCTCGCCAACGGCCTTGACCCTGGTGAACTATTCGCTGGACGCGCGCGATCCGCTATCGCAAATGCGCGCCAAGCGAAGTCTCAATCTGGTGCGGCGGGATGGCGGAACCGTGCTGCTTGCCAGTTGGAACACCGCTCTGCTGATCGAAATGTGCGATGAGGTTTGGTGGATCGAGCAAGGGAAGGTGATTGCCCAGGCGCATCCCGTGGAGATTGTGGACCGCTGGAATCGCAGCGTGCTGGAGCGCTGGCGCGCGGAGCAATCGGGCGCCAATCCACCGCTGAGCCCGACGATGCGGCGCGGAGACGGGCGCGCTGTCGTGAGGCAGGTGGAGTTGCTGGACTCGCGCGAGCAGCCCGTTACTGCGTGGCAGAGCGGCGAAGAGGCCGTGGTTCGCGTCTCGGTGGAATTTACCGCGGAGGTGGCGCAACCGGTGATTGGCATGCTGATCCGCACGCGCGTCGGCCTGGATGTCTACGGGACGAACACGGAGCTGGAGCGCATCGAACTGGGACCGCGCGCGGCCGGGGAGCGCGTCCGCGTCGCGTTTCGATTCCGGTGCGATCTTTGTCCGGGAGATTACACGTTGACGGTTGCGTCGCACGACCCCGATGGAACATGGCATGAATGGCTGGAGGATGTGGTGGCGTTCGCTGTGGGGGATTCGAGATATACGGCGGGCGTGGCGAATTTGCGGGCTACGGCGAGTTGGGAGTTGACCGTTGGGGTCTAGTCAACCCGAGGGTCTAAACCAAGCGTTCATGGAAGTACAAGGTTCCCCAGACTTCGATTCCGCCGCGTAGCATATACTGGAGCATCCGTGACTTTCGCCTTTTGTTTGCTTTCCTTCCTCGCCGGCGCGCTCCTCTGCTATTTGATATTGCGGGAGCGCATGAACGTGGCCCAAACGCTGCGTGATTGCACCGGTGATTTCCTGACGCTCGCTGAAGAACGATTCAAGCGGCTGCAAGGCGACGCGGCAGGGGATTTATCTGAATTGGTGAATCCGCTGAAGGACACGCTGCAGCGATTTGAGCAGCAGGTGAATCGCGTCGAGGTCGCTCGCGCGGGCGCGTATCAATCCCTCACTACCGAGGTGCGCAAATTGGAGCAGGAAGCGCGCAAGCTGTCAACCGCGCTTTCTACCCCGACGGCGCGCGGGCGCTGGGGCGAAATCCAATTGCGGCGTGTGGTGGAGATCGCCGGCATGATCGAGAATTGCGACTTCTCCGAGCAGGCCACGATTCACGGTGGCGATTCGCGGTTTCGTCCGGATCTAATCATTCGGCTGCCCAATGACAAGCAAATTGTGGTGGATTCGAAGGTTCCTCTGACAGCCTATCTGGCGGCCTGCGAGACGTCCGACGAGTCTGTCAGAAACGCCAAGCTTCAGGAGCATGCGCGGCAGATCCGCGGGCATCTGAAATCGCTGGGAACGAAGGCTTACGCGAATCAGCTACCCTGCTCGCCGGAGTTCGTGGTGGCTTTTCTGCCGGGCGAAATCTTCTTTAGCGCCGCGTTGCAAGCCGACCCGGATCTGCTGGAGTATGGCGTGGAGAACAACGTGATTCTCGCAACGCCCACCACGCTGATTGCATTGCTAAAGGCGGTTGCGCACGGGTGGAATCAGGAGAAGGTGGCTCGCAGTGCGCAGGAAATTCGCAAGCTGGGCGCGGAGCTTTATGACCGCATCGCGACTTTTTCCAACCACTACCAACAGGTGGGAAAGAGCCTGCAAAATGCGCAAGTGGCCTACGACAAAGGCCGTCAAAGCATGGAAGCACGGCTGCTGGTGACAGCGCGAAAGTTTGAAGAACTAGGCGTGGCCACCAGCGCGGGCGCTATTCCGGAAGCGCTCTCGCTAGACTTTGGCGTCGATGATGAAAGTGGGAGCGATGCCGGACGAAGCGGAGAAAACGCCATTGCTCGCCGCGCTTAACCAGCTTGAACATCCCGACACTTTCCCGAGAAACGCCTGCGGATGTACATCCACGTTCATCTCGCGGAATTCCAGGTGGCCGTAGCTGAGCAGCGGGAACACCAGACGCGCCGGTTCGACGCTCTCCTGAACCACGTAGGGAGCGCGCTGGGCTTGCCGGATAGCACTTTCCCAATCCAGCTGACTCATCTCGCGGCCGTAATAGACCGGGAGGTCGCTGCCGTCATCATCGGGTTTCAAAGCCAGGGTCTCGCGATGGTCGCGAACGTAATCCAGCAGCTCGACGGCGGTCTCACCGTAGAGTGTCTTTCCCGGCCGCACCATACGCGTCCAGGGCACATGCTCTTTGATGGCTTTGCGTTCCGCAAGCGGGAATTTCTTGGTTAGTGTTTCGTCAGTCAGCAGCGCCAACATAGACTTCTTGTGCGCCATCTCCGACCGGAAGCTGTTGACCACACAAACCTTGTGATTCCGATACGCCTCAACCAACGGATGGCTGAGATCGAAGCGCGTCAAGAATTCCTGGATGGTGAAGCGCCGGTAGACCAGATCGATTTCAAACGTGCCGACGGTGAGCTTGCCGTTCCGGAATTCAAGCTGCTCAGGCGAGAAAATCTCCGCCTGGAAGCCTTTGCTCCTGAAATAATCGCGGAAAAGCCACAGTTCGCTTTGGCCAGTGGTTTGCTTAAACTCTACAAAAGCGATCTTCGGGAGAACGCGTTTCCCATTTCCGTTGGTTTTGGCGTGGCCGTTGGAATGTCCGTTAGAGTTCCCGTTCTTGGCTGCGCGCGCGGCGCTGAACTGTTTCCAGGCTTCGAGCAGGGCTTCGAGGAATGGCTCTTTACCGCCCACGCGCGTCATATTGTACTTGCGGCGGAATTCTTTTACGGGTGGCGCGTCGTAAAAGATATTCGCCAGGTTCTCGGCATAAGCCGCGCCCGAGGGAGCATCGCCATGGTACTCGGTGACCTGCAGGGACCCGTTGTTCAATTGCAGGTCGAGCTTAGAAGAAACCTCTGGAATGTTATAGCCCTGGTCAATGGCTGCGAGCATTTTCTCAGCAGGCAACAGTTCGAGTCGCGCCAGCAGACGGGGCGACGAAAGCGCCATTTGCTGCATGCGGTAGTTGGCCGAAAGCAGAGCTTCCCCGGCTTTGACCAGCGCATCATATTGCCGCTGCGTCACAAAATTCGGCCGCAGAAATGGGCAGAGCAGACGCCCACCGGAGGAAAGCTGCGCGGCCTCCATCCTCTCCTGGAGTTCTTTGACCCAGGAAAGGTCTCGGTAGGGCTCTGACTCTAAAATTTTGTGGTAACGAGCGATTGCCTCGTTTAACTGGGACATCGCAAATTTTGTCGTTTCTCGCTACAGTATTGCACAAATAATGCAGTTTGTCGGTAACGGCAACGGGGTATTTCCCCGTAAAGCACTCATTCTAAATGCTATGCAGAGTGGGAAAGAAATGCTCGAGGTGTGGGTGTTTTGAAACATCACTGGCATTTAGGTGGTCTCTGAACAGCAAAGTTCTCCGGGAAACCTAAGTTATACGTTTGTGCTCAATTCGGCGGGCGAGCGGGAGGACGCCGCTATTGCTTTCAGGTAAGAAAACCGCTACGCTCGAAGTTTCCTTCCTGCGCTTTCCGCGAGAACGCCTAGTCCTAATTCATCTCCAATGCCCAAACAGGCCAACACCAGAATGCTGGTCGCTGTCAGCGATCTGTTCTTCACAGTAAAGATACTCGATGCCGCCAAGCGCTGCCACATGCAGGCGGAGATCGTGAAAACGTGCGAGGAGTTGGCTGAAAAAGCCAGGGGCGGACCAGCGCTGATCATCTTTGATTTGAACTTCGATCTGATGGAGCCAGTGAAGATGATTGCGGCGTTGAAGAAAGAGCCGGAAACAAAAAGTACAGGCATGATCGCCTTCGTTTCCCATATCCAGGCGGAGTTGAAGAAGGAGGCCCATGACGCAGGCTGCGATATGGTGCTGGCGCGTTCCGCGTTCTCGCAGAATTTGGATCAGATCTTGAGAAGGTACAGCGGGGCGGTCTAGTCTACAAGAACCAATAGGGAACTCCCGTAACGCGTTCCTGACGCGAGCTCTTTGATGCCGGCATCGAAGGTTGCCAGCTGCCCTTTGTGCCGGTGAGACAGCGCCAAAAGCTGCATGTCGGCTACCTGGTTGTGGCCCATCAGGCGTGACTTTTGGGAATCGCTCAGGTCCCTCAGATCGATCTCGACCGGCCAGAATTCGTGGTGTGGGCTCTGACAATCGCGCTCCAGGCCGCCTAGCGCCATCCGGACCGCCTTGCGAGAACCGCCAAGCGCCCGGCTGGCGACGCGAAGGAATCCCGCCTGGGTTAGAGGGCAGGTGGCCCAAAGCCGGTCCGGCTCCCTTTGGAACCAATCGTGGGCCAGCTGATGGGAAGCGTGCTGTGGGAACGCCAGCGCCACCAATACGTTAACGTCGAGGAGAAAACGCACGGCGGTATTCTTCTTCGTACTCGTCTTTCTCGAATAACTGGAGCGTTTCGTTCGTGAGCGGCGGCGAGCCTGGCGGAAGTTCGAAAATCACCCAACCGTTCCGGGTCTGCATCTGGGTTTGGTCTTTGGCGAGACTCTCGGCTCCCCGATGGACAAGATCGGACGCGGCCTGGCCGAGAGCGATCCCGCGCTCCTCGGCATATTTCTTAATCTCCCCGAGCGCGTCATCCTCGATGTTGATAGTTGTCCGCATTTGATGTCAGTATAGCATATTCTCATGCATCAACCATCTCATCAAAATTATCGACAAGATGATGCGGAAAGAGATTCTGCTGCGGCGACACGGAATTGCTGAATCTGGTTCTCCATCGCCGGATTCTCCTCCGCGATCCGTTCCAGGATGGGGTTCAGAAAGCGTCCGAAGCGATGTGCCATGGAAGGGTCATTTGCCAGCATCGCGCTTTCAACAAATCGCTTGGTAGATGGAGTGATCAGCTCGATCCGGCCGACGAAAACACGCGCTGTCTGAGAGGGGCGCGGATCAATCTGAAGCGGAAGGATGGCGTCGAGCGTCGGGGACGGGACAATGTAGATGAGGCGCGAGCCCTCCTCGAACCACGAATCCTGCCATGTCTCGATCATCGCGTGGGCCTCGCGGGGGAACAGACTTTGCGCCACCAGCGCGTCCTCCACCAGTGTCCGCAGCTGCGGGAGTGAGCCGTCAAGCACCGGTGGGTCGAGCAGAATGGCGCCGGAAACGGGGCCTGCGTCGCGATACCCGATCTGTCCTCCGCGATTCTCGAACAGAATCGCCATCGGAACCAATTCGGCCGCCGTATTCGTGATGGCGATCTGTCCGGCGACCGAAACCCGGGCAGAGAGCGGCACTGGGAAGCGCCCCACGCCTCGGTAGAACAGGAATTTTTCATGCTGACCGGCGGCGGTGAGCGGCGCGGACCCAGTATTTCGCGCCGCGTAGTAGCGACTCGGGCCGGTTTCGACCGGAAATGCGGGGTGCGAGTTCGGCTCAATCTTAACGTCGGTCCAGTTCAGCGCGCTCATCAGACTTCCGAGCGACGTGTCGATCCCGTTCAACGAAGAACTCAATCGGACCACCTGCGGGCCAAGCCCGTCGGGAGGCGGGAAGAGCAGGCTTTCTGTCTGGTAGATCGATTCGTCTGAATAAATACGCGATCTCTGGGCTTTGCCAACTCGATCCATCAGGCTCTTTGATTCGTAGATTGCGTTGTCGCCGTCCGGGTACCACTCGGTGATGACACCGTGCGGAAACTGGACGTTGACGCGAGCCTTAACTTCGCGCGGAGCGTAGAAATAGATCACCGGGGTCTCCATGCGGACCGTGCCCCCCAGCGCGAATTTGAAGCACCGATAGGCTTTATAGTTGACAAAGTCCGGAAGGTCAGACTCGCCTCCCAATGCATCCCAAGCGGTGGCGGCGCCATCTGCGCCGGCCACCGAAGTGAAAGTACCCCATTCATGGACCGTTAGATCTTCGGGGTGAATGGAACTGAGTGCGGCCGCGCTCGCAAGCGCCAGGACCAGGGCCAAATATTTCATTGGTTGCCTCCTTGTGAGAGCGTCCGGAGGGACGCTTCAATCTCGCCTTCCGTGGTAGCGCGCGAAAAGAATTTGGAAGATTCCCGGATGAAACCTTTGGGGCCGATGGGGACAATAGCGCTGGTGGTCAAGGCGGAGCACGCACCTTTCAAGATCACGACCCACTGGCCTTCCGCCGGCCACGTCTGGTTGACTCCATAAATACCGGGTTTGCTTCCTGGCGACACTTTGAGCGTCACCGACCGTCGCGCACCCTTGACGATGCCTTCAGCGGAGGCGGAGATTTGAAGCTTGGCGGAGTCCGCGCACCCTTCGGTCCGAAACACGAATGGAGCGGACTTGAACTGGAAGTCCTGAGATGCAACGGGACTGCCGATGGTGAAGCTGAACCCTTGGGCAGCAGCCGGTAGAGCGATGAGCATGGCTGCGAAGGTGATTCGCAACATAAAGAAAGAAATCTCCTTTCGACACCGTTGGACGCGCGGACTGGAATTTTCTTCCCGTTTTACCAAGTCCAGGCCAGTTCCTCTTGCCACCGTGTCAGAGTATCCGGATCCAGATCCAGCGCCCTTTGGCGTGAAATGGCGGACGGGACCGGCGTCAGAGCGGCGATGCGGTCATAGACCCGCCCACGCTCTGGGAGATCCACGCGCTGGAGGAGGTGCCAGAGAGTTAACGTGTCTCGCACGCGGGCCGAGGCGAGTATGAGGTCAAGGGATTTCGCGGTTGCGAAGCTCTCAAGCGCTTGTTTCAGATCCTCCGGCGCGTCGTCGAAATAGGGGATGCCGGGACCCGCATGTGGAAAGGTCCGGCAGCTTGCGCCGGCGGGGACCAGCGACTCCTGGCCCTTCCATTGAAAGGAAACCCAGCCTTTGGTTACCCGCAGCAGGCCGGAGCCTTTTTCATCGGAATCGAGCGTGTACTCGCATCCTAAATCCACGGCGGTGCCGGACGCCGTGTCAACGAAAAAGAGCCTGGGGGGAGCGGAGATCCTAGCACGGATTTCTCCGCGCGCCAGAGACAGTCGATGCTCGCCGGGTTTGGTCGCCACGATCAGCAGGCGTGTGTTGGGGGCGACTTCCACCGATCCGATCCGGCCAACGCGGACGGTGGCGCTCGATGAGGAATCGGTTTCAATCCAGTCCCCGGCCCCTACGCCCGCGGCACTGCGCAGCAGTTTCGAGTCGACGGACGGTTCGCCGTGGATCTGTTCGATCTTCCACGGCTTTTCCTGTCCCGGAGCGAGCTTCCAATAGGCGATGGCAGACACGATCGCGAGCGCAGCCAGTGCGGGACGCCACCATTGAGCGGACGGGGAACTGCGCGCGGGACGCAGCGGAAACCCCGACTCGATCGAAGCCCACAGTGAGTCGGGCGGCTGGGCAGATGGGAGATCATCGAGGACCGATATCCCGAATCGGACCTGCTCGCGCTCGACCCGGCAGCGGGCGCAACCTGCCAGGTGGAGTTCCACGAGACGGGCCTTTTCGGGCGCGAGTTCGCCATCGAGGTGGGCCGCGATTTGATCCGAAACGTGTCTGTTGCGCATGCTAGTCTCGTTTCCTCATGAGGTTCTTCAGATGCTCGGCAAGCATCTTGTGGCCCCGGCTGAGCCGCGAGGCGACAGTCCCCATGGAACAATCGAGCACCTGAGCCATCTGCTCGTAAGACAGGTCGTCGAAGTATCGCAACAGAACGGCGATGCGAAACTGGGGCGGCAAGGCGGAGACGGCCGCGCGCACGGATCGCGCCGTCTGTTCGCGCACCAACTCATCCTCCTGAGACCCCGGTATCGCAAAGTCTTCAAGACGCGCGCGTTCCGCAGCCAACGCCATCGGCTTGCGCCGCCTGGCTGTGTCCCGGCAGGCGTTGACGACCAGCCGGTAGAGCCAGGTGGAGAAAAGGGAATCGCCCCTGAACTGCCCGATCGTGGTGATCAGTTTTAGAAAAACCTGTTGCGTGACATCGCAGGCCGCGGCTTCATCCCCGTGGAAAAAATAAAGCGATACCGAATACACGCGATCTTTATAAATGTCGTAGAGCACACGAAAGGCATCCCGATCGCCCGCTCGGCAGGATTCGATGATCTCTCGGCCGACCTCGCGATCACTCAGAGGAACCACCGTCCCGTGAGACGCCGCATAGACACCTTTTCTTCCCGGTTTTCTTAGCTGCGCGAAAGCAAAGCGAGCCGCTCTAGTTTTTCCGCCGCTGCGCCGGTGTCGATCGACTGCGCGGCCTTCTCTACGCCTTCGCCATATGACGTCGCTTTACCGGCCGCCATCAAAGCCATCGAGGCGTTCACCAGCACAATATCGCGCTTCGGTCCACTTGCGCCAGTCAGAATGTCCAGGGCGATTTTCGCGTTCTCGGCGGGATCGCCTCCCCGGAGGCTATCGAGACTGGCGCGGGCGATTCCGAAGTCTTCCGGTTGCACGCTGAACTGTCGCACTCCACCGTTTTGAATGGCAAAGACAGCGGTGGGGCCAGTGAGCGTCACCTCATCCATTCCGTCGTCTCCATGGACAACATATCCGCGTTCAAGGCCAAGTTCATTCAGGGCGGCGGCTACCCGTTCGGCGGCATCCAGTGAGGGCGCGCCCACCATTTGCGCTCGTGCGGGGGCGGGGTTGGAGAGTGGGCCGAGCAGATTAAATACAGTCCGCATCTTGAGTTCGCGGCGCACCATTTGAGCCTGTTTCGCCTTTGGGTGAAACGCGGGCGCGAAAAGAAAGCAGATACCTGCTTCGCGCAGAGCGCGCCCGGCTTGGTCCCCAGTGGCGGCGATCGTGACGCCAAGTTTCTCTAGGACATCGGCGCTGCCGGATGAGCCCGAAAGTGCGCGATTGCCGTGCTTGGCCACGGGAACCCCGCATCCGGCAACGACGAAAGCGACCGTGGTGGAGATGTTGAAGGTATTGTGGCCATCGCCGCCCGTGCCGCAGGTATCGAGCAGTGTTTCGCCGGCTGCGGGCTCGAACGGCACTGGGATGGCCGCTTCCCGCAACGCACGGGCGAACCCGGCCAATTCTTCCGCGGTTTCGCCTTTCATGTGCAGTGCGACAAGGAAGGCTGCAAGCTGCGTATCGGTCGCGCCGCCCAGCATGGCGGCGTAAGAGTCAATGGCGCTCAGATGACGGCGCGCAGTTACGGAATGAAGATACGGCAGCAGCACTAAGAACTAAGCATATGTGACTTAGTTCGCGGCGTAGAAACCGAATAGGCCGCCGGTTTCGTTTTTGACTCCTGCGGTAAAGTAGAGCCAGTCGGAGGGGCCGTTGTTGCCGCCCTGCCCGAAGGCGAGAGCCCAGAGGCCGGGAATCACGATCGGTTTGTTGTTCGAACCCTGCAACGATCCAATGACTTTCCCGGTGGAAGCGTTGAACGCGATTACTTCGCCGCTTCCGAAGTTCCCCACCAGCAAGTCCCCGGATAATGTTCCGAAATTCGAACCAGCCAGCGCGATTCCCCACGGCGCGTTCATGTAGTTGCCGTGCTCGAGACGCATTAGAAGTTTGCCGTTCGGGTTGAACTTGTCCACGTAGCCAAGGCCCGCACCGTTGAGGTTGTTGAGTTTGGTGCTGTCCTGTTTGGCGAAGGTGACAAAGATGTCGCCACCGATGTTCTGGACGTTAAAAGGCGCGAAGCCGGCGGGCAGCGTTGAATCTGTAAATGCGCCGGTCGCGAGCGTGATGGGATTAAAGTTGGTGTCGAAGGCTTCCACTTTTCCCGAAAAGAAATCCGCCGCGAAAAGAACGTTCGCGGTCCCCATTACACCCATCGTAAGGCCTTTGTAAGAAGCGGCTGCGCCGTTGTCGACGATGATGGTTGCGCTGGGCGCGCCGTTCCAGCCTTGGATGGTGCCGTCTTCTGTATCGAAGATGAAGAAGTTGCCGCCAAAATCCGATGTGCTGTTGGCGACGATGCCGCTTGGTGCTCCAATCGGGCCGCCTGCTTTTCCTGGCGGAATAGTGACCACCAGGCTTTGTATCTGGCCTTGCCCGTTATAAAGCGTCGAAAGGCCTGAGTTGTTGTCGGAGACCCACCAGGGGTTTTCGCCTGAGGCAGCCAGACCCCATGGGTTAATCAGGTTGGGGTCGGTGAAGGTTGCGACGCCAGCCGTGTTCGAGACGAGCTTGGTGACGGAATAAGTTTGGGCGGACAGGGCCGCGGACAGCGCTGCTGCGAGCAGGGCTGTCGTCATGATTTTCATAATTGATCCTTTTCTTGAAAGTCTTGTTGAGCCTTGTCCCCGGGGACTTTCGTACTCCAATGGTTGTAGGCTATGACGCGAAGGGCCGGGCGATCTAGTCAGGTTTGTTCCGTTCTTGTAAGGGTCTTGTAAATTCGCTCGAAAGGGCCGCGTGATATAGTTCTAAGTTGCTTGCGCAGTCGTAATTTCCATCGCATTCACTCAATCGGAATCAAATGAAAATACACGAATACCAGGCGAAGGCGATCCTGGCGAAGTTCGATGTCCCTGTGCCGCGCGGTGAGGTGGCATTCACTGTGGCCGAGGCGGAATCCGCTGCCAAAAAACTAGGTGGCAGCGTAGTGGTGAAGGCGCAGATTCATGCGGGCGGACGCGGTAAAGGCGGCGGCGTCAAGATCGCGAAAAGCGCTGAAGAAGCCGCGCTGATCGCGGAGAAAATGCTGGGCATGACGCTGGTGACGCACCAGACGGGACCCGAAGGACGTTTGGTTCAACGGCTTCTTGTGGAAGAAACGCTGCCCATCGACAAGGAACTCTATCTGGGAATTGTGCTGGATCGCGCTACCGGAAAGCTGGTCTTCATGGCGTCGGCCGCGGGCGGCATGGAAATTGAAGAAGTTGTCGCGAAAGACCCCAACGCGATTTTGAAGGAAGTGATTGAGCCGGGTTACGGGATGACTCCGTTTCAGGCGCGCAAGCTGGCATTTGGGATTGGGATTCCGGCAGCCAGCGTGCCCGGCGCAGTGCAGGCCATCATCGCTTTGACCAAAGCCTGCGAGGCGAATGACGCGACACTGGCTGAAATTAATCCGTTCATCCTGACCAAGGACGGCAAGGTCTACGCGCTGGATGCCAAGATCAACTTCGATGACAACGCCATGTTCCGGCATCGGGATTTGATGGAACTGCGCGATTTGAACGAAGAAGATCCGCTGGAAGTGGAGGCTTCGAAATTCGGTTTGAATTACGTGAAGCTGGATGGCGATGTAGCCTGCATGGTGAATGGCGCGGGCTTGGCGATGGCCACCATGGACATCATCAAATACGCGGGCGGGAGTCCGGCGAATTTCCTGGATGTCGGCGGCGGCGCCAATGCTGAGCAGATCAAGAATGCGTTCCGCATTCTGCTATCGGATAAAGGCGTAAAGGCCGTGCTAATCAATATCTTCGGCGGCATTCTGCGCTGCGACACGCTGGCTACGGGAGTTTTAGCGGCGGCGCGAGATCTGGATGTGAAGGTGCCGATCGTGATCCGTATGGAAGGAACCAATGTGCAGGAAGGGCGGAGGATTCTGAAGGAATCCGGATTCAACTTCACCGTGGCGGAAGGCATGCGCGATGCAGCGGAAAAGGTAGTGCGCCTGGCGGGGGCGAAGAACTGATGAGCGTTCTGGTTGATGAAAAAACGCGTTTGATCGTGCAGGGTTTTACCGGCCGTGAAGGCACGTTTCACGCGACGCAGGCCATCGCTTATGGAACGCATGTCACAGGGGGCGTGACTCCCGGCAAAGGCGGAACGAAGCATCTGGATTTGCCGGTTTTCGATACTGTGTCTCAAGCGGTGCGCGAAACGGGCGCCAACGCGACGGTGATTTTTGTCCCACCGCCGTTCGCGGCTGACGCGATTATGGAAGCGGTGGACGCGGGTTTGGAACTGGTGGTTTGCATTACAGAGGGTATTCCGCAGCTCGACATGGTGAAGGCCTGGAAGTATATGCAGGGCAAGCCTAGCCGATTGGTGGGTCCGAACTGTCCAGGAGTGATTTCTCCGGGGAAGTGCAAGATCGGGATCATGCCGGGGCATATTCACAAACAGGGAAATGTAGGCGTGGTTTCGCGATCGGGCACGCTGACGTATGAAGCCGTGGGTCAGTTGACGGCGCTGGGAATTGGCCAGTCGACTTGTATTGGAATCGGCGGTGATCCCATTATCGGGACTTCGTTCACCGACGCGCTGAAGCTCTTCAATGCCGATCCGGATACGCATGCCATCGTAATGATCGGCGAGATTGGCGGCAGCGCGGAAGAGAGCGCCGCGCAGTATGTGAAAGATCACGTGACTAAGCCGGTGGTGGGTTTCATTGCCGGGCAGACGGCGCCTCCCGGACGGCGCATGGGACACGCCGGCGCGATCATTTCAGGTGGTTCGGGTGCGGCGCCGGACAAGATTCGCGCCATGGAGCAGGCTGGGATTACGATGTGCGCATCCCCTGCCGATATGGGCGCGAAGATCAAGAGCCGCCTTGAGGAAATTTCTTAACTTATGGAACGAACGTTTTCGATCATTAAGCCGGATGCGGTGAAGGCCGGGCATGTGGGTGGGATTCTGGGCCTGCTGGAAAAAGAAGGGTTCAAGATTCGCGGACTGCGCTTGACGCATCTGACGAAGGAGCAAGCGGGGGCATTTTACGCCGTGCATCGCGAGCGACCGTTTTATGGGAGCCTTGTGACTTTCATGACTGAGGGTCCGGTGGTGGCAATGGTGCTGGAGCGCGCGGACGCGGTGAAGAAGTTGCGTGAAGTGATGGGCGCGACCAATCCGGCGAATGCGGCCGAGGGGACCATTCGGAAGTTGTTCGCGGAGAGCATTGAGCGGAATGCGATCCATGGATCAGATGCTCCGGAGACGGCGGCGCAGGAGATTCCGTTCTTCTTTACCGGCGCGGATTTGCTTTAGAGCGGCCCGTGAACACCATGTTGCAGGATCCCGGATTTCTTGGAAGCATCTGGTAACCATATGCGGCTAGAAACTCGGGATAGATACCTTCGTGCCCTTCGATGATCAGGGCTGGAAGGTCGCGCTCGATAAGACGGCGCATTCCCCGAATCACGAAAACCTCGTGCTGTTCCAGTTCGATTTTGACCAGCGAGATTCGATGAGGAAAAGGCAGTTCATCCAACGAAAAGCATAGGATGGAGCGGTCGCCGGTGTCATTCACCCGAGCCTGAAAGTAGTTCGGAAGACCTGCGGGCCCAACGGGTACGCGAAAGGGAAGAACGCCGGCACTCTCCGACACCGCGATATTCAAGATCGTGATGTTCTGGTATGGTGCGCGGCGAGCCATCACTTCCAGGATCTCCGCAATCTCCGCAACGGGTTCGAACGCAATAACGCGCCCATTGGGGCCTACCAACTCGGATAGTCTCAAGCTGTATTGCCCGACGTTCGCGCCGACATCGAGCACCCAGTTGCCTGGCTTTACCAGTTCGGACAGTTGTTGAAACTCAGGCTCGTCGGACCGGAAGCGGCCGCACGCAGCCTGCAGTTCGTATTTCCATTTGCGCAAGGCTTGCCGGACCGGGAATGGGAACTGCGACGCAATGCGCCTGAGAATCATTTCGTCCGCGTTGTCTCAGGATCGACCTTCGTGCCTTTACTTTGGTTTCAGTTTCTGGAGGATTGCAGCGCGCTCGGGTTCCAGCACATTGATCCTATCCACGTCATCCAGGCTCGGATATTTTTTCGATGTCATGTACTCAAGCCGCTTGGCATACTTACCCGTTTTCGAATCGAAGACGTAAACCGTAATTCCAAACAAATGCGCCGCGAGGCGGGTTTCCTCCACCGAGGGAACCCCCAGTTCGCCTCAGCCGTTAGCAGAACCGGCATATTGGAGATGTCAGGCAGGTCCCAAACTTTGCGCTCGCCTTGTTCCGTGATATAGACATCGGGCAGAAGGTTGGTAAGCTTTCCGCCGTTCCCGTATTCCACCAGTGCCAGGCTTGTCAGTCTCGCGCTGCCGCCCGCGCTATAAGTCCCGGAGAACAGGATCAGCGAACCGCCGGACCGCACAGCAACTTGCTCCGCCGCCGGCTCGAGGCCGAAATGATATTCGAAGTTCGATTCGGGCTGCTTATAGGTGAACAGCGGAAAACACGGTTCCTCGCCGACGACGCACAATGTCGCGTTGGAAGTGGGAATTCCATCGGAGTCCGTCTTCCCGGGGTGAACCTCAAAAGCTGGAAAAATCGCGATGGCGAGGAACGCCGTGAGAAGCTTAACCGCCGCCAACGAAGTGAACAATTTCCACCTCCGCACCGTCTTGAATCGACGTCGTCGCCCAGAAGGGCGGCTTTACAATTCTGCGGTCTAGTTCGATCGCCAGCCGATCCGGTTTCAACCCCAGCCGTTCCACCAGTGTGAGCAGGGTTTCGCCGTCGGGGACCGGCTGACGCACTCCATTGACCGTCGCTTCCATTGCACTTGGCACCGATCCAATTATAGACGCGCTACACTGGTTTCTTCCGGACGGCATGCCAAACTCTCAAGCTCAGGTTTACTTCCCTGTTCTGGTGCAGATCATCATTGCGGCAGGCATGGGCATCGTCTTCTTGGGAATGTCCTTCCTGATCGGGAAGCACGTCCGCAACAAGGTGAAGGACTCGCCTTACGAGTCCGGAATCGTCCCCACGGGCGATGCGCGGCACCGCTTCAGCGTCAAATTCTACCTGGTGGCCATGCTGTTTATCCTGTTCGATATGGAAGCCATCTTCCTTTATCCCTGGGCGGTGGTCTACAAAGAACTGAAGCTATTCGGCTTCTTTGAAATGCTGATTTTCATCCTGTTCGTCTTCTGCGGATATTTCTACGTGTGGAAAAAAGGCGTGCTGGATTGGGCGCCTGAGCGCGATCAGAAGGCTTTGCGAAACTTAGGCTAAGATGCTTCCGGAATCCTTACAGAGTCATGAAGACGCGGCCTCGTTGGACGCAGCGCTGCCTTCCGCAATCGTCACCGGTAAGTACGACCGCGAGGAACTCACTTTGGAAATCGTACCCGATCAAATTGTCGGCGCATTGCAGCATTGCAAGACCGCCGGAAAATATGAACGGCTCTCATCGGTCACGGGCGTCGATCGCTATCCTGCTGAGGCCCGTTTCGAGGTGGTTTATCACCTGCACTCCGTTTCACGAAACGCGCGGCTGCGCTTGAAAGCGCGCTTGAGTGGCACGAACCCCGAGATCGATTCCGTGACGCCCGTCTACTTATCCGCGAACTGGTACGAGCGTGAAACGTTCGATCTGTTCGGCGTCAACTTCCGCAACCATCCCGACCTGCGCCGCATCATGATGCCGGAGGATTGGGAAGGCCACCCGCTGCGCAAGGACTATCCCAAGACCGGGCAGCGCGTCTGAGGTGATTTGAGAATGGCCGATACTCTAGCAGCCGAACCGCAGGAACAGACTCCCGTCGAGCCTGAATACAAACCGCGCCGCATGGTCCTCAACATGGGCCCGCAGCACCCTTCTACGCACGGCGTTCTCCGCCTCAAACTGGAATTGGATGGCGAGACAGTGATGAAGGCGGAGCCGGATATCGGCTACCTGCACACCGGGATCGAAAAGGAGTTCGAATCGAAGACCTGGCAGCAGGCGGTGACGCTGACCGACCGCATCGATTACCTTTCGAACCTGTCGAATAACTTCTGCTACGCCATGGCCGTGGAGCGGTTGCTGGGCATTGAAATTCCACCCATGGCGCAGTGGATGCGCGTCATGCTGGTGGAGTTGACGCGCCTGAATAGCCATCTGGTCTGGCTGGGAACGCATTCCCTGGACATCGGCGCGATGAGCACGTTCCTCTACTGCATGCGCGAGCGCGAGGAGATTCTGAAGATTTTCGAGATGTTCTCCGGGCAGCGCATGATGACGAGTTACATTCGCATCGGCGGCCTCGCGCTGGAGCCCCCGCGTGGCTGGCACGCGCGGATTAAAAAATTCATCGACGGGTTTCCTTCGAAGGTGGACGAGTACGAAGACCTGTTGACCAATAACCGGATCTGGATCGGACGCACGAAGGGCGTGGGTGTAATGTCCGTTCCGGACATGCTGGAGCTTGGCGTCACGGGGCCGATGCTGCGCGCGGGCGGGCTGAAGTACGACAACCGTAAGGCCAACCCGCATTCGTCTTACGAGCTGTTCGATTTCGAAATTCCGACGCAAACCGCGAGCGATGTTTTTGCGCGGTATCAGGTGCGCGTGGAAGAGATGCGGCAGAGCGCGCGGATTATTTCTCAGGCCTTGGCGGGAATGCCGGGCGGGGCATGGAAAGCCGATGCGCCGCACGTGGTGCTGCCGGATCGCGACAAGATGAAGACCGAGATGGAGGCGCTCATCTACCATTTCAAGATTGTCACGGAAGGTTTCCGCGTCCCCGAGGGCGAGGTTTATCAAGTAGTGGAATCGCCCCGCGGGGAGTTGGGGTATTACGTCGTCAGCGACGGCACGGCGCATCCCTATCGGGTGTTCGTGCATGGTCCGAGCTTCGGGAATTTACAGGCCACAAACCGGATGGTGGAAGGAACCATGCTGGCGGATGTGATCGCTTCGATTGGCAGTATGGATTTTGTTTTGGGCGACTCGGATCGGTAGCTGGCGGCCCTATTGAAGCACCCCCGGTTTCTGCTGTGTCCGCCGACGCATTTCGGCATCGAGTACGTCATCAATCCCTGGATGGAAGGGCAGCTTCACGCCTCCGACAGCGACATAGCAGTGCAACAGTGGTGTCGATTCCAAAAACTGTTAAGCGAGGTCGCAAGCGTCACTTCTATTGAGCCGGTGGCAGGTCTACCAGATCTCGTCTTCACCGCGAACGCCGCATTGATCTTCCGCGGCTCGGCCATTTTGAGCAACTTTCGCTGTCTCGAGCGCCGCCCCGAATCGGCGCACTTCGCCGCATGGCTCGCGGCTGATGGCTTTGACGTCTACACCCTCCCGGACGGAGTCTTCTTTGAAGGCGCCGGCGATGCGCTTTTCGAACGCGACCAGCCGTTCCTTTGGGCCGGGCACGGTTTTCGTTCTCACGCATCGGCCAAGCCTTTCCTCGAAAAGTGGACGGGCGTTGAAGTTCAGCTTCTAAAGTTGAAAGACCCGCGCTTCTATCATCTCGATACCTGCTTCTGTCCCTTGGAGGGCGGCCATCTCTTGTATTTCTCAGAAGCCTTCGATGCGGCTTCGAACGCCGCGATCGAAGCGCGGTTCCCGCCCGATCGAAGGTTCGACGTCGGGGAACAGGACGCCACCAGCTTCGCCTGCAACGCCGTCAATATCGGGAACCACGTGATCTTGAACCGGGCAAGCAGCGCATTGAAAGGGTGGCTGGCCGCGCGTGGATTTCAAGTTGCGGAAACCGGCGTCTCCGAGTTCATGAAGGCCGGGGGCGCGACGAAGTGTCTCTCACTCCGTCTCGACGAGCGCTAAAGGCGCCTGCCGGAGGTGACGCCCTGTCACCTTTTCCAGGCGATTGCATCTTCAGCAGCAGGAGACAAATTCACGATGGAAGTATCAGCCCAATATCTCGGAG
>Ga0326727_10009952_pt1 | contig 22983 bp, 15 predicted proteins | sample MB2enrmetagenome_FD_207643 | JGI IMG/M metagenome (GOLD analysis project Ga0326727, IMG submission 207643) | Lab enriched peat soil microbial communities from McLean, Ithaca, NY, United States - MB29MY | ecosystem: Environmental > Terrestrial > Soil > Wetlands > Peat | place: USA: New York...
GAGGGTGTAAGCGATCTGGCGCGCGCCCAAGAGGCCGACTTCCTCCATGATGTTGGACACGGCCAGAATTTCGGCGTTGAGTTTGACTTTGCCTTCCTTCAATTGCCGCAAGGTCTCGGCGACCGCGAATGTTCCAATCCGGTTGTCAAAAGCCCGCGCCACGGCCAGATCATTGCGCAACAGCTCGAAGGGATCGTTCAAAGTGATCATGTCCCCGACGCGAATCAACCGCTCCGCCTCCTTGCGGCTGCTCACGCCGATGTCGATGAATAAATCCTCCATTTTGGGCGGTTTGGGGTCCTTCTCGCTTTTCATCAGGTGCGGCGCGACGTTGCCGACGACGCCTTTGACTGGGCCGCTGTCGGCATGAATGACGACGCGCTGGGCCTTGGTGATGGCCGGATCGATGCCGCCCACTTTCCGCACATAAATGAAGCCCTGCTCATTGATATAATTGACGGACATGGAAATTTCATCGGCGTGCGCCGCGAGCATCAAGCGGGGCGAGCCGCCCTTGTTGAGCACGGCGACGGTGTTGCCGTAGGCGTCGCTGAAGGTTTCATCGGCAAAAGGTGTGACATAATCGAGCCACACCCGCTGGCCGCGCGCCTCGTGGCCCGAAGGGCTTGGGGTATTGACCAGCCGTTCCAAAAACTCAAGTGATTCATCACGCATGGCGGCATGTTATCGGTTGCGGATGGCCGCTGGCAACGGCGAATGACAAAGTTCCGACAACAAAAGCTTCAAATTATTTGCCACCGTTTGTCATGTTTGTCATCTTTGGAATCGGAAGGCTGTATTTCGTCAGCTCGACTTCGCCCCAGTCCACGGACGAATCGTCATCCTTGCCTTTGGCTTCCGGCACAATGAGTTCCTTTGGCGAGGTGAACATGGTGTACGTCATTGTGTAGGTGGCCCCATGCTCAGCCGGCGAACGTGGTTGAAAGCTGGCCTCATACTTGCCGGGCGGCACGTCCTCGGCGTGGAACGAACCGTCCGGCAGCAGGGTCGCGAAAAAGTTCCGGGGGTTTTTCGCGACCGCTTGGAATTCCTTGGATTGATAAAACGTCTTCCGTTCCTCGTCGGTCCTCAACTGGTTGATTTTCTGCATGAATTTGGAAATCGGCGTGTTGATGGTCAAGAATCCATTTTTAAAATCGGGCGCCGCGCTTTCGCGGCATTTTATTTTGCCAACGACGTTGCGGCCCGTTCCGCCCACATTGGTCACAGTCGTTTCTCCGGGCTTCACCTCCACGGTCGCAAGCTGGCTGTGCGTCCACGAACCTTCACCGGCGGCCACAAGCCGGGCAATGGTTTGCCCGCCGGGCGGAACAAACGTGATGACAAACCGCCCCTGATCGTCCGTCCGGGCTTGGAACGCATTAGGATCATAAAACGGCGGCTGAAGACTCGCTGGAGTGGAATTCGCGATTCCCCATCCCGGCTGCAAAGGCTCCAAAACGACCTGTTGATTCGCGCCGGGATGATGTCCCAGCCGCAGCACGCCTTCAACTTGTCCCCATTTTTGCAGCCTGATTTGCGGCGAGGCTTTCAACTGCCCAAGGGAAACTTGCGCGTAGCCTTCTTCGTTCAGCGCGACGACAGATTTTGCGCCTTTATACATCGGCAACGTGAAGCTGCCGTCTGCCCCGGCGCTCACGAGCAATCCCTCTTCGCGCAGATTGCCGGGAGCGAACGCTCCTTTGCCGAGCCCGAGGTATTTTCCTTCCACCTGCAACGCGACATCGGCATTCGCCGCCGGTTTGCCACCGGGCAAGACAACGACGCCTTTGACCTCGACGCCGGGAACGAGTTTGGGCTGCGGCGGTTTCTGGAAATTGAATGGTTCTGTCGCCGCGCGGTCGGCGACGGTGATGTTGACTTTGAGCGTCTGGCCCGGTTTCAAATCCACTTCCTGAAGCGGCTCGCTCCTCCAGGAATTCCGGTTTCCGGGCAGCGGCTGGCGCGCACAAATTTGCAAATGGCCGGCCGGCACATGGTCAAAGCTGAAACGGCCTTCCGCATCGGTTGCGGCTTGGTGCGAAAGATAGAGGTGCGGGCCATGCCCGAAGGGAAACGTCATTTCCAGAGTCTCGTTCGTGCCCGGTCCGGAACCGCGCTTGAACGTGCCGGTGATGGTCCCAAACGGTTCGAGCGCGATGGTCGAATTGGTGGCCAGCGATTCCAAGCTGACCCTGGCAAATCCCTTGGAAGAGGCTGCGGCCAGAAATTTCATTCCCCAGACCGGCTTGAAGGCGAAATTCCCGTTGGCGTCCACAGTGCGCAACGCCGCCTTGTTCCAATATGCAGTCAGTTCGCCCTCCGCACTCAACGCCGCCTGATTGTAACCATCGCCGAGCAACACCACGGTTGCGCCCAAAGCCGGTTTGCCGTCCGGCGCGACGACAGTCCCCGCCGGGCCGGCGCCTTTCTTCAAAACGAAATCCGCGTTTGTCGCGTCCTGCGGCAGGAGCGCCTTGCTGTCCGGCAGATACCCTTCAGCCTCCACTTTGAGCAGCGGCTGCGCCACGCGCTTGCCGACATGGGCCAGGTAAACGCCGTTGGCGCCGTCCACCGCGCGCAGCGTATTCCAGGACATGTGGTTGAAATTGTCGGTCTGCCCCGGCGTGACGCGGAAATTTTGAACCGGCTTTTTGGTTTCGCTGTCCAGCACGCGCCCGGAAATGGTCCAGTCGCGCGAGTGATCCGGCACGCCTTCCGCCCCGCACAGGGAACGATTTCGCATCTCATTGTAATCAGGATCAACCTGGCTGTAATCCGGCTGCGGATCAGGACCTTTTTCCAACAGGAACACCAGATTGGTGATGTCATGGTCAACGCGCCCGATGAGTTGAAACGGATTCAACTGGTCAACGCTCAAGTTCCGGGCCGACACATGATACCCTCCGGCGCGGGCGCTCAAGGAAATCATGCCGGAAGGCACCCCTGTCACGTCGAAACTTCCGTCCTGGCCGAGTGTGACTTGCATCGAATCCCAGGCGGCTTCGCGCGAAATGAGCAGGCGCGTCTTCGGCGGCACGGGCTGGCCATCCGACAACATCACGCGGCCCGCCAGACGATGCGCCGGGCCGGCCGCCAAGTCGCCGGCGTCAGTCGTTTCCCCGTCCTTGCCGGTGTGAATCTGCCGGGGCGGAACCGAGCCGTATTTTTTCATCGTGCTCATCAGGCTGTAAATATAAAAATCCCCGTCCGGAGGAAGATTCAAAAACATGAAGTTGCCGCGCGCATCGGTGCCGGCTTCAAAATGGCCGAGGTACTCTTCCGCCATGCGATTCACCGCTGACACGCCGACTGAAATGTCTGCCAGCGGTTTGCCATTCAGTAGCACCCGGCCGGTCAGCGCCGCGCCTTCGGTCATCACCAGTTGGCGCCGCGTTGCGCCGCTGGCGAGTTTGCTGAACATTTTGTCGGCATACATCCGCGCCGTGACTTTCACCGTCATCATCTCAAAGGGTTTTTTGGCGGTGATGAGAAACTCGCCCTTCTCGTCCGTCACCGCCAGCGGATCAATTCCCGGCAGCGATCCCCAACTGCCGCCGCCGCCCTTGGTCTCGATGCCCCGCATCTCAACCACCGCGCCCTCAATGGGCGCGCCTTTCAGATTCACGACCCGTCCACGGAGGCTGCACTCGGGCGCGGCGGTGGCGGAGTCAATGGGTTCCAGTTCGACTTTCACCGGCGTTCCTTTCGCCGGGTCCACCTTGGAAACATATTTTGGCTGGTAGCCTTTGGCGACGGCGAGGATTTGAAACGTCAGTTGAGGGTCGAGCGCTTCAATTTTGAAACTCCCTTGCGCGTCCGTCCGGGCACGCTTGCTGCAATCCGCGTAGCACGACGGACAGAATGTGCTGGAGCCGGTCTTGGGAGCGGCGGTCGCGATGAAAACCGTGGCCGGAACAGGCAGGGGCGCGCCGCCTTTGGCGGAAACAGTGCCGGTCAAATCCGGTCGGGCTGCTGAATGGGTGGATGCCGTGTCCGGGGAACTTTTGAGGAGTGGTTCAGCCGGTTTGTTGGATGGCGCGTCTGTCAAGGCCGCTGCCGCCACAATGGCGATCAGAAACACAGCCGGCACGGACCATCGGCCCGGCTTGCGGCAGGTTGCAATCATCGAAATTCGCCGGCGCGGTGATTCATCATGCATGGGGGCATGTTAACGGTGGCGCAGGCGTGCTGGCAACCGGGAATGGGACACGGGAAATCGAACAAAAGATTGATTGCGGATTTTTTCCGGCCATGTAATTTCGCCCTCCATGAGCGTCAATATCATTTATTATCTCGATGTCACCTCTTCCTGGTGTTACTGGGCCGAGCCGGCCTGGGCGGAACTCAAACAGCGCTACGCCGCCCAGCCGGTGGAGTTCAGTTGGCGCATCGCCCTCCTTGACCAAACCGGCCTCCCGGCCTCGCAGGCCCAAATCGAATGGTTCTACCGGCGCAGCGGCACCATCATGCGCTCGCCCTTCATGCTCAACCCCGGCTGGTTTGAGGCCGGCCACAAGGAGTATCTCGCCCCCAATGCCGTGGCCGAAGCGGCCAGGGATTTCGGCGTGGCCGATGACCGCGTCCGCCTGGCCATCGCCACCGCCGCCCTGCGCGACGGCCAAAAAGTCCTCCAAGCCAACATCGCCGCCGCCGTGGCGGCGAAAGCGGCCGGTGTGGACGCCAGGAAACTGTTGGCCGGGGCGCAATCCGCGGAAACAGAGAAGCGCATCCGCGCCGCCACCGCCGAATTCCACGCCCTGCAGGTCACGCAACGGCCAGTGTTTGTCTTGAAAAACAACATCGGCGACCGCGCCGTTTTTTCCGGCCTGGTCAGGGCCGCCCCCGTGGCGGCGGCGATTGACGCCATGCTGGAGGACGCCGCCGCCTACGCCAGCCACGCGGCGCATTTTGGAAATCCTCCGTCCAGTTGATGAGTTATGATAATTGGTTAACCTGATGCCTGCGTAAATTAATACATCTAATACATTATGGTTTTTTGCGCCGGTTTTGGCCGGTTTTGCCGGCAAGTGCTTGTGTTTGAGGCACTTGCGCAAAATCGGCAGCATTTGACATCCTTATGGTGAAATGGTAGGCTGACCACTGCAAGGCTCGCGCCAGACCGACTCGAGGAGGCCACGACAAAGAAGCAGTGGCGGCTCTTCCGTCGGCTCGGATAAGCTGAGGATATGAACATGAGTGAATCCATTGTGCCCCCCGCTGGCAACGGCAGCGCGGTGAAGGTGTCGAGGATTTCCGAAGCCGTCATTCGTTTTGCCGGCAATTCCCAGGACGGCATCCAGGCCATCGGCGGCTTCCTGGCCCGTTTGGCCGGCCGCAGCGAACAGGAAGTGATGACCTTTATGACCATCCCCTCCACCATTTCGGGCGGCCCTTCCATTTTCCAGGTGCGCATCGGTTCGGGAGAAGTGTTGAGCGCGGGGGATGAAGCGGACGTGCTGATGGCGTTTTACCAGCATTCGTACCAGGAGCATATCGCCTCGCTGCGCAAAGGGGGCATCGTCATTTATGACTCCGATCATGTGCAGCCGAATCCCGAATGGGAAAAGGATTACCGGCATGTGGCCGTGCCCATCTCCAGCCGGACGGTCGAGGCCATCGGCGGGACCGCGAAAGACAAGGGCAAAAACATTTTTACGCTCGGCTTGGTGGCGAGGATTTTCGATTTGGATGTTCCCAAGCTGGAACGATTGATTGCCGAACGGTTCGGAGGCAAGGACGCCGGCGTTTTGAAGAATGCCATGCTGGGTTTTCATGCCGGCTACGGGTATTCGCCGGGTCAAATCCTGGAAACTTTCCAATTTGTTGACTCCCGGAAAAGGGCGGGCCGGCAAGTGGTCATGACCGGCAACGAAGCGCTGGCTTACGGGTTGATCGCCGCGGGGGTGCGGTTCGGCGCGGCCTACCCCATCACCCCCTGGTCGGAAATCATGGAATTGCTGCGGCGCGAGCTGCCAAAATATGGCGGGACATTCGTGCAGTGCGAGGATGAAATCGCCTCGATCTCCATGGCCATCGGCGCGGGTTGGGCCGGGCGCGTCGCGGTCACTGGTTCCAGCGGCCCGGGCCTCTCGCTCAAAACCGAGGCGCTCGGCTGGGCGGTGATGGCGGAAGTGCCGGTGGTGATTGTTGACGTGCAGCGGGGCGGCCCTTCCACCGGCCTGCCGACCAGCGTCGAGCAATCGGACCTGAATATCGCCTGCTTTGGCGGGCACGGCGACGCGCCGCGGGTGGTGCTGGCGCCAACCGGCGTGGAAGATTGCTTCCACACCGCCATCGAGGCTGTCAATATTGCGCGCCGCTACAATGTGCCCGTCATCATTCTGAGCGATCAATCCATTGCCACGCGCATTGAAGCCTTTGAAGAACCGGACTTGGAGAAACTGTGCCAGGATATTTCGCCCGACCTCGCGCCCGTCGCGGATTATATTCCGTATGCGCTGGACGGCGCGATCCAGCCCCGGCTGGCTCCCGGCACGCCCATTTTGAGCGGGAAATATCCCGTGGCCGGCGGCTTGGAACATGATGAGATGGGCCATCCCACCGCTGCGCCCCAAATGCACATGCAAATGACCGCCAAGCGCCGCCGCAAATTGCAAAAGCTGGCGGCTGAACTGCCCGTTCCCGAAGTGTACGGCCCGCCCGAAGGCAACCTGCTTTTAGTCGGCTGGGGCTCGACCCAGGGACCCATTCGCGAAGCCGTGGACCGGGCGCGCGCGGCGGGGGACAGTGTTTCCGCCGCGCATATCCGGCACATCAACCCATTGCCGCCCGGGTTGGAGAATATTTTCGCCGGCTTCAACTCCATCGCCGTTGTCGAGATGAATGATGAGGGCCTTTACGGTTACGGCCAGCTCGGCGGCCTGTTGCGCGCCCGTTATTGCGATCCGAAGATTCACGGCCTGACCAAAACCGACGGCCTGACCTGGCGGGTGCGGGAGATTCTCGAACGCGCCAAAGCCGATATCGCCGCCGCGGCGCGCAAACCGTAAGCGCGCGGCCAATCTGTCTTGTTGACTAAATTTTATGAGTGAATCCACCGTCCAAAACCCGCCGCCAGGCGCCACGGTCGTTGTGCCGGCGCCGCCAGGCCCGGCTGCCACCGAACGCAAGCCGCTGACCAAGAAGGAAATTGCGGCCGATCATCCCACCTGGTGCCCGGGCTGCGGCGACTTTTCCGTTCTGGCCCTCTATTTCAAATTGATCGAGAAGCGCAAATTGTGGCACGAAAAAATCGTCACCGTGACCGGCATCGGTTGTTCCAGCCGGTTTCCCTATTTTGTCCAGGTCAACGGCGCGCATTACATTCATGGGCGCGCCCTGCCCTTTGCCAGCGGCATTTCCCTGACACGGCCCGATCTGCACGTCTTCGTCTTTGCCGGCGACGGCGATGCGTTCTCCATTGGCGGCAATCATGTCAACCATACCGCGCGCAAGAACATCAAGATGACTTACGTCATCATGGACAACTGGGTCTATGGCCTGACCAAAAAGCAGACCTCGCCGACTTCGCCGCTGGGTTTCAAAAGCAAGACGGACCTCTGGGGCGCAGTGGACCAGCCCATCAACCCCATGAAACAACTGATTGCCGCCGGGGCCTCCTTTGTCGCGCGGGCCACCCATACCAATCCCAACCATCTCCTGCAAATGATGGAAGCGGCCATGGACCACGACGGCTTCAGCGTCATTGAATGCCTGAGCGAATGCGTTGAATTTTATGAAGGCGCCTTCGACGCCTCCAATCCGCGCAAAGGCGGCAAGTTTGAACTGGTCCCCGCCGGTCACGATGTCACCGATGAAATGGCCGCCTACAAACTGGCTGATGCTCCGTTTCCCGGTTATTTCGGCATTTTTTACAAATCCGATCGTCCGACCAAGAACAAGCTCGAAGCGGACATCAACGCGGAAGCGCGGCAAAAAGTGGCCGGCAAAAAGGACTGGCAAATCCTCCAAGCCACCTTTGACCGGCTGAAATAGGCGGCACGAAGCAATAGCCGGTAGGGTGAGACTCTGTCGAACCCCATCTCGATCGAGTCACGGCTCGACAGAGTCTCGCCCTACCTTGTCAAAATTCTTTTGCCCGGATCGGCGTTTTGAATGACCAGATAACAGGCGTAGCGGGAAAGCGCCCAATCTTCCACTTCGCGTTCAGCGCCTGAACCGATGGTGACCATTTCGTTGATATCAACGAAATGGTCGGAAACCATATTGCGCATTTCCGCAAAATGGTCGGCCACTGCGTGGCCGCTTTTGCCGGCGGCGCACGGGTACACGCTGCCGGTCATTTGCACTCCGCTCGAATTGATGGGAATATAAGTGGTATGATTATGAAGGACCCGATCGTGCAAGAAATTCATCGCCACCGCGCTGCATACGCGAAGCGGTTCAACTACGACGTTCACGCCATCGGCGAAGACATTCGCCGTTGCGAAACTGAGTCGGGAGGCAAATTTGCGGCCACGATTCCGCGCCGGAAGCATTCGATTGAAACGAAGCACGGCAAAAAGTGGCCGGCAAAAAGGACTGGCAAATCCTCCAAGCCACCTTCGACCGGCTGAAATAGACGTTCACACCCGCCATCCGGAGCGGTATTGCTTTTTGATGAACGGGTTGGCTTCGGGCGCGTTCCCGGCCCGGAGATGCTCCGAATCCCATTCAATCATTTTGCCCAGGCGCAGCGCCAGGTTGCCCAGCAAAACCATTTCCGTAAACGGGCCTGACACCTCGAAATTGGAGCACGCCGCCGGGCCGCCTTTGCAGGCGCGAATCCAATCCAGATGCGGGCTGTTCCCTGGAACACGCGGAAGGATTTGCGGCGGGCGCTTATAATCCGCCATCAACGATTCCGGAAGCAGACGCGGATTTTCACCGTAACACCCGGTCAGTATCTTTCCTTTGTCGCCGATGAGCAACGCTCCGTTGTCCGCCAATTCCCTGGCCTCCGATTCAGGCGGCAGCGGTGGTTTCAACCCGTGGTCGTGCCAAGTCAGCGTGCAAGGCGGCAACTCGCCGCGCGCGGGAAATTGAAAGCGAATGATCGACGCCAGCGGGAACATGTCTGCCGTCGCTCCCGTGGATTGGACAACATCAACCGAAGCCGGCGCTCCCAGTTTCAAGGCCCAATAAGCGCCGTCCATGATATGGCACGCCATGTCCCCGATCGACCCGCAACCGAAATCCCACCAACCTCTCCACACGCTGGGATGATAAACCGCGCCGGGCTTGGCTGCGGTTATGTCCTTTGGCCACTGTGCCAGGTAAGGGCGCATCGGTGCCGGGCCGATCCACAAATCCCAATTCAGCGATGCCGGCACGGCATCCGAGCCGGGCGGACGCTTCAATCCCTGCGTCCACCACCCCCGGCAACGGTCCGTCCAGCAATGGACTTCGCGCACCGGCCCGATTGCCCCCGCCCAAATCATTTCGCAAAGCTCGCGGTTTCCCTCGCCGGAATGTCCCTGGTTGCCCATTTGCGTTGCCACTTTATATTGGCGCGCCGCTCGCGCCATTTCGCGCGCTTCCCAGATCGTGTGCGTCAGCGGCTTTTCGCAATAGACATGTTTGCCCAACGTCATGGCCAGCATGGCTGCTGGCGCATGATGATGGTCCGGAATGCCCACCGTGACCGCATCCAGGTTCTTTTCCTTTTCCAACATGACCCGATAATCGGCATAACGCCGGGCGCGCGGGTATCTCTTGCCCGCCTCGGCCAGGGCGTTGGAATCAACATCGCAGAGCGCCACGATGTTTTCCCCCGACACCCCCTCGATGTCGTCCCGGCCTCTGCCGCCCGCGCCGATCCCGCCGATATCGAGCTTTTCATTGGGCGATTTGAATTTCACCCGCGGCAACGCCGAAGCCGGGCCGGCTGCCAGGGCGCCAGCCGCCAGGGCCGATGAATAAATGAAACGCCGGCGATTGATCCGGGCGGCGCTGATTTCGGTTCGGGTGGGTGCGAAGAAGGGCTGGGAGTTTGTCATAATTACCATTCAATCCTTTTCCGGCGGCGGCGTTTTTATGTATCTGGCCCATAAATCGGCGCTGACGTAAAGTTCAAAAAACACGTTGGGGCGCAGTTCAAAATAGCCCGCCATCAAATGCGTTCTTTCCGGACGCTCCTCAAACCCGGCGCGCAAGGCGGTGGATACAATCATGATGGGCGCGGGCGGTTGCGCGGGGATTTTGTCCCAATAACCGTTGTGCTCGAAACGGCGCAAATACCACGGCAGCGGCCAGTAACTGTCCGGCGACATCACTTCAATGACCGTGCCATACCCCGCCGGCGAAACACGCGCCAGCCCCTCAACCGTCCGCAGCAGCCTGAAAATGTCGGGCGCGGTCGGGCTGTAGGCGTAGGGGTTTTTCGCGCTGTCGCAATACGGGACGCCTCCTTTGTCAACTGCAAAATTTTCCCGCCAGGCCTGCCCGCCAAGCTGCGCCGCGGCCCCGGCCAACAGAACGGCCATTCCAACCTGGAGCCGCGGCGGCTGGCACGCGCGCGCCAAGACCGCCGCGCCAACGCCGGCCAGCAGGATCATCCCGTGCCAGAAACCGAGCAAACACCAGGGCGTCTTGTAAGGCAGCGCGGTGTAAATCAACGTCATCCACGCCGTGTAGAACGCAATGATGCGAACGAGCCCGACATTCGCCGGCCCCAGCCATCGGCCCGCCAGGCCGGCCGCAAATCCCACCGCGGCTAAACCCGCGATCAGCCCTTCGCTCCAAACGGGACCGCCGTTGGCGCGGTAAAACAGCAGGCGCTCGAAATAAAAATTCCACGGATGCGCGTGGGGCGACACGCCCGCCGCGCGATGCAGCCACGGGCCGTACGCTTTGACGGCGCCGGCAACGCCGGGGGGGTTTGTCAAGAATGAAGAAAAGAAAAGCATCGCGACGGCCACGGCAATGCCAAGCGCGGCGGCCATGGACGCAAGGCTCCAACGCGCGCCGCCCTCAAAACCAGGCCCGCCGCGCCATCGGGTCCAGCCGGCGGCGCAGACCACGGCCAGCGCCATCGAGAGAACGGCAAACACAAAAGTTTCCTTGCTGGCCCACATCAGCCCCAAGCCCGCCCCGGCCAGCACACACCAGCCGAAGCGCCCGCTTGTGACGTGCCGCCACCAGGCCATCGCCGCCAGGGCGGTGAAGAAGACCAGCAACATCTCATGAATGTAGTACCGGCTGTAGAAGACCATCGCCGGGGAGAGCGCGAGGAAGACGGACGCCCACAGCGTTTCAGCCCGTCCAAAATCACGCGTCAATAATAGCAACAAAACAATCAGGGCGGCGCCGAAGCCGGCCGTCACGACTCGATAAGTGGCCTCGGTGAAGTCGTTGAAGTCGTGCGAAGCGTTGAGCCAGGCGGCGGGCAGGGTGAAATACGGGAGGGTCGGGCCGTGGAATTCGGCCGGGTCGTAGGTGTAGTTGTTCTCCCTCCACAGGGCGCGAAATTTCATGGCATTGACCGCTTCATCGTTGTGCATTGGGCGCAGGGTCAACTGCGGCAGACGCAAGGCCAGCGCCAGGGCGATGACGGCGAGAAATCCCGGCACGAACCAGCGTTTCATGAAGCAGGCAGGCCGTATGCTTCGACCTCGATGTAAGTATTCAACGCATTATCGCTGCTCCCGTGACTGTAGCAACGCACGTATCGCGCCCGGACCCCTTTGGCGTCAATCAATTTGCCCGCGCCGGTCAGCGGATTGTCAAAGTATTCACGGTCCGTTCCGGCTCCGAATCCCGCGCTGTTTTTCTGGTCATTGTTGAACAGGGTATGGACCCCCGTCTTGAATGCCGCGTCGTCCGAAACCTGCACAATCACGTCGCGATAGACCACGGCCGTTGAGAAGTCATGCCAGAGCACAATGGCGTAGAGATTGAATTCGCCCTGCAAATCAATCTGCACCCATTGCAACCCGCGCCGCAGCGTCACCACATTTTCCTCGTAGGCGCCTTTTTTTCCATCGGTGATCTGGCGCAATTCACCGGTGATGAGATTGGTGTCGCTGGCGCTCACCGGTTTGCCCAGGGCAACATTGACCACGCCCTTCGGCGCAAAAAACACCAGGCGCGCCTTCGATCTGAGCGGTTCGGCGGTGGTATTGGTTGGCAAGTTCGGCGGCGTCCCTTTCAAGGCGGGCTGCGGCAGGACCAGCGGCAAGGGCGCGAGATCCGCCCCGGCTTTTGGCGCCGCGTCATCCGCCGCGCCGCGGCAGATGCCGGCCACGCAGACCAGCGCCATCCAGAACTTCCATTTCATATCATTACAACATGCTGGCAGGCCGTCCCCGCCGTTTAAAGTTTAAATTGGTTTCATTTTTTTTGCGGAAAGGTGTTGGCAATGAGTCTGGTTCATGGCATTAGTCCCACTCCAAAAGGATGTTTATGCTTAAAATGAAAACATGGCCCCGGTTCGCAGCTTTGGCCGCTGCACTTGCTGTTTCGCCCAGCGCTTTCGCGGGTGAAGCGGATATTCACATTCCCGATCTGAGCGGAGTCAAGTTTGACGGGTTGGGCGGCGTCAGCGGCGTCACGCTGATGTATGTGGGCATCCTGATTTGCTTCTTCGGCGCCATCTTCGGCCTGGTGCAATACTTTCAGACCAAAGCCTTGCCCGTGCATGTGAGCATGGCCCAAGTCTCGGATACGATCTGGGAAACTTGCAAGACCTACCTCTTCACGCAAGGCAAATTCCTCGCCATCCTGTGGCTGCTGATCGCGGCTTGCATGGTGTATTATTTCGTCGGCCTCCCTTGGAACGACCCGGACAATCATCTGACCCATGCCGCGTTGATCAGCAATGTGGTCATTATTTTGCTCTGCTCCATTCTGGGCATTCTTGGCTCTTACGGCGTGGCCTGGTTCGGCATTCGCATCAACACCGTGGCCAATTCCCGCACGGCCTTTTCCGCGCTCAAGGGCAATCCGCTCGCCACGTTGAGCATCCCCCTGCGCTCCGGCATGAGCGTCGGCTTGCTGCTCGTCGCCGTCGAATTGTTTTTCATGATTTGCATCCTGGTGTTTCTGAAAGATCTGGCCGGCCCTTGTTTCATCGGGTTCGCCATCGGCGAATCGCTCGGCGCTTCGGTCCTGCGTATATGCGGCGGCATTTTCACCAAGATTGCCGACATCGGCTCCGATCTCATGAAAATCGTCTTCAAGCTCCCCGAAGATGATCCAAAGAACCCCGGGGTCATCGCCGACTGCACCGGGGACAACGCCGGGGACAGCGTCGGCCCGACGGCGGATGGTTTTGAAACCTACGGCGTGACCGGGGTGGCGTTAATCGCGTTCATGGCCCTGGCCCTGGCCGTCAACCCGAACGTTTGCGCGACCCTCATTATTTGGTTGTTCGTCATGCGCTCGCTGATGATCGTCACGTCGCTGGTTTCCTACTTTGCCAACAATGTCCTCAGCCAGGCCATGTTCGCCGGCAAGAAAGATTTCGATTTTGAAGCGCCGTTGACCCATCTGGTCTGGATGACTTCGGCCATCTCCATCGCCGTCACCTTCATTGCCAGCAAATTGCTTCTGGGGGATTTCAAGGACGGCGCCGGCATGGTTCAACCGGATTTATGGTGGGTGTTGTCCGTCATCATCAGTTGCGGCACCGTGGCGGGGGCGCTCATCCCGGAGTTCACCAAGATCTTTGTCAGCACCAATTCGCGCCACGTCAGGGAGGTGACCAACTGCTCCAAGCATGGCGGCGCGTCGCTCAACATCCTGTCGGGTTTCGTGGCCGGCAATTTCTCCGCTTTCTGGATGGGGCTTTGCATCATGGTTCTCATGGCCGCCTCTTATTTCTTCTCCCAAAATCCGGCCTTGCATTCTCTCCTGCCGCCCAAGTTCGCCTTTGCCGCGCCCATTTTTGCCTTCGGCCTCGTCGCCTTCGGCTTCCTCGGCATGGGACCCGTGACCATCGCCGTGGACAGCTACGGCCCGGTGACGGACAACGCGCAGTCCGTCTATGAATTGAGCCAGATCGAAGGGCGCAAGGACATCAAATCGGAAATCAAGCGCGACTATGCTTTCGACGCGGACTTGGAAAACGCCAAGTACCTGCTCGAAAAAGGCGACGGCGCGGGCAACACTTTCAAAGCCACGGCCAAACCCGTGCTCATCGGCACGGCGGTCGTTGGCGCGACCACGATGGTGTTCGGCATCATCATTCTTCTGGAAAACCTCTTTGGCAATGCCATCACCCGGTTGAGCATTGTGCAGCCGGAAGTCATCCTGGGGCTGATCATGGGCGGCGCGGTCATTTACTGGTTCACCGGCGCTTCCTGCCAGGCCGTCGTCACCGGCGCCTATCGCGCGGTGGTTTACATCAAGGAACACATCAAATTGGACTCCACCACCGCCTCGCAAAAGGACAGCAAGGAAGTGGTCCGCATCTGCACCGTTTACGCCCAGAGAGGGATGTGGAACATCTTCATTGTCGTGTTCTGCTTTGCCCTCGCCTTGTCTTTCTTCAATCCTTACTTCTTCATTGGCTACCTGATCGGCATCGCCTTTTTCGGCCTTTTTCAGGCCATTTTCATGGCCAATGCCGGCGCCGCTTGGGACAACGCCAAAAAAATCGTCGAAGTGGAACTCCGCCAGAAGGGTACCGAACTCCATGCCGCCACCGTCGTGGGCGACACGGTGGGCGATCCATTCAAGGACACCTCCTCTGTGGCGATGAACCCGGTCATCAAATTCACGACCCTCTTTGGCCTCCTGGCCACGGAGATCGCCGTGACCATGAAAGTGCAAAGCACCAAGACCGTCATTGGCGTCTTCTTCTTCCTCATCGCGCTGATCTTCGTTTACCGCTCGTTTTACTGCATGCGGATTCCGGAAGAGAAGTCGGCCTAAATCGCAATATTGATAGATAGGTCCAAAAAATCGGTAACACGGTGACAAGTGTTGATAATCAACGACTTAGCCGGTAACACGAAAGGTAACAGACCGGTAACATGTTACTGCTTTTCGTCTCTCGGCGCCTCAGAAGCTGTATAAAATTAGCCATCTGATCAGGCTCTTGGCTCGGCTGGCCTGAAGCTCTCCAATGTTCTTAACCGCAGAATACGCGGAATACGCAGAATAAGAACCCGTCTGCCTTGCGCTTCGAGTTCATCTTTTTTTAATCGGCAACACGGCAACAAGCCCCATTTTACAAGGGTTTCTTTGAGCTTTTCGGCTGGCAACACAGCGGCAACGGCTGGCAACCCTTTCGGTTCTTCGCTGTTTTCAGAATAGATTCTCATTAAAAGCATTTTCTGGAGGTCGGCTTGGAGCGAAGCTCCAAGGCCGGAGGTCTCCGCCCTAATCTGGCGACGGCTGAAACCGCCTCTCGGCCATCCTGTCCGTAAAGCTCCGCCTGAAGGCGCGACGGCGGAAGCCTTCGACGCGACGGTGGATCACCAACCCCTCACGTTAACGATAACGTTAACTTGGTCTTGGCATCGACACTGGCGCATTTGTGGGTGCATTTGGGGGTGGACAGGGCGGACGGGACGCGGCATTATCCGGGCATGGCGCAAAAATCAACTGATGAAGAGCGGCGTCCGCCAGGAACGGAACCATTTGTCAACCGAAGGTCGCCATGAGTCCAAATCATCAAAATGTTGAAATGTGAGGAACTGACGCCTTTATGAAAGAGAAGATGAAAAAGAAAATGCTGGTCACTGGTGCTACGTCCGGCATCGGAGCGTAATTATGAGCGGAAAAACAGAATCAATCGTTATCGAGACGAACGGTCACAAGCTCGTTTGGGGCGACACACTCCAGGTTTTGGACGGCGCGGTGGCGGATGCGTCGGTTGCCCTGATTTTCGCCGACCCGCCTTACAACATCGGCAAGAGTTTCAACGGCCGCCGGGACAAGTGGTCGTCAGACGAAGCCTATTTGGAGTGGAGTTATCAGTGGATTGAAGCGTGCCTGCGCAAGCTCAAGCCGAACGGCAGCTTTTACTTCATGTGTTCCACGCAGTGCCTTCCGTATTTTGACCTCTACCTGCGCAAGAAGCTCACCGTGCTTTCGCGGATCGTTTGGTTTTACGACAGTTCCGGCGTGCAGGCGAAGCGGTATTTCGGCTCACTTTACGAGCCGATTCTGTTCTGCGTTCGCGACCCGGAGAAGTACACGTTCAATGCCGACGACATCAAGGTTGAGGCGCGCACGGGAGCGCAGCGCAAGCTGATTGATTACCGCAAGCCAGTGCCCAGCGTTTACAGTTCGACGAAAGTGCCGGGCAACGTGTGGGAGATTCCGCGCGTCCGCTACCGAATGCCGGAGTATGAGGAGCATCCCACGCAAAAGCCAGTCGCGCTGCTGGAACGCATCATCAAGGCAAGCTCGAATCCCGGCGACCTGGTGCTCGACCCGTTTGCAGGAACATTCACGACTGGTTTCGTCGCGAAGGAACTTGGCCGGCGCTTTATCGGCATCGAAATCGAAGAGGAATACGTGAAGATTGGTTTGCGGCGGCTGAACATCGCCACGCATTTCAAAGGCGAACTACTGGCGAAGCCCTTGAAGTCATATGACTCCAGCTACAGCGAAAAGGAAACAACGCCAATGCTGTTGGACAGGTAAATATGGAGCACGCCTTCACAGCGACCATCAAAGCAGTGCTCCAGAAAAACTTTGGTTCGCAAGCCGGCGAACTTTTCGAGCGGAGCTTGCTTCTTCAATACCTGAACATCAAAACGCGAGCAGCGAATCGTGGCTCGAAGTCGCGTAGCAGTTTCGCCAACCTCTACGCGCTTTACGTGCTGGCGGAGGACTATTTGAAAGGCGGATTCGATAAGGCAGGCGATTACTCGAAATACGACGGCGCTGTTTTCAGCCGACTTTTCGAGCGGCAATGCCCGTTTCTCTTCGGAAGAGTTGCGCGAAATGACTGGGTTTGGCGTAGCCCACGTCAAGGGCGACAGACACAACGCTCTTCTTTGTCTCGCGGAGCAGCCGTCGCGCCTCATCCATCCGCAACGTGATATGGTAGCGTGACGGGGACAATTGATAATTGTCAATTATACATTGTCAATTCCACCGCAGCACCGCCACCGGCGTTCCCGCCGGCCACGTTGTCCCGGGCGGCACATCCACCAGCCCGTTGGCGCGGGCCATTGAGCTTAAAATGTGGGACGCCTGGCTCCCGGCCGATCTGACCTGGCCGCCGGCGTCGAGCACCACCCGCGCAAAATGCCGCCGTTCCCCGCGATTGCCCAGCGGTTCGGCCAGCGTGCCCCATGACGCGGGCGGCCGGAGATCGCGCGCTCCCTGGAGCCGCAGCAGCGCCGGTCTGGCCAGAAGAAAAAAGCTCACCAACGCCGAAACCGGATTGCCGGGCAGGCCAAACAAGAGCTTGCCCCCGTGCCGGCCAAAGGCAAACGGTCTGCCCGGCCGGATGGCCACCGTCCAGAAGTCCAATTGCCCGCCAATCTCCGCGAAGGCTTGCCTGACCCAATCCGTTGCGCCCACCGAAACGCCCCCGCTGGTCACGACCACATCGCATTCCTGGAACGCCCTCCGCAAAGCCTGCCTTGTCAACTCCAAATCGTCCGCCACCGGCGGATACAGTTTCGGGATGGCCCCAGCTTGCCGGGCCAGGGCCGACAAGCCGATGCGATTGCTCTCGTAAATCATGCCCGGCGGCAAGGCGCGTCCCGCCTCGCGCAATTCGTCACCCGTCGCCAGCAGCCCCACCCCGGGACGCCGTCCGGCTGGCGCCGCGGCAACGCCCGCTCCCGCCAGCAGACTGAGGCGCTGGGCCGTTAATTCCTCCCCGGCCCCGGCCAGCAGCGCCTTCTCCCGGACGTCTTCGCCGCGCAAACGCACATTTTCCCACGGCTTGACCTTCTCCGAAATGATGATCTTCCCCGGTTGGTCCGCCGCCTGTTTCACCTCTTCCTGCATGACGACGGCGTCCGCGCCCCGTGGCAGGATCGCCCCCGTAAAAATCCGCACACACGCGCCCGCCTCGACGCAGCCGGCAAATGGGTTTCCCGCCCGCGTCTCGCCGCACAGGCGCAGGGCGACCGGGTTCTCCCCGGTCGCCGAAGCCAGGTCCGCCGCCCGGACCGCGTAACCGTCCATGGCCGAATTATCCGCCGGCGGCAAGTCAATGGGCGAATAGATGGGCGCGGCCAGATAACGGCCCAGAGCGTCCTGGACAGAGATCTCTTCCGCCGGCAGAGGCTCTATGGCCGCGAGAATCCTTTCCTGCGCTTCCTCCAGAGAGATCACGGGAGAAAGGCTGAAGGCTGAAGGCTGAAGGCTGAAGGACGCGTAGCGGCGGCTCGGCAGAGCGCCGCATTTACCGGCTTTCTGCCGAAAGCCGCTACGATGGGAAATTTCTTTTTCATAACTTCAGCCTTTAGCCTTCAGCCTTTATCCGTCACTCCCCTGACGTCAGAAGGAGGGTCTGTTCCAAGGTCGAAAGCCCCTCCCCCACTTTTTCCAGGGCGACGCGGCGGAGGGTTTTCATCCCCTGTTCGATGGCCAGTTTGCCGATTTCCTGGGCGCCGACGCGTTTGATGATCAATTTGCGAATTTCATCGGTCATGGTCATCGCTTCAATGATGGCCAGGCGTCCGGAGTAGCCGGAGTTTTTGCAGCGTTCGCAGCCGCGGCCTCGAAACAAAGTCTTGCCTTCGAACAGGCCTGGTTCAATGCCAAGGTCCTTGAACATCTTCTCCGGATATTCCACCGGCTCCTTGCAACTCGAACATACCTTGCGCATCAGGCGTTGCGCGCAGGCCAGGATGACGGAGGAGGAAATCAGGAACGGCGCTATCTCCATGTCGTCCAGCCGCGCAATCGCCCCTGGCGCGTCGTTGCAGTGCATGGTGCTGAATACTTGGTGCCCGGTCAGGGCGGACTCGACCGCGATTTCCGCCGTTTCCGTGTCCCGGATTTCCCCAATCATGATGATGTCCGGGTCCTGGCGCAAGATGGAGCGCAGGGCGTTGGCAAATGTCAATCCTATTTCCTTTTTCACCGGCACCTGGTTCACTCCCGGAAGCTGGAATTCCACCGGGTCTTCCACCGTCACGATGTTGTATTGCGGCCCGTTCAGTTCGTTCAGCGCCGAATACAGCGTGGTGGTTTTGCCCGATCCCGTCGGCCCGGTCACCAGGATCAGCCCGTGCGGCGCGTCCACCGCCGCTTTGAAGCGCACGTAGGTCTCGTTGTCAATGCCCAGTTTGTCCATGCTGGCCGACAGGTTGGATTTGTCCAGCACGCGCAGCACGCACTTTTCACCGTGGACGGTGGGTAGGAAGGATACGCGCAAATCAATGTCCCGTCCCCCGGCCCTGACCCGCATGCGCCCGTCCTGCGGCAAACGGCGCTCGGCGATGTCCAGGCTGCTCATGACTTTGAGGCGCGAGGCCAGGGCCACTTGCAAGTTCTTCGGCGGCGGCGGCATGTCGATCAAACTGCCGTCAATGCGGTAGCGCAGGCGCACCATGTTCTCGAAGGGCTCGATGTGGATGTCGCTGGCCCGGTCCTTGATGGCCTGCACCAGGATGAGATTGGCCAGTTTGATGACCGGCGCTTGCTCGGTGGAAGCGGCCAATTCGGCCAGGTTGGTGGCATCCACCGCCTCCTGCGTCACCTCCAGATTCTCCGCTTCCGCCTCCGCCTCGGCCTTCTTGGCCGCATCCTGGATGATGTCCTCCATCGTCCCCGTGCGGCTGGTGTCCAGATTGGCCAGCCGGTCCAGAATGGCCTTCTCCGACGCGATCATGGGCGAGACCTCCAGCTTGGTCATGCGCTTGACATCGTCCACGGCCAGAACGTTGAGCGGGTCGGCCATGGCCAGAAACAATCTGTTGCCCAACCGCGCCACGGGCAGGACTTTGTAGTTGCCGGCTATGTCGCGCGGCACCAGTTCGGCCAGATCGGGCGGGACCAAAAGGCGGTTCACGTTGACGGGAGGCGTGTTCAAAACGCGCCCCATGGCCACGACCAGGTCGTTGTCGGTCACGTAGGCCTTTTCCACCACCAGCTTGAGGAATCGGGTGCCTTCCTTCTTTTGCTTTTCCAGCAATTCCTCCACCTGCTGCGCCGTCAGCAACCCGTCCTCGACCAAGGCGTCGGCAATCCGTTCTCCAAGTGTTTTGACGGGTGACATAATGATCAGCGCAAGGTTTTGCCCAGGATGCGCAGCAAGTCGGTCGGCGACGCCAGATACCACAGCAGCCTGTATTTGGACGTTTCCTCCAGGTCCAGCACGGCTTGTTTGTTGAACGGATTGGCCGTGGCCACCATCATCGTCTTGCTCATCCGGTCCACCGGCATCACGCACCACCGCTGGCAAATCTGGCGCGGCGTCGTCCGCACCAAATCCATGTCGATCTCATATCGTTCCAGCGGGATATAGGCCAGGCGCGAACGATCCGCCAGCAGTTTCAGGGATTTGTCCAGCGGCATGATCTGGCGCTCGGCCAGATTTTGAATGAACGGCTCGATGATTTTCGTCGGCGGCGCCGTCAAGTCCGGCGTCGGCCAGCACGCCTGGAAATCGCCTTCTGTAATCAGTTTGCTCTCGACAAAAAATTTATGCATCGGCGCCCGCCCGTCATCCACCTCCGCTTGGGCCGGTGTCTTGCCGTCCCCTTTTTTGGTCAAGACGGTCTGGGTGGGCTTGGTGGGATGCTCCATTTCCACCGGCTGCGGCGCGGTCAGGTTATTGGCCTTGCTTTCGATCTGCGCCATCGCGGCCATGGCATCGCGGTCTTCCGGATGGCGCTGCAGGATGGTTTCGTATTCCAAAATGGCGGAGGAAAGCTGGCCCAACTGCACATACGCCTGGGCGATGCGTTTGGAAGTCAGAACGACCTCCTTTTCCAGGTTGAGTTTCAGATACGCTTCCTTGAGGATTTCCAGCGACTGGTAATCCTGCGGCTGCGATTGAGTGATGACTTCAAACATCTCAATCGTTTGCCGCAACTGCGCCTCTTCCCCGGGATTTAAAGTGCCAAGCATTTCAATGTGTCGTCACGTCGCCAAATTAGCCCGCTGTCGAACTTAAATCAATCATTTCAGGTTTTGGAAAGAAGCAGGAGTAGTGCCGGATTCAGGCCCATCAACCGTCCATTTTTGGGACAGGCGCGGGTGCGCCGCAGCCAGGCCAAAAAGAATGCCCAATGTCCAAGCACGAATGACGAAATAATGGCGAACTCAAATGTCCAATGCCACCCCATTCGCTTTCATCCCTCCCATGCGTCCTATTGGTCCCATTCGTCCAGGGGTCATTTGGGAATTGACCCCGAAACTTTCGGGGTTGATTGGTCATTAGAATTTCGTCATTCGACATTTCCCCCATCCTCATGGTATGGGTTTCTCCCATGATTGGTTTCATTTGATGGCGATATGCTGGAACGGTTTTTCAAGCTAAGCGAAAACCATACCACCGTCCGCACTGAATTCATGGCCGGGCTTGCCACCTTTCTCACCATGGCCTACATCGTCGTCGTGCAACCAGCCGTCCTTTCCGGGAAAATGTTCGGCCAGCCCACGGGCATGGATTTCGGGGCGGTGATGACGGCGACTTGCCTTTCCGCCGCCCTGGCCACCGCCATCATGGCCCTTTATGCCCGCTATCCCATCGCCCAAGCGCCGGGGATGGGCGAAAACTTTTTCTTCGTTTTCTCCGCCATTCCCGCCGCCGCCGCCGCCGGATTCCATAATGCCTGGCAGGTGGCGCTCGGAGCGGTGTTCATCTCCGGCGTGTTGTTCCTTGTCCTGTCGCTGCTCGGCGTCCGCGAAATGATTTTCAACGCCGTCACGCCCAGCCTCAAATACGCCGCCGCCGCCGGCATCGGCCTCTTCATCGCCTTCATCGGGCTGCAAAACGCCGGGGTGATCGTGAAAGACCCCGGCACCGCCGTCAAACTCAACGCCCATCTCGGCTCGCCCGATCTGCTCGTTTTCTTCGCCACGCTATTGTTGACTGCCGTGCTCCAGGCGCGCCGGACGCGCGGGGCCATCTTGTGGGGGATCGCCGCCGCGACCGTCCTGGCCGCCGCGCTCAAGGCCGCGCTGCCTCTTTTGCCGCCGGCGCTGGCCGCGTCGCCCGCAGTGGCCGGTTCGATGCTGGCGACGCGGTTTCAATTCGCCCGCGGCGTGGTGGCTTCGCCGCCGCCTCTCGGTCCCACTGGGTGCCAGTTCGATTGCGTCCACGCGCTGGCCCCGGCTATGTTGCCGTTTATCGCTGTCTTCCTGTTCATGCTGACCTTCGACGCCATCGGCACGCTCATCGGGGTTTGCGAACAGGCCGGGTTCATGGCCGACAACAAGCTGCCGCGCGCCAAACAGGCGATGATTTCGGACGCCGTCGGCACCGTGGCGGGGGCGGCGCTGGGCACCAGCACCGTCACCAGTTTCATCGAAAGCGCGGCGGGGGTGGAACAAGGGGGACGCACCGGCCTGACGGGTTTGGTGGTGGCTGCCTTGTTTTTGCTGGCGCTTTTCTTCAGTCCCCTGGTTGTGATGATGGGAAGCTACCCGCCGTTGACCGCGCCGGCGCTGGTCATTGTGGGGGCCATGATGATGCGCAACGCGGCCAAAATCGAGTGGCACGACCCTGCGGCATCCATTCCGGCCTTCCTGGCGATGATTGGCATTCCCCTCTCCTATTCCATCGCCGACGGGTTGGCGTTGGGAATCATTGCCGACCCGCTGGTGCGGCTGTGTGCCGGGCGGGGTCGGGAAATCGGATGGCTGACCTGTCTGCTGGCGATCCTGTTGCTGGCTTATTTTATCTGCATTCGCGGTCGAATGCCCTGAGAGCAGACCTTTTTTTCAGTTGGCGTTTCCCGATTCCTAATCTTAATCAAGGAAAGACAGGGTTTCACGAAATTATAAGTGACTGATACACAATGACTTGCACGGGTCGTTTTTGGGCATTTCCTAAACCTTGCAAGCTGCTGCTCCTCAACCACTTGTGAAACCATCTCCGTCAGCTTAGGG
>Ga0326727_10009953_pt1 | contig 22981 bp, 21 predicted proteins | sample MB2enrmetagenome_FD_207643 | JGI IMG/M metagenome (GOLD analysis project Ga0326727, IMG submission 207643) | Lab enriched peat soil microbial communities from McLean, Ithaca, NY, United States - MB29MY | ecosystem: Environmental > Terrestrial > Soil > Wetlands > Peat | place: USA: New York...
TTCCACCAGGCACTTCACACCCTCCGCCTCGCCCGATAACTTCCGCGCACGCGCTCCTTCTGCCAGCAGATCGTGTGGATCGGCGGGGGGCGGCGGAACGGGTGCTCTGGGAGTCGTGCTGGTGTTCATGCGTTTCTCCTCATGCGTTTTTCCGTGCATTTGCTCGTTTTCGCAAGTAGATGCGCGAAAATATCTCGGTCTGCGGACTGGGCGTGCGCTGGGCCATCACATTGACGCATGCCGGCTTCCCGGATGCGAAGGCACGCTCCAGCGCGGGGCCAAGCTGCTCGGGAGCATCGACGAATTCTCCATGTGCGCCGAGGGATTCGGCCAGCAGGTCCCAGCGCGTATTGGTCAGTTCGGTGCCCACCACGCGATCCGGGCCGAACCATTTCTGCTGGTAGTAAACCTCGACGCCGAAGGCCGCGTCGTTGGCCACCACAATCACCACCGGGATGCGATAGCGCACGGCTGTTTCAATTTCCATGGCCGAAAAGCCCAGCGCGCCGTCGCCGGTTAGGACAACCACTTTTACTTCAGGAAATGCCAGTTTGGCGCCCACCGCGTAGGGCAGGCCGACACCGAGGTGCCCCAGCACCGTGCTGGCAATCCAACCGCCGGAGCGGCGGGCTGTCATGCAATAGCGTGCCCAGGAGGAGAAATCGCCGCCGTCAAAGGCTAAAATGCTCTGCTCGTCGAGCAGCTTTTCCACCTCCAGCGCAATCCGCGCCGGATGGACGCCGGGATGAGTGAATACGGCCATTTTCTGCACGCGTGTAACTTGATCGCGGCGCGTCTGGCGAAGCAGCGCGACCCATTCGGTAGGCTCCTTCCATGACCGGGTTTTTGCCGCTTCAAGAAGCTGCGCGGTTACCGCCCGCACATCGCAGGCTACACCGCACTCGATAGGATGGTTCTTCCCGATCTCATTTGCATCGGGGCAGATGTGAATGATTTTGGCGGAACCAAAACAACTGCCGTAGGCAAAGGCGTGGTCCAGCCGGTCGCCCAGCAGCAGGAGCACATCGACGCGGGTTTCCAATTGTGCGGCCATATTCACTGTGCCATAGCCATCGCCAAAACAATACGGATGATTGTCCGGAATCATTCCGCGCGCCTGTTCCACGGTCATGAGCGGGATCTTCACGGTCTCAATGAACTGCCGAAGCAGCTCGCCGGCATGAGACCAGAATGCGGCGGCTCCGGCGATGATCAGCGGCCGCTCCGCCTTGGAAAGAAGCTCCAATACCTGCTCGATAAATGCCGGCTCCGCCTGTGCGGCAGAGGTTGGCTGGGTGTTGGCCGGAGGTGAAACGGCGCCTTCCTCCACCTCGATCAGTCCGGAGAGCGTATCCGCCGTGATGCTGATATGGACCGGTCCGGGCATTCCATTCATGGAAATCCGAAATGCCTTGTCGATGTACTCTGGAATCCTGCTGCCGCTGGAGAGCAGCGCCGCCCATTTGGTGATGGGAGCGCACATTGCCACCTGCGGCAGTTCCTGGCGGCCGCCTCTGCCCAGGTTCGCCGGCACATCGATGCCGCTGAGCACGATGATCGGAGAGCATTCGGCAAACGCGATCGAAATCCCCGGCACGGAGTTGGCGAGGCCCGGACCGGGCGAGACCAGCACCACCGATGGGTTTCCCGTGGCGCGCGACCAGCCCTCGGCGATATGGATCAGCCCCGATTCATGGCGGGCCACGAATACCTCGACACCCTCGTTCAGGCACGCTTCGTACACCGGAAACAACGGCGCGCCGGGAAGCGTGAAAAAACGGCGGATCCCGTGCGCCTTCAACGTCCGAATCAACAACAGCCCGCCTGTTATCTTGTCCATCAACGGCTCCGTTTCGTCACATTGACTGACTGGATTGATCGGGCTTTTTCAGCCGGAACATCACCCTTGCCGGATTGCCGGCCACGACGCTGTAGGGGGGCACGTGGGTCCGGACAACGGAACCGGCGGAAATCACGCTGCCTTCTCCGATTTTGACGCCGGGGAAAATCAGGCACTGCCGGCCGATCCATACTTCATCGCGAATGATGACAGGACGGATGTCTTCCGGCTTGGGCGGTTTGCGCGCCGAACGTGCCGCTGGATCCGCGTCATGGCCGTTGGAATCCATGATTGTAATTTCGCCAGAGAGGGTGCAGTTGCGACCGATAGAGATAAGCTTCCCAATCGTGAAACTGCAACCATGTCCGATTCCGGTATTGTCCCCGATTTGCAGCGTGGGTTGATCGGAGAAGCGGGCCGCAAATGCAATGTTAGACTTGCCGTCTAACGTCACATTGTCGCCGATAATAATATCGCCCTTGCCGGAGATCCAGTGAAGATAACAATCGGTGTGCAGATTTCGCCCGTACTTTGCGCAATATGCCTTGAACAGCGGCTCACAAATGAACACGCGCACGGCAAAATAATAGGCGTTGCGCACTAACAGAAAAAGCCAAAGCAGCGGCCTCACGACGATCCTCGGGGCAGGCACAGAAAAACGATTGATCGACCGGTGTGCCCAGCGCAGGAAACGAGCCAGACTTCCCTGAGAAGTTGCCAGACGCCTGCGGAGCGACGGCCTGACCGCTTCGCTGCTCTCAGTTTCAGTGCGCAGTTGCTCCGTGTTCATTTGTACCTCAGTCCATCCGTCTCATCAGCTGGTTTAATGTGGATTGCTCGCGGCATTTCGTTCCGTTGTAGAAGTTTGTGCAGCAATTTGCCAGTCTCGGATTGCTGATCCTGTGTAGCAGCACTTGCGTCGACGTGCAATTCCAGATCGTAATTCTCTACTCCGTCTTGTTGTTTGAAAATGATCGTCTTGGCGCTGACTACATGAGGAAGTTCAGACGCCAGACGGCGCACCGCGGCCAGGCTGATCTTCTCCCCTCTCCGGTTGATGAAGTCACTGAGCCGGCCCCTGAAATAAAGGTAACCGTTCTGATCCTGCTCGAACAAGTCGCCCGTGGCTATCGTCTGTGGCCCAACCAAATCGTTGTTAGGCCGGCCTTCGACGCGGCCTATCGAGCGCTTCATAACCGTTGCCGACTTCACATAGAGTTGTTTCCGCCCGCTATCATCTCCGACAGGATGAAGGGATACCGTGGTTCCTTCGTGAGGAAGGCCCACTGAACTGTATCGGGATGAGGGTTCCTGGTGCGCCGCCAGGGTAGAGACGCGTGGCCCGGCTTGTGTGAGTCCGTAGGTGATATAGACGTCTTTCCCTTTCCGCAATTGCACCAGACGCGCGACCTCATCCGGCGCCAGAGCGGCCCCACCAACGGACAACACTCTCAGGCCGGCAAGTTCACTTGGATCGAATTGCAGAATACTGCGAATGCCAACAGGCGTTAACGAGGATATCGTAATGTGATAATCTTCCAGCATTTTTCTATATCCCGCAAAGCTAAACGGCGGGCCGCTGATGATCATACGATTGCCGCACACCAATGAGGCAAGAGCTTGAGCAGACAGTGCAAACGAAAAATACATAGGGAGTGTAACTAAAACGGTGTCGTCCGCGCCTTGGCCGATGGCTTTCGCATGGCGCTGTCCGTTCAACAAGATTGCCTCAAAATCGAAGACGCAACCACTGGCAACCCCTGACGTCCCCGATGTCATCAGGACGACTTCACCCGGAGTCCCCGCCGGTTCCAGCGGAGGTGAAAGAATAGCGACATGCAGCAGGCCTATAGAGTTGTAGGATTTCGCCCCCAGATCGCCGGTTGGCAGGCGCAACCCGCCAATTGCGTATGCGCCCATCGCTGCTGCAATCTCGCGCAGACGCGCCGCCGGCATGATCTGCGGCAGGAGCGCCGGCACGCCGCCAGCCATCAGCACGCCAAAAAACTGGTGGAGTAACTCCCGGCAATTGGGCAAGCACAGTAATACCAGATCGCCGGGACGAAGACCGTGTTGCTTCCAGGCTCTTGTCAGCGACTCACAGTCCGGCGAATAGAGAGGGATACCACTTGGGAGTGCTTCTACGGCTCTATCAACGAAGGAATCCAACAGGCGCGGCGAAAGAAAGTTTTTCATGCGCTGGCCCCACTTTCCGGGTCAACGGCCGCCAGCCAGGTAATCACCGATTCCGTCAGCGGCGTGCCAAGCCTCGAGAATTCTGGCGGCGCCAGGAGCACGGCGCGACTCATCATCGAGCCGGAACTGCTTGTGGTGCAGGTTGCCACAACTATTAACTTTGCAGCCTTGCGCGCCAGCCAACCCGCACAAAGGGTCAGAGCCACGGGAATGCCTCCTTGCGCGGGCATTGTCAGATTCATTGTTGGGCCACGCAACCCGAACGCAATGCACGGTACTCCGACGAGTGTTCCGGGGTTCGCTGCCGCATAATGCATCGGAAGAGAAAACCCTTTGTTCCCCTCAGCTTGTACTTCTGCCATCGTACCGCCGGGCCCTTGATCGCTGATGGCGATCATGCCGATTTCGTGTCTCCACTTTGCTAACAATTCCGCGGATCCTGCCAGAGCGACAGATACCGCCGAAGCTGTAGTCCACGCAGCTGGGTCGGCATACCGCACAGTAGCGCGAACCCGTGCTTCAAACAGGTCGCGATGAGATGAACCAGACTCGCCCGACCCCGCGACCGTCAATTGGTACAGTTCGCTCATGACACCGCCTCAAAAATCAGACTTGTGTCAAATCCGCCGAACCCGAGTGTCAGGCTCAACGCCGCCCTGGTCGCGCAGGACACAGGCTGGGAAATCGCCAGCGGCAAAGAGAATTCCGGCAGCGGTTGTTCCAAATCATAGATTGGCGGAACGCGACCCTCGCGCATCGCCAAAATCAACGTTATCGCTTCAATAGCGCCGGTTGCACCCAGCGTATGCCCGAAGTTACCCTTGGTCGCAAAAACCAATGGGCGCGATGATCCCGTGAACAATGCAGTGAATGCGTTACTTTCCGTAGTGTCGTTCATCACGGTTCCGGAACCGTGCGCGTTGATTAGCCCTATTGCCGACAAGGGCAGATTTGCATCCGCCAATGATCGTTGTATCGCATACGTCGCGGACAACCCGGTGATGTCGGCTACCGTCATTCCCGTAGCGTCATTGGCAGAGCCAGCGCCACTTAAAATGGCATGGCAGGGTTGTCCCCGCACTTCCGGTTCGAGAACGATAAACCCCGCGCCTTCGCCCAGCAGCGTCCCATCGTGGCGGAGATCGAAGGCGCGCAACAGAGTCGGGGACATGGTTCCCAGCGCCGAATGGGCCAGCCGCTTGTTCGGCGTCAGAACATCCGCGCCGCCGCACACGCAGCATTTTGCCTCTCCCGAACGAATCAACTCCGCGCCCACCAGGATCGCGTCGGCGCCCGATGAACATGCGGTCGAAATCACGATCGGCGCCGTAGTTGCTCCCAGCCCCCGCGCCACATCTGTGGCCCAGCCCGAAAGTGGAGTGCGCGAAGCCTCATCGTCCAGATATGCGCCCAGGCTGGTGCTCAGAATGAATCGCACTTCCGGGTCGTCTGGTTCGCGATTGGCGGACGCCAGCGCTTTCCGTATGGTCGTGCACGTCATTTTTAAAAGCCGTTCGGAAGGCGGAATCTCCGTGTCCATGGCTGGCGCGGCCAGCATATTGCGCAACCGCCCTGCGTACGCGACGGGCCTCATGCCCGTCTTTCCATCGAGCAGCGCCTGCCACACGGATTCCAGGCCACCTCCCAGGGCAGTCAACCAAGCCATTCCCGTTACTGCAATTCGCGAGCCTGATGACATATGTTGATGGTATCTCGGGCGTATAGACGAGAAAAAAGTGAGCTATAGCAGTATTTTAGTTTACTGTGGCGGACTTTCCGTGGTTGTCTCTACTTTCATGGCGGATCGGCAAAGTTACGGATTTACGCGCTATGGGAGCGTCTTCGGCCGCCACGCCGTTTCGGCTCCAGGTGAAATCATTCCGCCGCGAGGCCTTCGCGGTCATACGGGGGAGTCAAAGTCACCGGGTAGCGCCTGCTGCCGCGGCTCTTTTGGCTTGCAAACGGTCGATCAGGTCCGCCAGCAACCGAATCGATGTGAAATTCTCGGGCGTATAGTCGTCGTCGCTGATCTCGATGTTAAATCTTTGTTCGCAAAGCGCGCGTAAATCCACAAATCCGACCGAGTCCAAACCTACGACTGTCCGGAGTCCATCATCCAAACCAATATTATTCTCGGCGATCTCGACGAATAAGTCGTTGACAATCATCTTCCGTAAGCTTGCGATCAAGTCCTCACGCATCTCCATCCTCCAGGGGATGTATCCCGTTCTTATTCCCGGGCAATCGGGGGGATATTTCCCTCTGCTGTCATTCTAAATCTAAATGACTGCTGAAGGGCTTGTAATTCTGGAAGATTGCAGTAAAACGGGCGGCTGCACAATTTCGGCGCCTTCACGTGTGCAGTTCCGGCACAGTGAGTGGTCCAAGAAGCTAATTTGGCCGGGTCAATCCTATGCCTTTTTATGTGCCTACTTCGTGTCCTTATGGTATTTTGACATTGTGCTGCTTGATGGCGTGAAGAGCCGCCCCAGATCGATATTTCGGCGACTCGCCATTCGTATTCGCATCACCTCAAGTTGTTGATTCCAAGCAGGTTTTAGCATTGGCAGCGTTAGGCCGGGAGTTCAAATCTCTCCGGGCACCATCCGTATCTCTTTGTCCTTTCGCTGGCTCGCTTTCATTTACACAATTTCCGCGGTGAAATGAGGGACTATGGCAAATTGGGATAGCGCGTACAACTGGATGATGGACAACGAGGATCCTCGGCGCGCCTGCGCGCAGGTTCCATACGCTAGCCCCGGCGGAGGTGACGGTCCCTGCTACGCCATTTGCGGCATCAACTCGGGCGCATGGCCGGCGGAGTTTGCGGCCATCGCGGCGGCAGACCAGGCCAGCCGCGAGCCGCTCATCCAGAAGTTCTATCAGAACCACTTCTGGAATATGTGGCTGGCGCAACTGAATTCCGACGAGCTTTGCAAGCGGGTCTTCGATTTTGCGGTCAACTGCGGCAGCAGTACTTCGGTGCGTTGTTTGCAGCAGGCGGTGAATTCATTTACCTTGAGTGACCCGTTGGTGGTAGATGGTGAGTGGGGGCCAAAAACCGTAGCAGCTGCAAATGCCTGTAATCCTCTCACGCTTATAGCAGCTTTTCGACAGCAGCGCATGGCTTACCACCAGGCGAGTGTTGCCGCCAACCCCGCTAAGGCGAAATACCTGGACGCCTGGATTACCCGCGCCCGGAAGTAGCCCTCGGACCATTAAAATAGAGAGGGGCGGCGAAGCATCTCACTCGCGGCCCGGATAAGGTTAAGATGCATCCCCATTTTGAATTTCCCGTGCGCCAGGTTCTCTGGACGCTTACATTTGCCGCGCAACTGGTCTTGCTGGTGGTTTTGCTGGGCCGCGACCGGGCGCGGCGCTATCCGTGGTTCACTGCCGGTATCGCGCTGTCTGCCCTGCAACTGATGGCCGAGGTCCTGCTGACGGGCCGGACGGCGATTATTCCCTTGCAGGAGATCCTTCTTACACTGGCCGATCTCGGAGTGATCCTTGCCCTTCTAGTGGTGGTAGAGGTAGCGCGGAGGGCTTTTGCCGGAGCACAGCTCTCCCTGTGGATCGTGAATACGGCAGGGCTGCTGATTGTGGCTTTCATTGGAACGGTATTTTGGGGGCCTTGGCCATCAGAGAAAGATCTGGCCCTGGACTCGACGCTCGGCAGGCTGCACCTGATGCAACTGGCGGCGCTGAAGGGCAACACTCTGGTGTACTTGCTGATGGTAGAGCTGGGGCTGTTGGTAGTGCTGTTTGGCCGCCATTTCAAGACCGGTTGGCGAAGCCACACACAGATGATTTCCATTGGACTCTCGACGGTAGCCATCACTTGGCTGGCCGTACAGACCGTGTTGCAGTCCATCGTAAGAACTGCGCATCCCCAAAGCCAGGCGGAGTATGAACGCACTTTGGATTTGATCGCCAAACTGTTGAATGCAAACAAGATGGTTTACATAGCCGCGTTGGTTTGGTGGATTGCGTGGCTGTGGCGGGATGAGCCGGGAGCGGCTAAGCCGACTCCAACCGCCGAGTAAACCACGGCACTGCTCGTGATATAACGTGCTTGTCCGCGCGAGGTTAGGTTGAGCCGTGCGCGCGGAACACTGCATAGAGGTTCGCTCGCCCATGCTCGACATTCATTTGCCGCGTAAGATTCACGGATTTGGGGAGTTTCTGCTCCACCTTTTCACGATTACTGTAGGCCTGCTGATCGCGGTGCAGATTGAGAGTTGCGTCGAGTGGCGGCATCACCTTCATCTCGCCGAGGAGGCGCGGGTGGCCCTGCGGGCGGAGATAGAGCACAATCTGGAACAATTAAAGGGTGTGCAGCCGGGGCTGAAGGTCTGGCGGGAGCAAATTGACGCCGATCTCAAGATGATGCAACGTATCCAGGACAATCCGAACGACTCCATGGCCCAGCATGCCAGCTTGACGGTCAACTCCAGCGGAATCTCCTTTCCCGATACGGCTTGGAGAACAGCACAATCAACCGGCGCGCTGGCTTATATGCCTTACGAGGAGGCCGAGCGCTATTCGAGCATTTATCAAGCGCAGGCCGCGCTGCTGGCGCTGGAGGAGAAGCCGAGGGAAGATGTCGTTGAAATCGTAGGCTTGATCGATAAATATCGATTTCATTCGGGCCCCTCCAGCAAGATCACCGCAGAACAGGCGGGCGCGCTGGCGGAGAAGTTCGGCCAGATGAGGATGCACCTGGCGGACGGGGATACCCTGTTGCAAGTGGCAATCGAGCTTGATGAGGCTTACCTGGAGAACCGCAAACCCCGCAGCAACTTCTCAGAGATTCTGCACTGAGGCACGGAAATTCTATTTCCGTCCAGCTATGCGCTGGCCGCTATATATGGCAACTTGCCTGGCCGCGCTTTTCGAGGTAGCGCTGGTGGTACTCCTCCGCCCGCCAAAAGGTTTGCGCGGGCTCGACCTTGGTGACGATAGATCGAGGCTTGAAGCGGCCCTCCGCGGTGAGCTGCTCTATTTTGGCGCGAGCCTGCGCCTCCTGCCGGGGCGAGTGGCTGAAGATGGCTGAGCGGTACTGCGTGCCCGTGTCTGGACCCTGGCGATTGAGGGTGGTGGGATCATGGAGGGCGAAGAAAGTATCGAGCAACCGCTCGTAGCTGACCCTGGCGGGGTCGAAGTCCACCTCGACCACCTCGGCGTGGCCGGTCTGGTCGGTGCAGACGTCCTTATAGCTGGGACGCTCCAGCGATCCGCCCTCATAGCCGACGGCCGTCGCCGTTACGCCGGGAATGGCCGCAAAGGCCGCCTCGACTCCCCAGAAACATCCTGCTCCAAAGGTTGCTTTTTCCTGGCTCATGCTAGAAGAGATGCAGCTCGGGGGCTTTGGGAAGCAACTTTGTGCTTGCGCGCCGGCCTCTCCCGCCCTTCAATCACCCTATAACACAAAAACAAGAACGCCGAAAAGGCGCACTCCATGACATTTCACTCTCCATGATAATGCTATAGCGTAAAAATCAAATCATTCCGGGATGGGGGGTATGGCTCGGCGATACTTTTACGTAAGTTGACGGATGAATTGACCGTTGCTAGTCTACACGTTAGGTACTTGGGTCTGCTGATGAGGCGGGTCAAGACATTCAACTCGAATGCGGTTCATTCATCCCGTGAGCAATTTAGCCGTAAAGCAGCCGTCATTTTCCGGCCGGGATGGTCTGTGGAAAACCACCTTACCCAAGTGAGGATAGCGAAGCTATGCTCAAGAGTTGCGTCCGATAACAACCATACTTAGTTCTGCACGGCTGTGTTGCGCCAATTATCCCACGCAAGCGGAATTAAGCCAGATTCCATGAAAAGCCAACTGAAGGCCGGAGACGAAGAATCCACTTGACTGAAGAAAATAAGACTCAAACCGGCCTCCCCGTAGACACGTTCGCCGAACGTGGCGGCTTCTTCGATCCCGAGGATCAAGTGTCTCTCAAGGAGCTTGCGCTTGTTCCGTGGAAGCGAAGGGTGGTTGTGGCAGCCTGCGTAGCTTTTTGCGTGGGTACGGCGATTCTCGTATGCATTTTTATGCAGCCGAGATACAGAGCCACCGCTACTATCGAGCTTAATCAGGAAAAAAGCGGCGGGGGCGATGTGCTCTCCACCCTTGCCTCGCTGGCTGTGGGCGACCAAGATGAGCTGAAAACCAAGATTGAGACCGAAACCGCAGTTATCCAAGATGACTCGATTGCTTTGTCTGTGATGAACAAGATGGGAATGCTCCGCAAGGAGAATCCTGACCGGTTCAGCAACGAGCCGGGGCCTCTCGTATCAAATCCGGACGAGCTGCCTGCCAAGCGGCGTGAAGCGCTGGTTGGAAACTTCAAGGCGCATTTACAGGTTAAAGAAGTCGGGAATTCGCGTCTTATTGCCATTACTTACACAGACAAAGATCCGGTCGTAGCCGCGAAGATCGCCAACCAGGTCGTTGCCGAATATAAGTCTTATCTCCTTAGCTCGAACTTCAGCTCATCGAAAGAGGTGTCGCAGTGGCTTTCTTCCCAGTTGGGTGATCTATCCGACCAAGTTGCCAAAACCCAGCAGGCTGTGGCGGAGTTCGAGCGTTCTCACAACCTTTCCGCCGCGATGCTGGGTCTGGCGACACTTGGGGGGAGCGGGTCTGGTACTTCATTATTGCTTGGCGGCGGCGAGGGTGGCGGCGGGAGTGGCGGGGGTAGCGGCTCAGTAAACTTCCCGGAGCTGGAACGTCTTGGAGTGCTGAACAACGAGGTAACCCAGGCAGAAGCCACGCGCATGGCGCGTGAGGCTGTCTACCGCCTCACGGCAACGGAAAATCCAGATCTGATCTCCTCGCTCGATTCCAGTTCTCTTCCAGACCTCACTGGCTCAACAGTCCTCTCCCAGGGAAGCGGCCTGGAGACGCTCCATGCGCTGCGAGCGCAAGACGCAACGTTACGGGTAGCGTATGCCAACGCAGAGATTAAATATGGTCCCAAGAATCCACATCTGGCAGAAATCGCCAATCAGCTAAAGTCGCTTCACGACCAGATGCAAATCGAGATAGGGAAGATCAAACAGCGGGCAAAAAACGATCTTGTCCTTGCGCAGGAGAATGAAAAGTCACTGCGTTCCGCATTTGAAGCGCAAAAGCAGGTAACCAGCAAGATGAACGATGATGTCGTGCAGTTGGGCGTTCTCATGGCTCAGGCCCACTCCAGCCGCGAATTATACGACATTCTCTACGCCAGGCTGCAGGAAGCTAACATCGACGCGGGCAACAGCGCGACGAATGTGACCGTCGCCGACCCCGCGCGCCCTCCGGGCCGGCCCTGGATGCCGCAGAAACTTTTGTTCATTGCTGCCGGTCTTTTTGGCGGTCTTTTTCTGGGCGTCGGCATGGCATACCTATTGGAAAGCCAGGATGATACTCTCGCGGACAGCTTCCAGGTGGAGACGCTTACCAACCTGCCCGTGCTGGGCATGATCCCTTTTCACCGCATGGAGGCCAAACCGCGCGAAGGCCCCCTGGCAGCGGAATCGAGCTCTTTCCTGATGGCTCCGGAAAGCGCCACGGCTGAAGGGTTCCGCAGCTTACGGTCAGGACTAACTCTATCTGGCGTGGGACGTAAACTAAAAATCCTATCCATTACCAGCGCTTTGCCCGGAGAAGGCAAATCTTATACCGTCTATAATCTGGGACTTGCTTTTGCCGCCACCGGCATAAGGGTGCTCATCCTCGATGCCGATCTTCGCCGTCCCCGGCAACATGCCCTCTTCCGTGCCGCGCGGGAAGATGGATTAGCGGATGTTCTTGCAGGCCTGAAATCGTTTGACGATGCCCTGAGAGCCCATCCCGTGGAGCCTAATCTGACCCTGATGCCCGCGGGCCGTCAATCCCCGCTCGCCTCGGAGCTACTAGGATCAGGCGAACTCGGAAAGGTATTTGAAATAGCTCGGGAGCGATTTGACCTTGTTATAGTGGACAACCCGCCTTCCTTGCCAGTCGCCGACGCTATGATCGTGGGGACTTACTGCGATGGAGCCATCGGCGTGCTGCGCGCGGGACGAACTTCACGAAAGGCGTTGCAGCGCTTTGTCCAGACCCTTGCCCGGAACCGCATCCATATTCTGGGCTTGGTGATTGAAGCAGTGGATATGTCCGCAACTGAATATCGGAGCGTGTATGGCTACAATGTGCAGAGTTATTATAGCAATGCGTAGGATGGCTTTCAGCCGCGGCCTTCTGCTCCTGCTCGGTGTTTCCCTGCAGTTGGGGATGATGATGACTGTTCGAGGGAATGCCCAGGTTGAAGAGAGCAGTGGTTCAGGCTCTCAACGGACGCTCCCTGGAACAAGCCCTGCTTCCTCCAACAACAAGGCCGGGGTTGTGTCTCCAGGTTCAGGACCAATCATCGTGCCCAAAGATATCTCCGAGTTGCGCATCGAGCCCGGAGACTTGCTGAGTGTTAACGTCTATGACACTCCTGAGTTATCCAATTCCTACCGCGTGGACCTTGCGGGAGACGTGACGCTTCCTCTGTGCGGCAAGGTGAACGTTCGTGGATTGACATTGTCAGAGGCCGCAACGCGCCTTGAGGCTGTTCTCAAGGACCGCCAGATACTGAACCAGCCGCAAGTAACTCTCGACGTGCAGCAGTATGCCGGCCAATACGTGACGGTAATTGGCGAGGTAGTTAATCCGGGGCGGGTGTCACTGATTGCCCCCGCCATGCTGGGTGAAATCCTTGCGCAGGCAGGCGGCGTTACTCCCCTGGCGGGCGCGCGCATTAAAATCCGCCGCGGAACTGACGATACCGCGCCAGAGCAAGAGGTTCCTTATTCTCGCAGTCAGGGCACTCGCGCGGCAGCCTCCATTCTCGTGCGTCCCGGCGATACGGTTATCGTTCCGCGTGCGGGCATCGTTTATATTCTGGGCGCGGTCGGCCGTCCAGGCGGCTACATGATGCAGGAAGATGGGAAGCTGAATATTGCCGAGGCCCTGGCGCTGAGCGGAGGAATGACTATACAGGCCAAAACCAGCGGCCTTCGGGTGATTCGCCGCAATCCCGACGGAACAGTTCTGGATTTCCCGCTTTCTTATGATGCTATTACAAAGGGGACACAGACACCGCTCGCTCTGCAAGCGCAGGATATTGTTTACGTGCCCACGAGCAAGATCAAAGCAACATTAACTAACACGCAGACAATTATCGGAGCGGCAGCTTCGTCGGTTATCATTACCCACCCGTGAACTGAATGGGGCCGAGATGGAGTCAGTCGTAATTCAGCGCAGCGCGCTTACTCTTTCGGCGTGATCCTGACTTAGAGCATCACATATGTTATCCGGCTGGCATTAGAAGAGACTTTATGATGAGCGGAAGCGGCCTGCCGGCAACTGAGTCGAACCTGTCATCTAAGAAATCGCTGCTGCCCGCATGGGATCTCCATACAAATATAATCGCTGGCGTTCTGGGGGCAGGATGAGCGAAAAAGCCACGCTCCGGAAGCATGTTACAAAGTTATCGCCGCGGCGATTTCTGGAACGCGAAATCTGGGCCCTTACCGACCAATCTGTTGTCAGCGCGACTAACTTTATCACCGCTGTGATGCTCGTTCGCTTCATGGGCTTGCGCGAGTTCGGCGTTTTTTCGCTGGCGTGGATGTCGGTGCTTTTCGTCAATAGTATTCAGTCCGCGCTGATTATCGCGCCGATGATAAGCATTGGCCCCAAGCAGGAAGAGAAGGACAGGCCCTCTTACTTTGGCGCCGTGGTCTTTCAGGAACTGGTCCTCGTTTCCTGCTGTTTTGTCCTTGTCCTCATCGTCCTGGAGGTTTCAGACAACTTTTTTCCGCATATAGGTTTGCGGCAGCTCGCGCTGCCCCTCGCGGTCTCCGCTTTTGCGTACCAAATGCAGGACTTTGTCCGGCGATATTTCTTCGCTACCCGCCAAAGCCGCCGCGCGTTTGCCGATGACGTTCTTAGTTACCTTATTCAACTGCCTATTTTATTTTTCTTGCATCGAGTAGGGCACTTGAACAGCGTAACCGCGCTATGGACAATGGCGGGTACCTCGCTAATCGCGCTTTTGCCTGGATGGTTTTGGATGGAACCGCTGGTTTTCAACCGGGAATGGATCAGATCTATCTCGCGGCGCCATTGGGGAGTTTCTCGCTGGCTCGGCGCATCGGCCTTGCTACAGTGGACTTCTGGAAATCTCTTTTTAATTGCCGCTCCGATTTATTATGGAGCCGCCGCCGCCGGTGTTTTGAGAGCTTCGCGGAACCTGATGGGGGTGACCCATATTTGGTTTCAAGGGCTGGATAACATCGTTCCGGCGGAGACCGCGCGCCGTCTTCATGAAGGCGGGGTGCATTCCATGCTCGCCTACACCCGATCGATTCTGGTGAAATGGGGTGGGCTGACCCTGCTCTTCGCATTTGTCATGGCCGTAGCTCCGGGGGTCTGGCTGCGGTTAATCTACGGGCCTGAGATGGTTCAGTATGGATACATTCTGAGGCTATATGCCTTGCTTTACGTCATCATGTTCGTTGGAGTGCCGTTACGCGCCGGATTGCAGGCCCTGGAGTATACCGTACCGATTTTCTGGTCTTACCTGGCAATGACCGCCCTTGCATTCACCTTTGCGGTTCCGGCGGCAAAGCAGCTGGGACTCAACGGAACAATGCTCGGACTTCTTGGAACGCAGGTGTTGTTTCAAAGCATCGTCGGCGTCTCCCTGTTTCTGAAATCAGATCGCGTCGGACTGCAAACGGCTCTCGCAGCGAAACAGGCTGACTCGGTGAATGCCGCAGTTATAACAGGATATGATTGCTAAGTTCAATATCTCAAATACATACTGCCGTAACAAGGGGTTCGCCGTTGCAAATTTCAATTGTAATGCCGGCATATAATGCCGAGCGATTTCTGGCGGAAGCGATTGAAAGTGCGCTCGCGCAGACCTGGAGCGATTTCGAGCTCATAATCCTGGACGACGGATCTCAGGATCGCACCCGTGAAATAGCCCAAAGTTATGCTCTAAGGGATTCGCGCATTCGCGTGGAATCGCATGAGAATATGGGTGTTTCGCCGACACTGAATCGAGGGTTGGCGCTGTCCGCGAACGAGTGGGTGGCCGTGATGCACGCGGATGACGTGATGATGCCCAACCGTCTCGAACGCCAATTGGCTTTCTTGGCCGCGCACCCGGAGCTGGACGTGGCCAGCAGTTGGATCAGGCACATCGATAGCCAGGGAAGAATGATCGCCAGGGGCGAATCGCCGCTGGTCACGCATGAGGCCGTTCAGGCGCTCTATCAGGCCAATAAGCTGATCGCATTCAGCCATCCGGCGGCCATTTTGCGCAAGAACGCGGTGCTGGCAGTAGGTGGGTATCGCCAGGCATTTTGGCCGGCGGAAGATGTCGATCTATGGAATCGTCTCGTGGAGAAAGGCTATAAGATACTGGTGCAGCCTGAGTATCTGCTAAATTATCGAATGCACGGGAACGCGGCGTCGATCTCGGGAGCGCGCCTAACTCGCACCAAAGTTCGCTGGTTGAAAGACTGTATGTTGCATCGCAGGGCGGGAATGCCGGAACTGGATTTGGAATCCTTTCTTCTGAGCCAGCGTTCCGCGCCCTTACTAACCCGATTAAACCGGGAACGCAAAGACTTGGCCAAGATATTCTACAAGGCAGCCGTGATGCACTATGCGCAGAGGGAATACCCAGCCTTGATCATCAAACTTCTACCGGCGATGCTGCTGCAGCCTGGCTACACAATTCGGCAGGTGCTCAAAAAGCTCGTTTTTCGGGTCGATGAGTAAGGAGCATCAGTTGACAACGGACAGAGCAACGCCATTTCGTGAGTTAGCGGATTATCTTCGTTCGGAAAACATTACATCGTGTGTTCTACATGGTATTGACCCGAATACTGGAGTACTTGGACGCGACCTGGACCTACATATACCCGATTTGCAACAAGCCTTCCGTGCCGCCGTTCGCTTTTCTGAAATCCTTCGGAGCCACGGAGTACGATGGATTTCGCTTATGCATCCGATCTGGGGACCGCGGTGCATTGGCATTCAGGAGTCGGACCTTGCCTACTGGGAGCTTCATGTTATTCCCAAAGTAGTCTTGGCGTGGGTAGATTTTGGGGGACTGTTCCCCATTAAGGCACAAGAGGGGCCATACGGATTTAACTTTGACCCAAGCCTCTGGTTTATCAAAGCCGTGTTGCAAAAACATTCACGATCGTTTTTGCGGCGTAGTCCGATATGGACGGCCTTCCCGCGCGACTTGTATGTCATGACGAACAAAGCAGAAATCGAGAGTGAATTTCAAAAAAAGTGGAGCAAAGGGGCGGAGTTTATTGCCGCGGTGCTGGGACCTGACACGGACGCCAATCTGCGAAAGCGTCAGACTGGGATTATTTCTTTGATGTCAATCTATGGTTTCTCCCATCCCTGGAATGCCGCTCGCGCCACCGCACACTGGCTATACCGAAAGGCAGATGTGTACAAATGCCCAACGGTGCCGGTCATTGGCATTGACACAACAATGGAGTCCTCGGCTCTGCAGAACTGCCTGAAAGAAAAACTTAAGCAGGCGTTTATCAGGGTTGTGGTGGCAGATCGTCCCATAGCTTGGCACATTCGAAGAAGGATGCAAGATGGGCAGAACTTGCTTGTTTTTCGGCGCGATGCGCAACGAAAAAATCAAGGTGACGTGGACAATTGGATTTCTATCCCAACTTTTAATCGAGAAGAGGTCAATGCTGGAGTGGCTGCCATCCTCGACTATGTCGTTCAATATAACAAGCGCTGGTCCCATTTATATTCCGCAAGATTGCCGTCGGGTGTAAGCAGAACTGCCACGGACAGCGAACGATTTTGATCGCGCCAACCATTTTCAAAAGCTTTTTGACTTTTTAAGTCAGAGAATTCAAATTGAAGATAGTTATTCTTGGTCCTGATGGGGCGGGTAAGAGCTCCGTTATTCAGGGATTGATGGGCCGGTTGAATCGGATAGGGCGCACAGTGACTATGCGTCATCTGAAGCCGTTCCTTGTCGTTCGGAGGCGTGGCGAACCAGTAACCATCGTCGTCAATCCTCACGGCAAATCGCCACGGTCAGCGTTCTCCTCGCTTGCAAAAATATTTGTCTGGCTCATAGAGGAGTGGTACGCGCACATTTTTCAGGATGATAAAGAGAAATTACTCATTTACGACCGCTACTATCATGACCTCCTAGTTGATCCAAAACGTTATCGCTACGGAGGACCGCGATGGGCCGCCGAGCTGGTTGGCAAGCTGATTCCAACGCCTAGTCTATGGGTGCTGCTGGATACTTCAGCACAAGTTTTGCAAGCGCGCAAGCAGGAGGTCCCCTTGGAGGAGACCGAGCGGCAACGCCAGACATACTTTGCCTTCGTTCGAAAACAAAGAAACCATGTCATCATCAACGCTTCGCAACCCCTTAATAAGGTGGTAGCGGATGTGGAACAAGCCATCTCTGGGGTACTGTGCGAGGGCAAAGGCAATCGTGGATGAAGTAAGTCGTTTTTACAAAGTACAGGACCAAATCTCTGGAACGCATCTTGCGCTGCGCTGGAATGGGCGGACACGCTTTACCGTTCCGCGCGATGCTGCCGCGCAGCAAGCATGCTGGAATCTTTTCCGCCCCGGGTGGTTGGAGTTTCCTTTGCGTGCCATGGCGCGCCTGCCACGTCTCATGAGCGTCGCAAGTTGCGTGGAGGCTGAAGGACTGGCATTGATCAGAGACACAATCGGCAAAGAGGCTGGGCTATCCTGTAGTCGTGCCGGGGCGCCGGGCCCATGGACAAAAGACATCATTCTCCTTTTAAACAAGAAGACGGTTGAGCCGCTGTTTATCATCAAGGCAGGCTGCGGAGAAGCGGTTGACCGCCTGCTCCGCAATGAAGCTAACTGGTTACGCAATTTGCCGGATCAACCGGCGCTTGTTGACCACATCCCCGAACTTGTTGCTCATCACACCGGGACATCACTCTCCTTCGTGGCAGAAACCCCGCTTTCTGGTAAGCTCGACTATAGATTCGGAAAATTGCACTATACTTTTCTGCGGAAGTTTCAAGAGTACTCTCGCCAGACTATGCGGCTTCAAGAGTCCAGGTTATACCACAATTTGTGCACGCGCTTGAATGATCTCAGCGGTTTGATGTCCGAAGCATGGTCAACCCGTCTTAATAAGGGAATGCGGCGAATCGAGCAGTCGTTTTCTGGGTCGCCGATCTTGATGGTGGCTGCGCATAACGACTTTACCCCATGGAATATTCGCGTGGAACGCAATGTTGCCAAGGTATTCGACTGGGAGTATGCGGACTATGAGCATCTTCCCTTGTTTGACCCGCTTCACTTTGCAATGTTGCCGATGGTATTACGGAGCAGGTCAACGGCCGGGATAGTTCAGTGCATGAACCAGACTCTGCAAATGTCTCAGATGTGGCTTGGCAAGGAGTTTTGCAACAAAGCGCAAACGCAGGCTTTGGCCTACCTGATGAATCTTTGCACGCTTTATCTTTGGTCTGAACGCAGAAACTACGGCACCAATCCTGTGCCCGAAAGCTATACTGCTATCATAGATCTTTTGTGCCAAGAATGAATGCTCATCTCGTAGAGGAGTTGAAATGCAATGAAGATGCTCCCTAAGATCAGCGTTGTTGTCCCATCGTTTAATCAAGCGAAGTATCTGGAACTAACCCTTTGTTCCATTCTTGATCAGAATTATCCGATACTCGAGTTGATCGTGATTGATGGCGGATCAAAGGACGAAAGCCCGGAGATCATACGCAAGTACGAGAAGCACATGAAGTTTTGGTGCAGCGAGCCGGACGGCGGACAAGTACGGGGAATTATCAAGGGCTTTTCGCATGCCACCGGTGAAATCCTCTGCTTCCTCAACAGTGATGACCTATTAGAGCCCGGATCACTGCGTGAAGTTGGCGAGTATTTTTCCAGTCATCCGCACGTTGATGTGGCCTACGGAAATTCAACGTGGATCGACGCAAGTGGAACATTTTTACGCCGCCAGAAAGAGATTTTCTTTAGTCGATTCCTCTGGATGTACACTTATAACTATATTCCAGGAATGTCTACGTTCTGGAGGAGAACAATATATGATAGAGTCGGTGGATTAAATCCAACATTTCAGTTAGCTTTCGATGCCGACCTATGGATACGGTTTAGCGAACATGGGACTATTAAGCACGTGGCGCGTCAATGGTCACGTATGCGTTATTATCCTGAACAGAAGAACCGGCGTTTGCGCGAACAAAGCGACCAGGAAGACAGGGCTATCCGATTACGTTACTGGAAAAATAATACGGTTCCCAAAACATATAATCTTCTTCGCATGATAGCTATCAGCATCCGCATTGTCTGTAAATTGCTGACTGGCTGCTACTGCCTGAATTATCACATATCCCTAGAAAAGGCGGAAATGATATGAGGGTTTTGCTATCAGCATACGCATGCGAACCTAATCGAGGATCTGAACAAGAGGTTGGCTGGCAAAGGGCTATGCATATGCTCGCGTTCGCCGATGAAGTATGGGTGCTTACGCGCGCCAACAGCCAGGCGGTGATAGAAGCAGACTCTTTGAGTCGCACTGCTGGATTGCACTTTATTTACTACGACCTTCCAAGGTGGGCTCTAAAGCTTAAGAAGCAGGCATGGTTTCTTTCTCTCTACTTCGTGCTTTGGCAATGGGGGGCATATCGTCTGGCCGCTAAGCACCATCATAACAAGCCATTTAATGTTGTCTACCATGTAACTTTTGCCAGCTTGAAATTCGGCTCCTTCATGGGACGGCTTGGAATTCCGTTTGTCATTGGGCCTATTGCGGGCGGAGAACGCGCGCCCATGCGCTTGCGTCGCGGCCTACCAATCCTCGGCAAAGCTCGTGAGTTGCTGCGCGACCTGGGCATTTTGTTGCAACGCTATAGCCCAATGGTACGTCAAGCATACGCCTCCGCGGGACGCATTTATGTGACGACATCAGAGAGCCTGCGTCTTGTCCCATCAAAATGGCGCTCCAAGGTAAAGGTGCATTTAGCTGTCGCAACGCAAGTCAGCGCCACGCTTAAAGACGGATGGAAGCCGCTAGATGCTACCCGGTTTGTATTCGCTGGGAACTTACTTTATTTTAGGGGTATACATTTGGCTATCCGCGCATTGGCTGAAGCGCGCAGGGTAATACCCGATGCAACAATTACTCTGTTTGGCGCCGGCCCGGCTGAAGACTGGTTGCGCTTTATAGCGAAGCGATACGGCGTGACTCATGCCGTGGAGTTTGCAGGCAGCCTTCCGCGGCAGCAACTCTTAGGCTTGCTTCACCGTTACACCGCTCTTGTTTTCCCGAGTCTTCATGATTCGGGAGGAATGATTCTTATGGAAGCGCTTTCTGCCGGCCTTCCTGTTATCTGTCTGGACCTTGGCGGTCCTGGCGTTATAGTCAACGAATCATGCGGTATTGTAGTTTCAACGGCAGATATTGATGAGGCTCAGATGGTTACAAGCATTGCCAACTCTATGGTTTCCCTGGGTACAATGTCTTCTTCACAAATGGCGCAACTTTCGATGGGAGCAGTCGCGCGGGCAAGCGAGCTATCTTGGACTAGCCTTACGGCGTATATCGCTGCATGATAGAAGTAATTAATTGTCTGTGCATTTTAACACACTGCATATATAACTCGAAAGGATACAGGCCATAAAAGTTACGACATCAGAGTCGACGGTGCTAAAGCTATCCAGCTTGGTCTGGGGCTATCAGGTTTTGAGTCTTATTATCATCTTTGGTGGGATAAAGGAAAGTATAATGAATGTGATAAGTAGTATAGTTTATTTTATCTATCTATACTACTTGCTCATGGTGTTTTTTGTGCGCCATAGACAGCAACTGATGATAGGCCATAAGCGGATAACGAATCACTTCGGTGTTGCTACCACATTCACTGTGCTCCTGCTGATATGGGGTGGATTGTCGCTTTTGTGGACACCCTCCCCATTCTTAACTGCTCTTTACTATCTTAGCTACCTGGTAAAAGTATTCTTTGCATACCTACTATGCAAGCTATGCCCGATTCGAGATGTGTTACGTAGTGTCTGCAAAGGCACAGCTTACGCTGCCGCCGCATCTGTTCCTGTAGCTATTATTATAACTGGATATTCTAGTGGTCGTTTATTGGAAAATGTAAGCTCTGGAGGGGTTGGCACGATCTCTATAAACATATGTATTGGGTTCTTATCTGTCATATATCTAATATTGGATTGTTCAATATCAAAGATATCTACGATATTATTGATGATGTTTTATGTGAGCGGGTTATACTTTTCATTTGCCAGAACCAGAATCATTGCGCTTGTTGTGGCCATAATAATATACGGTTTGTTTGCACCTGCGATCGCGAGGCGCCGCTTTGCAAGACTAGTATTGATTGCCGTGGGAATTATGGCTGCCTGGATTATTCTGTCTCCCAAGGTTAATGATTATATGTATCATTCGGGCCCGAGCGGCATAGATACATTGAGTGGAAGAACGATACTATGGGCACAGACTCTTAATAAAATTCGAAGCGGGCCATCGATTCGCGGTTTTGGGCTATTCGCTTTTTATCATATCGGCCCTAATCCTTTTACTACATTACGCCATTTAGCGCATGCTCACAATGAGTTCTTAAATCTGTGGTTCAACTTAGGTCTCGTCGGAGTGGCTTTGGCTTCTGGATTATACCTCGCTCTAATATATACCTCACTAAAGGCCATCATGAGGGGTATAGGATCATTAGCAATTCTTACTCTGTGCGTGGTTGTATTTTGTTTAGTTGACGGAATAACAGACGCCAGCTCACTCATGTGCGTTTTACCTTCTCAATGGTTGCTTCTTTTCGATTGTTTGGTGAGCACGGCACTAGCCGGCGCGGTAAGAGCCACGACCGGAAACATTATTATATAAAATGACTTTAACTTACCTGTTTTAGAAAGCGGCATATGAGAATCCTGGTAGCGCATAACAGGTACCAAATCAGCGCTGGCGAAGACGCGGTCGTTCGCGACGAGATCGCGTTACTCCGGCAACGCGGCAATTGTGTGGAATTACTGGAGCAGAATAATGACGCAATATATGGCATTCGCGGCAATCTGATTGCTGCTACGTCGGTTTTTTATTCGGCCCATTCGCGAAGACGGATGAGGAATGCGATACGTGACTATCAGCCGGACATAGTACACATTCACAACTGGCTCCCGTTGCTTTCACCATCAATTATTATGGAGGCTGACGACTCGAAGATTCCTATTGTTCAGACCTTGCATAATTATCGTATGCTCTGCGCGAACGCGCTGTTTTATCGCAATGGATCTGTATGCACGGACTGCATCGGCAAATCGCTTCGCGTAGATGGTATTGTGCATTGCTGCTATCGTGACAGCCGCGCTGGCAGCGCTATCGTCACGGCAGCATATGCTTTTCATCGGCTCATGCGCACTTGGGATTGCATTGATCATTTTATTGCAGTTTCGGAATTCGAGCGCGAGATTCTGATTCGGGGTGGTTTGCCTGCGAACAAGGTAGTGGTCAAGCCAAACTTTGTTGGTTCAGACACTTGGATGGCAGAAAGGATTTCTGATAACTTTGCACTTTATGTTGGAAGAATATCGCCGGAAAAAGGAATTGGAACACTACTTTCGGCGTGGAATTCGGGCAAAATGCCGCTTCGCCTGAAAATCATCGGCGACGGTCCGATGGCAGATAAAGTACGCGCCTGCGCTGCCAGCAATTCTGGTGTCGAATATTTGGGTTCGCTACCACCGGGCGCGGTCTATCGCGAGATGGCAAGGGCTAAGTTTCTGGTTTTTCCATCCGAGTGGTTTGAGACCTTTGGAAAAACAGTGGTTGAGGCGTTTTCTCAAGGCACTCC
>Ga0326727_10009955_pt1 | contig 22978 bp, 19 predicted proteins | sample MB2enrmetagenome_FD_207643 | JGI IMG/M metagenome (GOLD analysis project Ga0326727, IMG submission 207643) | Lab enriched peat soil microbial communities from McLean, Ithaca, NY, United States - MB29MY | ecosystem: Environmental > Terrestrial > Soil > Wetlands > Peat | place: USA: New York...
CACCCGCTCCGCCGACGAACGTAGTGGTGGCTGCCGGCCAAAGCCGCATTTGGATTTCATGGACTGCAAACACCGAACCTGATCTTGCCGGGTATCGTGTTTATTATAGTGCTGGCGCAGCAGGACCTCCTTGGAACGGAACAGCGGCGATTGAGGGAAGCCCGTCGCCAGTGTGGGTGACGGGAACAAACTGCCTGTTGCGCGGATTGTCTCTTGGGACAAATTATTTCGTTGCAGTCAGTGCAGTGGACACAACGGGTAATGAAAGTCCTCTATCCTCGCCACAGGAGGTTACAACAACGCCAGTTCCCCCCATGCCGCCAACGGGCGTAGCTGTGCGTTTCGGCAACGATGGGACCAACGTTCTTATGTGGGCACTTTCCGAAGACGATGGATATAACGACCGCGATGTAACTCAGTATTATATTTGGCGCGCGATTTTGCCGGGAGGCAGTTATACGAACATCGGACAAGTTGCCGCCGGCATCGGGGTCTATGCCGATCCTAACCCGACAATGGTTCCGGGTCAAACTGTGAGTTACGCCGTGTCGGCTGTTACCAGTACTGGTTCATATTCAACTCAAGCCATTGCCACGGTGGTAAATCCTAATAATTCCGGCATCAGCACCAATGTAGTGATTGGTCCTTCCACGCTTTTAACCAATGGAGAATTCAAACTCACGGTGAGTGGCGGGGTATTGGGCCAAAATTATGTTCTCTTGGCCTCCACCAATCTTGTGGACTGGATACCTATCAGCGGCTTTGTGGACACAAATCCGCCGGTAACCATATATGACCCAAACGCGGCGAAATATCGCTGGCGGTTCTATCGAATTGGCCCGGAGAGCACAGCCCCAGCGATGCAGTTTGGCCTGAATTCCGTGCAGCCGTTCAACAGCAATGGATTTAACGTGGTGCTGTATTCCTTACCGGGATTGAATTACGAAATTGAAGTTTCTACCAATTTGGTTAACTGGATGGTTATCACAAATTTCGTGAGCACGAATTCACCGTGCTATTTGAGCATCCCGATAATGACGAATGCCAAACAGGGATTTTACCGGGCAGTTTCGCCGTAACTAATTAGGAATCACGAGCGGCTCGAAACCCGAGGACTTGTTCTCTGTCACAACAATTTCCCGAATCTTCGGCTGATTTTCGGCGATGAGGGCATGATATTTCTCCGGCAGTTTCATTATGCCTGACAATTCCAATCGGCAGATGGCCGTTTCAATCCGACGCAAAACATGGCCGAAAATCAACACTTCATGTGTGGCAAAGACCAGACGCAGTTTTTGTTCCTTGTCTTCACTGACCAATTCGGCAAATACGAATTGATCGAACGGGAGCAACAGGGAGCGCGTGGCGGAAATTTCCACGCGCAGGCAACGTGCCTGGGAATCAGTAGTGTAACATTCGGGTGATTTGCTGTTCATTTTTTTGCGAGAGTTGTTGGTTACGACGAGATTGTTTCAACCGACAAAACGTGTCGGCGGCGTGCTGTCCGAACCGCAGGAGATAGCCATGCAACCGGTCCCAAAGGAGACTGCCTTTTCGCAGGCGCAGACCTCCGGCGAATTCTAGAGCCAACGGTCTGTGGCCGGAACGCGCCAAATTCTCCCGCAGTTGCTCCTTGTCGGGCGTGAAAATGCGGACGCCACGCCGCCCGCGCGAAATGGTGACATACCATTGCTGCGCGTTGGTTGCGGCCTTGATGGTGGAATCGGAAAACAGGACGTAATCCACGGTTTTGCCCTGCGAGCCGTAGGACGTGACGGCATAACCGGGCAAAAATTCCCGAAAACTTTTGTCCAAAATGCGGCCGTCGGTGAGTTCAATGTTCCCGTTGGCGTGAACAGATTTGACGGCGACCAGTTCGCCGTTGGTCACACGCGCGCCGGAGACCAGCTTGCGATTGGCCTTGAGATGCAATTTGTCACCTTGAGTGACCGGAATTTCACGCGGCAGGCAGACGTTGATTTTATCCAGCACCTTGTTGGAGACCGTGACGCATTTGCCGTCCACCTCGACCAGCAAACCCGCCTTGACGATGCCCGCCAATTTTCCGCGCACTCCCGGCTCGGTCTGCCGCACTTTCTGATTGAACACAATCACCGCGTCCTTTGGATAAAACCGTTCATCACGTTTTTGGGCGTTGGTTAAATCGAGTTTGTCCAACGCTTGAACGGTGACATCATGTGCGCCCAGCAATCCCTTTCCTTTGAGTGCATCACGCACCTTTGAATTGACTCGATGCACTTCGCCCCAGGTCTGCGACACCACAACGGTGGAAGCTTCTCCTTCCGTAAGCCGGACGTATTCATCGGCCAGCTTGTCCGCCTGCTCGCCCAACCCACAGGCAACCACCGCGCCCATTTTGTCGAGACGTTCAAAGGATTCAGCCAGTTTGCCCGCCGCAGCAACTTCAACGGCCTTGCGGTATTGGTTGATCTGTCTGCGCTCTTTCTTATCACGACCCAGGGCGGGGTCTTGGCGGCGAATCGTATGAAGCTGAACCGGATTGACACTGGAATGCCGTTCAATGGCCAGCAGCGCATCGGACGCCTCGACCGCTCCATGCTGGCGCGTGTCGCCCGACAGAATCACCCGCGCATTTCGTTCACGCGCCAACTGGAGCAATTCAGACATTTGGCGCCCGCCGATTTGTCCGGCCTCATCCACGACGATGACCGCGACTTCAGCCAATTCACGCTTGAGTAGAAAATTCGTCACCGTCGTTGGCGACGGAAATTTTGCCTGTTCCATCGCCACGACCTGCTGGCGTTGCGGCGCGAGCACGACCACGGCCTTGCCGGATTGCCGGAGTTGCTCGACCAGCTCACGCAGGACGAAACTTTTGCCCGTGCCCGCGCCGCCACGGAAAAGCGAAACCACATTGGCAGAGTGGAGCAGTGAATCCAGAGCCAAGCGTTGCTCGTCATCCAATTTGGGATTTATCGGATAGGAATGTTCCACGAGTGGCCGGCAATTGCCGACGCCATCCTTGACGGCTTGAACAATTTCCAGTTCCCGTTGCAACACTTCGCGCAACGTCACTTCCGCCGGACGCTCCGAATTACGGATATACGGACGCTGGCTTGTGAATTCCTTGACTTGGGCGATGGAAAAATTTTCACCGCGCCCCCGTTCCAAAGCCTGCTGCCACAACTGGCATTCCAGAACGACCGAATGGCGGTCGAACAGGTGATCCTCAGCCCATTGGACGGCTTCGCCCACGTTCATTCGGTTGTCAGCGGCCTTTTCTGAATGGCTCGGACGCCTACGCAAGGCGGCGCGTTCGCCTTCGTTCAACTGCGAGTCCCACAGTATCCGCAGTTCCGACCGACCCAAATCCTTGCGTTTTTTGGCGCGCGTCTTGACCGCCAGTTGAGCACGCAACGCCTTAAAATTCGCGCTGGCCAACTGTGGTTTTTCGGCCAGCAGCTTCGCCAAAGCCTTGTCAATTTGCGTGTCCCGCTTGGAAAAACGTTCGCAGACCGCTTCCGAAATGCCCTCCATCTGAAAATCGCCGCGCGGCAGATTGCAAATCTCATAACCGAAACTTCGCAGTTTGCGAGCAAGTTCATGGTAATAGACGTTTTCGGCGAATTTCCGGGCGCGCAGCAGTTCATAGTTTTGGAGAGCCTTCCAACGCTTCTCAACGCTATCCCAGGTCGCATTGAAGATGATGCAGTGAGTATGCAAATGCGGGTCCAGCGCACGCGACGTGTCGTGGGTGAACAGGGCGGCCACAAAATTGCCCGTGGAACGATCACCATTAGCCTCGCCGACCCGCACGCGCGTTGTGGCAAACGCCTCAAATTCCTTCATCGCCGAGCGGACGGCCTGGGCATGGGCTGTTAAAATCCGTTCATCGGCGCCGACCAGGGCCGCCACCGAAACCGATTTGGGCGGCGAGAAGGTGAAGTCGTAAAAAACCCGGCGATTGGCGGCGTGGTCGCTGGCTTCATCCTTTCGCGTGGTGTTCAGTCGTTGAGTCAGGGACTCACCGGATGCCGGATGCCGGTTTTCACAGAGATGCAAGAATGCTTCCGCTCTGACCTTGCCGGTCAAGCCCAGCCATTCCGCGCCCAAGCCGAGCCACTGGCCGGCCACCCGCTGCCCTTCATCATAATAATCGCCCACGCACAGGTGCTCCTCAAAGTATTCCTGTGCGTTCCTCAAATTGTATTGGGTTTTGGCCGTAACCATCGTGCGTAAGTCTGCCAAAAGCCCGGCTTCACTTTGTTCGGAAAACGAACAAAGCGACTGGCAAAATTTGTTTGAATGGGAGGCATGAAAATGAACCAGTTCACGTTGCCCACGCCAAAGCCAGGCGAACTACTATGGGGAATTTATTACACCGACCGGGAATATGCCCGTGAGCTGGGTGATCCGCTGCTGGGAGTTGTTGCCGCACTGACGAAAACCGCCGCCGAGGAAACTGCCGTAAAACAGGGATTGCCAGATGCCTGGGCACATCCCCTTACCGCCGAACAAATCAAATCCATCCGGGGGCCTAAAACACTGGCCTCGGAACAACCCCATATAACCATGCAACCAACCACTGCCGAACTACGCACGGCCGTCGAGGTCTTGAAGGCGCTCGACCAACGTCTCAACGAGCAGGCTGCCGAGTCTGTAATGCAACTGCCCGAAACCGATTTGGGCGACCGCTATGCCGCGCACATCGAATCGCAAAACATCGAACAACGCAGTCACATCGAAAAAGTCGTCACGCAGTTGCAAAGCTGGCGTGACGAACTGTTGGAACAACAAAGGCAGCGAGTGACGCAATCCGTATGAGAATAAACTCTTTGGCAAGGGAAGCTTTACCCCTTCCGACCGGAAGGATTCTGCGCTTCGCGCGCTGCCACGCCTATGCGGTGTCAGCCGCCAACCAACGCACGCACATTCGCGCTTCGCATCACGCCAACCGTGGCGCTTCGTCAAGTGCTTCGCTCACTGCTTCGCTTGCCGCCAACAATGGCGCTCCATTCATGCTTCGTTGCCCATGAACAAACCTGCCATCTCACCGGAAGCGTTGAATCGTTTCCACGCTGCCGCGTCTCAATACAAGCATACCGCCAAGTCGCGTGCTTCGCGTCTGCTCACGCTCAAAGATGACATCGCCGCGCTTCGCAAACGCGGCATCTCCTATCGCGCCATCGGCGAACTGCTGAACCAAAGCGGTATTCCCGCTTCGGATACCTGCGTCACCAACTTCTGTCATCGTGTTTTGAAAGAGAAGATTGCCCACAAGTCATCCGCCCAGCGTCGTGCTTCGCGTCATGCCAACCGTCCGGCTTCGTCAAACCATACGCCGGTTGCTTCGTCCAAAACCACGCCTCCACCAGCGCCGGCCATCCGCAAACCCGCGCCCGCGCCGGCGGAAACCTCTGCTTTCGTATCGCGCGGGCCGCGCATCGCCAGAGTTGAACAACTGCCACCCGGAGAAACAATATGACCAAACGCCTCGACTTAATCTTTAACGGCAAGGGCGGTGTCGGCAAAAGTTTCTTTGCCGTCAACTTCGTCCAGTACCTTAAAGACAAGAACATCAAATTTATCGCGTTCGACTGTGATAACGAAAATTCCACGTTAAACCGTTTTCATGGCGACGACGTGCAGTTTCTGGATTTAACCCATCCGCGCGGCTTGGACGCCATGATTCACGCGCTGGACAAAACCGACCTGGTGGTCGTGGATTGCCGCGCCGCCTCCACCGACGCCTTTTTCAATTATTTTGACGAGATTGATTTGTCGCCCACGCTCAACGACCTGTCCGCCGCGCTGACGTTCGTCATGCCCATCAATCAGGAGGCCGACAGCATTGCCCAGCTTACCCGCGCCACTGAAAAATTGAACAGCGCATGTTCCTACGTAGTGCTGCGGAACACCGTTCACAGCGACAGTTTCCCTCTTTTTGAAAACACGGTCATCCGCAAGCGGTTGCTCAGAGAGCTTGGCGCCAAGGAAATGACAATGGCCAAAATGCAACCCTGGCTGGTCGAGGAATTGAGCCATAATAATCTCACCATCACCGCCGCCGTGGCCGACGGTCACCTGCACCTGCTGGACCGCCGCCGATTGCTAACCTGGCAGCGCAACTTCTACGCCCAAATTGAATCCGTCGCCGATTTATTGCTGCCGGCAAAATCATGAACGCGCCCACCCAACCCACGCCGCCCGATTTCGACGCGGATTTTTCGCGCGCCCTCGACCAATGGAAGGAGCAGCATAAAATTAAGGACGATGACACGATTCTGGTGCTCATGGACCTGTTTCGGATTCATCAAAGTCATTGGGACGAAATCCGGCACCGGCAGATGCCCTCGCTGGATAAATTCAAGGCCGATATTGCGGCCTTGACCGAAGCCGCAAACCTTTTGAAGGAGCGGGCAACGAAAGAAATTCGGTCGGTGGACTTGCCGACCGCCATCCTTGCCGCCTTTGCCGCCCTGATTGCCGGCTTTCTTCTCGGAAAATTCCTATGAATCTCGATTTTATCCCATTGCCCCCGCTTCATGTTCCAGCCTGCTTCAAATCGCTGCGCGCTTTTGGCATCGGCTATGCCATTTTGCTGTTCATCATTGCGGCGCGGCTATTGCTTTCACGCAATCGGCTGGTCGCCCGACTGGGCGGATTGACTTGGAAACGCAGTCAATTCTGCCGGGGCTGGCTCATCACCGGGGACACCGGCTCAGGCAAAACGACTTCGGGCATCAATCAACTGATGCACCAGGTATTCCAAAACGAGGATAAATGGGGCGGCCTGTGCATTGATGAAAAAGGCGTCTATTGGGAAACGCTGTCGGCAATGGCACGGTACTACGGGCGGGAAAATGACTTGATTCATCTCCAAATCCGCACGGACGAGAATGACGTGCGCTGGAAACCGCCCCACCATTTTAATCTTGCGGGCGACCGCAGTATCCCGTTCACAACTTACGCGAAATTCGTGGCGGATACTGCCACCAGCCTGGGTCAGACCGGGGACAAGGGCTTTTTCAAAAGCCAGGCGCAGACGCACATTGCCTGTGCCTTGGAATTGCTCGCCGAATTGCAACGGCCCGTGACGTTGGCAGGCGCATTGGAAGTAATCTCCAGCAAATCCAAACTGGAGGAAGAATTGGATTTTCTGCGGAAACTCCCTTTGCAAACACCGCGCCGCTATGTTCTGGACCACCATTTCAAGGAACGTTTTCTCGCCCAGCCGGGTGAGCAGCTCGGCGGCGTCCGCGAAACCATCGGCAATTACCTGCAATACTTCCTCACACCCGAAGTAGAGGAAGTCTTCTGCGTAGCGAAAAGCACCTTCGATTTTTCAGATATTGATAAAGGCAAAATCATCCTCGTCACCATGCCGCAGAAGTTTCAAACCGAGCGGCGGTATGTGAATACGTTCCTGAAACTGTTGTTTTACAATCATGCGTTGCGCCGGTTCGACCAATCCAAGACGCAACGCGGCAAAAACAACCTGCTCATCCTGTGGGCGGACGAGGCACAGCGGTTTATGACGGCCAGCGAGGACGGCACCAGCGATTACAACTGCGTGGACGTGATCCGCGAAGCGGGCGCCACCATCGTCGCCGCCGCGCAGTCCACCACGTCACTCATCCCACCATTGGGCAATGACAAGTCGAAAGTCCTGACGTTGAATCTCCGCAATCGCATGATTTTCCGCTGCGCCGATGAAGCCGACGCGGTGCAGGCCGCCGATTTTCTCGGCAAAAGGCGCGTGTTCAAACGATCGTGGGGTTCCAGCGCCGGAAAGCGCAACGTCAATTATTCGGAGAGCGAAGAACATAAAATCAGACCGTATCAACTCCGCACGCTCCGCGACCATGAATGTGTGCTGGTGCATTGTGAAAAAGGATTCCGCCGCCTGACCCTGCCGCCGCTGGAACCCAACGGGCAAGTCGCCAAGTGGTTCTCGTTGTGGCGAAAATTATTCTGATCCCCTGTCTATGAAACAAAATCTCTCCCGAGTTGGATTTCGTCTGCGCGCATTGCGCCGGTCACGCTACCGAACACAGGAGTTCCTGGCTGCCGCGTGCCAAGCACGCGGATTTGCCGTCTCCCGCAGCCAGTTAGCCAGATACGAGATCGGCTATACAGACGTGCCCGCGCGACTCATCCCCGCCTTCGCGCACGTTCTCAAGGTTGACATCACCGACCTTTTGCCGCCCCTGGGCATGAGGGTTGAACCCCAATTCAAACCGGAGGCGGTGAAAGGCAGAAACATTACCGGCCAACAGATTCGATTCTTCCGCAAAAGGCGGAGCTGGACACAACGAAAACTGGCGGAGGCGCTTCAAAAAATGGGCCTTCCCGTCACCCGTGATATTATCGCCAACATTGAAACCCAGCGCACCGAGGTCACTGATTGCCAATTGGTTGGTTTCGCCTCAGCCTTGCGGGTTTCCTTGCATTCACTATTCCCAAACAACCGGGAGTCGGCAAGTTACGCCGACGGTCTTGACGGCAACTTGCAGACCAAAGGGCAGCATCCCATCCGCCGCCAGTCAGAACCCATACCAAATCCATATACTCGCATTGTCGGCACAATCAAAAAATTTGCCAAACGCCTCCTCCCCCGCCTCGGAAAAATCGTGCCGGTTGACTCTCCGTTATACCGAGCATCCCAAGCACGCACCTGGGAAAAGCGCACATCTCGAATCGGAAACTTAAACAGGAAAATGTTCCGGCATCCCCGGTCGAAATCGAGAGTCAAAACCCTGCTTTTGAATTGAGATTGAAGCTGGCTAGGATCAATCGGCGGAGCGAATCATCTCCGGCCCTTCGTTACGCGGATTGTTCACCGCGCGATTGACTCGCGTTCGCACCAGCGCCTCCCGGTCGGGAAAGTTCAAAACGGATTCCCATAGCTCGCCGCTCCGCAGCCACCATCCGTAATGTTCCGGCTTGACGATGAGGGGCAGGCGGTTGTGTACCGGGGAGACGGTCTCATTCGGCGTCGTGGTGAGAATCACGAAGGTGGTTTCCTGGATGGGTGCATCCAATTCCTGCTTGGGCACCGACCGCCACAGCCCCGCGAAACAAAACACCTTTCCGTTAGGTTTTGTGAAACGAATGGGGGTTTTGTCAGGGAGCCATTCGTAAAAGCCGTCCGCCGGAATGAGGCACCTCTGTTGGAGATGGGGCTTGAAGGCCGGTTTTATCTTAACGGTTTCCGCCTGCGCGTTGATCAAGAGTTGTTTGCCCCATTCGTGCTTCCAACCCCATTTCATTTCGGACATGCGAACGCCGCCGGAATCTTCAATCAGGACAGGAACTTTTTGTGAGGGAGCGATGTTGAAGCGGGCCACGAGTCCAAAGACGATTTCCAAATCCCCGATGACGATTTTCACTTCGTCCTTGGCGAGCGTGTAGCGTGAACACATCGGGTTGCTTCTAAAGGATGCCGGAAGACTTGGCAAGGATGGACAGCTTTTGTCCCGGCTACGGAGGTAAATTACGGTATGAACTCCGCCCGATGGTTCATGCGCCGCGAAGACTTTGAGCCGAAACGGACTCATCCCGACAGCCCGTTTCGGAACTTTGTCGTAAAATGCTTGCGATGTGAATCGGTCAAATTGAATGTGGCGATTGAATTTGACGAATCAGAAGGTTCTCCGGTGGTGATCATTCAATGCTGTAAATGCCGACAGATTGAGAAGATTATCGTCCGCTAAAGCCGCTCCAGTGGGCAAAAAGAAATGGCCAATTGATCCGGACGACTCACAGAGCGACACGCTTGAGCCAGTTAACTAATGTAACAGGTGCAATTCAATATCAAATGATGATGGTAGGTGCTCTGTTCCGGTCTCCACTTTTGGCAACGTGACGTTTCAAACCCACGATGGATTAAAACGCTGAAAGAAAACTTCCTGCCAACCGTATTCAATGTATGGCGGTAATAGGCAGTACGAACGTATGCAGGACAATGTTCACACGGCCTTGAGACCAGTGAGAATTAAATTTGATTTCACAAACAACCCATCCGGTTCTCAGAATTTGGCACCTGCTTCTACCAAGCAAGCGGGAAGTCAGTTATGGCCAAATCGGTAAAAAAATAATCCTATAATATACGCATTGGTTTGGCCCGAAAAATGTTGCATTCTGCCCTCGAAATGAACAAAACCCCTGGCGGCAACGGGAATGGGGAAGGCGCGAATGGCCTGCTGGAACAACCAAAAAAACGGGCCGCACCGCCATCCGCGGCAACGACTGCAACCGAGGCCGGGGAAAGCCGGGTAACATTCCAAACGCACGACAAGTTGAGTCTCCAGGGCACACCGGAACGGATTACACGCCACCAAGCGGTTTTTGAGTTACACAGCCCGGCGGCCGTTCCACGGCTTTCCGAAGCATTGGACCAATTTCAAATCGTGCTTCAAGGACGGACAGTTTATTCCGGGCGGGCTGTAGTGCGCAGCGTGGTGGATGCCGGGCCGAAAATCGTGTGCGCGGCCACACTGAACGACGCGCACTGGACGGATTTGAACCTGGTGTTGGCGCTGCAACAGGACGGCCAGATTGAACGGGAATTCAAATCCTTCCTTGTCGGCTGGCAGAAATCATACCGGGTGTTACCGGAATTCAAGATCGTTGTGGCCGACATGCAAACCTTTTTGCAGGACATGCAATTGTGGTTGGAACGGGTGGAGTTGGGAATTAGCGCTTTGCCTTCGTCCGAGCAGGCAGAAATGGAACACGAAATCGCGCGGCAATTAGCGCCGGAGGTTGTGCCGGTTATCGCCAATCTGTTCGAGAAATTCGAGGCGGCGTCCAGTCATATTGACGAGGATTTGATTCCGGCGCATCACGCTTTTGGCAAACTCCAGTTGCAGCCGTTTCTGATGTGTTCCCCTTTTGTTTGGCGGACCCTGACCAAGCCGCTCGGTTATGCGGGGGACTATGAAATGGTCAACATGATGCTCCGCGATCCCCTGGAAGGCGGGTCGTTGTTTGGCAAGATGATCAACGCATATGCGCTCCAGCTTCCCCCCATCGTGGCGCATCGGAATCGCCTCGCCTATTTAAGGGAGCAATTAGTCAAGGAAACGTTGCGCGTAACGGCGCGCGGCGACACGGCCCGCGTTTTCAATTTAGGCTGTGGGCCGGCCCAGGAAGTTCAACGTTTCCTGGCCGAAGATGCGGTATCCAATCGCGCGCATTTCACCTTGGCCGATTTCAACCAAGAGACATTGGAACACACCGCCAAGGTCTTGGCCGATTTGAAACGCCGCCATACGCGGCGCACGACCATCCTGATGCAGAAGCAGAATGTCACCCAACTCATCAAGGCGGCAGATCGTCCTGTCCACCGTTCTCCCAACGACCTCTACGACGTGGTCTATTGTGCCGGCGTTTTTGATTATTTGTCCGATCAGGTCTGCCAACGACTGATGGACGCTTTCTACGACTTGCTGGCCCCCGACGGTCTGTTAATTGTCACCAATGTGGACAAGCACCCGGCGCGTCACGAAATGGAATGTTTTTTGGAATGGAATCTGATTTATCGGGACGCCAACCAGATGCGGACCATCGTCCCTCGCAGAGCGGCGCCTGAAAACGTCCTGGTAAGATGCGATGCCACCGGCGTGAACTTGTTTTTGGAGGTACGAAAGCCCGCCCATGAAAAATAAGTTCCAACATGACGCCGAGGCTCTAAAGGTTTACGCCGATTATGAGCATCAGATCACCATCCGCCATCTCAAATTCGGATGCTACCTGGTCATGCTGCTGATGCCTGCCGGCGTGGTGCTGGATTATTACGTTTATCCCGAAAAGCTAGTCTATTTCCTGATTCTTCGATTGCTATGCACCGGCCTGACGGGCCTCATCTGGGCGCTCCTGCTTAGGCCGCTGAACAAGAAGGTTGACCGCCTCCTGAGCCTGACCATCGCCTTGTTGCCGGCCGGTTTCATTTGCTGGATGATTTATGCCACCGACGGGGCGAACTCCTCTTATTATGTCGGCTTGATTCTGGTGCTGCTCGCTATCGCGCTGATCATGCGTTGGTCGGTCAGTCTGGGCGTCCTTGCCTCGCTCATAATCTTGATGATGTATTCTCTCGCCTGCCTGCTGCATGGACCGCTGGCCACATTGCATTCGAGCGTCTTCATCAGCAATCTGTTTTTCCTGCTGCTCACCGGCTGCATTGTCGTTGTCGGCGGGCGATTACATCTGGCCCTTCGTCTCCGCGAATTCAAATTGCGTTACGAACTGGACAAAAACAAACACGAGCTTGAGGAAACCAACCGCAAGCTGATCGAGTTGGACCGCCTCAAGAGCCAGTTCTTTGCCAATATCAGCCACGAATTGCGCACACCCCTCACGCTGGTGCTCTCGCCGCTGGAAACGTTGCTCCAACGCTCCGCTGACAAGATAAGTGCGGACATCCATGAACTGCACCTCACCATGCACTCCAACTGCATGAGACTGCTTAAACTCATCAATGATTTGCTCGACCTTATCCGGCTCGAAGCCGGCCGGATGGAAATCAAAACTGAGCCAGTGGAGGCCGCAGATTTCATCAAGGGTTTGGCCAGCGCGGCGCGGCAGGTCGCCGAGAACAAAAACATCAAGCTGGAAACCTACACTGATTTGCGGCTGGGCGTGGTGGCCGCCGATTCCGATAAACTGGAAAAGGTCGTGCTTAATCTATTGTTCAACGCGCTCAAGTTCACGCCCGAGGGCGGGCGCGTAGAGTTGCGCGCCGAAAAAAGGAATGCCCTCAGCAACCCGACGAACACCCCCTCCGATGCGACAGGAAATGGGCAGAATGAAGAACTGGCCATTGTCGTCAGCGACACCGGGATCGGCATCGCCGAAAAAAACCTGCCGTTTGTATTCGACCGTTTCTGGCAGGCGGATGGTTCGGCCCAACGCAAATTCCAAGGCATGGGTATCGGACTGGCGCTGGTCAAGGAATTGACCGAAATGATGCACGGCAGCGTGACCGTGGAAAGTCAGGAAGGCAAAGGCACGACCTTTACCGTGCGACTGCCGTATCGAAAGGCAGAGTTACCGCCCAAAGCCGGACCCAGCCAGCCAACGGCAACTGGCGCGGTTGCCAAGGAAGAATGGCTGGCCAATCTCTATCGCCGCGCGGAGTTATTCCCGGCCACGGCATCCCTGCAAGACATGGCCAAGCCGGTGGAATTGAGCAAACGCGGTCGGTTGCCTCTAGTGCTCGTGGCTGATGACGAGCCGGACATGCGGCGCTTTTTGCGGTCGCAATTGGATGAGCATTACGATGTGCTGGAAGCGGCGGACGGCGTTCAGACGCTGGAAAAGGCGACGCAATTTTTACCAGACATTATTTTGCTGGACATGATGATGCCGGAGATGGACGGTCTGGCCGTGTGCAGGGAACTGCGCAAACGCGAGGACACGGCGACCATGCCAGTCATTCTGTTGACGGCGCGCGCGGACGAGGAAACCAAATTCAACGCGCTAAAGATGGGAGCCAATGATTTTCTGGCCAAACCCTTTTCCTCCACTGAACTGCACGCGCGCATCAAAAACCTCATCGAATCCCACGACTTTCAACGCAGGTTGTCCAAACAAAACCGGGCGTTATCTACCACCATTGAGCAACTCAAGGAAACCGAATCGCAACTGGTGCAATCTGAAAAGCTCGCCTCGCTGGGCCGGATGAGCGCGGGCATCATCCACGAAATCAACAATCCGCTGAATTGCGCCATCACGGCCCTCTACGCCTTGCGCAACCAGGGCAAACAACTCACGCCGGAAGAACGCCGCCAGTACGAGGAAATCCTGGGCGACATCGAGGAATCGGTGAAGCGCGTAGGCAACATCGTCTCGGATTTGCGCGCATTCTCGCACCCGGGAACCGAGGAGGCCAAACCCGTGGATGTGGCCGAAGCCATCAACACCTCACTGCGGTTTCTGGCCGGGGAATGGAAGCACAAGGTGGAGGTTAAACAGGAACTGGCACCGGGGCAGATGATTCTGGCCAGCCGCAGCAAGTTGATTCACGTTTTGTTGAATCTGATGCAAAATTCGCTCGACGCCATGCGCAGCAAAAAATTTGAGAACGAATCACCCACGATTTGGATTCAGAACCGGATCGAAGGCGAGCGGGGACTCATCATCATCCGGGACAACGGCCCCGGCATTGAACAGAAAAACCTGGACAAGATATTCGACCCATTTTTTACCACAAAAGAAGTGGGCAAGGGCATGGGGCTGGGGTTGAGCATTTGCCATCGCATCGTGCAGACCTATGGCGGGCGCATTTCGGTGAAGACCGAAGTCGGCCGGTTCTGCGAATTCACCCTGGACTTCCCCCTAAGCGCCCAACCCGTCCAGACCGGAGATGAACCCATCGTCGCGAACAAAAACTAGCGCAAAAAAAACGAGGCCGGACTTTCATCCGGCCCCGCTGGTGACGAGGTTTATACGCCTTCACCCAGGCGCTCAGAAGGGTGACGCAACCAATTTTGGGGGTGCTGTCCGGGCTGCGTCACAGGCAAAACCCCTATGCCAACTCTAAACGGACAGCGAAATCCGCTACTTTGGACAGCCTCAGTTTGGGATGAACCCTGTTCCCAAATGGAATCCCGTTTCGTCTTCATAACCCAACGGCACACGTTCCAAAATGGTTGTCCACCACTTGGCAAGAATTCGAGACATAAACGCACTCCGCAAAATCTCCGTACGTGACGGTTCATTTTGCCGAATCCCTACGTCCGGCATTTGGCTGCCCCCAGCCATGTGCGTAGTTTATCTAAAACAAGCACAAAACGGAATAAATTTTTATTCACAGAGAATTCACGGAATTTGCTCAGGCTCTGGCGGGAAGAATTATACCAAATCGCCTTGGCATCCCGCGCTGACCAAAAATTACCTGGCAGGGCGCTGGCGCGGCGCGCGTCGGCGGGAGAGGGCCTTCTTAATGCGCGCCGTTCGCATTTGGTCAGGAGGTTTAAGTCCCTCCAACAGCCGATTGGGGCTGGTTTCTAAAAATTGGGAAAGCCGCACGAAGGTGGTCACGGCAAACGGGAAACGACCATTCTCCACCGCGCCAAGGGTTTGGACATGAACGCCCGCCAACTCCGCCAGGCATTCTTGGGTCAGGCCGGCCTTCAGGCGGGCTTGCCGGATATTGTGCCCCAGCACCCGTAGGATTTCACGGTTATTCACGCCCCATGAATAAGCAATAGTATTTCTGCGCTTGACACCGAATAACCGCTAGGTTAATATGTCACTTGCTATGTCTGGTAAGGGTTCATCCGGGCTAATTCCAGTATTGCTCAGGAAAGTCAGAGGGCGGGCGGCGGTTCGGAAAGGCGCTTCTAGCGATTTGCCGGCTCGATTCCGATTGAAAGAAAAAGCCAAAACCTTCGTATTGTTATTGGCACCAGGACCGCTGTTTGACGCCACCTTCGGGGATCAACCATGACGGATAAGCCGAAAATCCTCATTGTCGAAAAGGACATACCGGCGGCGATGATGCTGGTGCATACACTAACCCGCGCCGGTTGCGACGTGCGCGTGGCTCCCAGCGCCAGACAGGGACTGGACTTGGCGCGAGCGACTCAATTCAATCTCGTTGTGCTCGACTTGGACCTGCCCGACCTCAAAAGCCTCGACCTTGACGAAAAGTTCAAACAAAGGCTTGTTCTGGACCATACCCCCATCGTTTGCATTTCCGCACAGCCATGTGATGAAAAACGGCAGCACGGTCTGGAACTCGGCGCGGTGGATTACATTGAAAAATCGCTCCGTGCGGAAGATTGGGTGCCACAACTGCTTTCACACATCAAAGCTGCGACCAACCCAATCGCAGTTGCGGAAAGCATGGCAACATGAAGACATTGGCTAGAACTGTCAGCCACTGCGCCCGATGCCAATCATGTTTGGGCTTGGGCGGAAGATTTGCCCAATCCTATCCCAACCGCGAGTGCCGCTCACGCAGGACGCGGCATCTGACCGCGCGAGAGTTTGACACGGTACTGCGGATAAAATCCTTTGAGTTTTCCGCCGATGCCGCGCGGAAACAAATGTTCCATTTTCACGCCGAGAATCCGGGCCAGGATAAACAGTTCCAGATCGGGAACGCGCCGCTGCTGGTTTTCCAGACTCGTCACCGATTCCCGGCCAGTGTCCCAGCCGAACAATTGCAATTTGACGGCAAAGTCATTTTGCGTCCATCCCTTGCGCTGGCGAAATTTCCGCACCTGGGGACCGACGACGTTCAATTGTGCAGGTCTTTTCTTGATGCCGGCACGTTAGCAGCGGCACCCGCGCCATCGTGTAGGCTTTACCTGACATCTTATGCAAAAAATTTCATGCAGATTTTGCTTGACCTTGGATAAGAAAATGTTAAAAAGGAAGGCGGGTTTTATGAAGGCAATCGGAAGGGAAATCGTGGTTTCTGGCCGTAAGGGTGTAGCTTTGGCCCGCGCATTGACTGGCGCGGGGTTTTTGTTTGATGCCGGTTGCAGACGGCTCGCAACCAATCCAGTTCGCCGCCTGCTTTTGGGAGACGGTTTGAGCCTGTCGAATCCTTTCCCAAGGGCAAACCCAATGAATTAACCCCACCAACCAGAAGGAAACAGCAATGAAAGCTTTTCCTAAGACTTCAATGATGGTCGCCGCCCTTTGGGGCGCGGCGTACCTAATCGGCCCGCCATTGCTCTCTGCCCAAGGCACCTCGCCGCCAAGCCTGTGGCTTTCCCTCTCGAACCCGAGCAACAATCAAATTACCATCGTCCTGCAAAACACCGCTCCTGGCTCGAATTACCTGCTGATGACCAAACCTTTGCTGGCCGGCAGTTGGAGCAACGCCGCGACGGTGACCGGGGCGAGCAATCAGACCTGGACGGCGGTGAGCTTGCCGTTGGGCGGGCAGAACAGCGCCTTCTTTGAGGCCATGATGCCGACGACCGGGGCAACGAACAACACGAATTTGTGGCTGGCGCTGCCCGCCAATGCGCTGGCAACGCCGGGCGTCCTGGTGGTGGTGCTGGAGAATACCACTCCCGGCCAATCCTATGATGTCCTGACCAACCTCAGCCTGTCGAACCCGGCGGGGTGGAACGTGCAGCAATCGGTGCCGGGTGGAGCGGGGAACTCGACGACGGTGCAGGTGCCGTTGAGCGGGCCGGTGTTTTTCGTGCGGGCGCGGGTGACCCAGACGGGCGCTCCCAACATTCCAGCCGGGTGGCTGGTGCAAAATTTTGGCACGACCTCCGTGAACCTTTACACCGACGCCAATCAGGACGGCCTGTTCAACTGGCAGGAATATGAGTATGGCAACAACCCCACCGTCCCGGGAACCTTTGCCGTTTGGGTGGGCACGCCCAACGGCAGCAGCATCCCTTGAACTCAACATGAAAACGAAATTATGGCTAGGGTTGGCGGGAATGGCCCTGATGGTGTTGACCCCGCGCGCGGCGGAGGCATCGGGCGCTTGCACGTGTGCGCGCTTCAACTTCTGGCAGGATAATGGCTGCAACTCGGATTACACCGGCGTGGGTGGCATCCCAGCCCAATGTCCCAAGTGCCCACCCTGTTGTGGAATGCCGCGCTGGTGGGTGAGTGAGCCGTATGAGAATCTGTGGATGGAGGACACGCCGTTGAGTTACAAGACTTCGTCCGGGCAGGAAGTGGACTTCACATTTTATTACCGCCAGCAGTTTATGCTGCCCGCCCCGGATGAAGTGCCCAGCTATTACATGGGTGGCTATCCGCGTGAGATTTACACCCCTTGGTCGTATCCGCCGGCGCATCCGGGCGGCCTGATGCAGGGGATGACCAACGCCGGCTGGGGCAACAACTGGACGATGTCGGTGGTCTTGTGGGATTCCTATTGGGAAAATCAAATATATCAGAATCCATCCTATCAAAACAGCCATCCGCCGTTCAGCGACAGTTACGAGGCGATGGTCTTTCGGCCCGAGGGCGGGATTTACTATTTCAGCAGCGGCGGCCCCCTCCAAAACTCGCGCACCTTGGTCCAGTTTGAACCCACGGCGGGAACGAACTATCCGGTGGTGGGTTTGCCGACCCCGGACACCAACAACATCTACTGGGGCAATGTAACCAACGGCGTTCGCCTGGCCTATCCCGACGGCAGCCAGGATATTTTTGGCCTGACTTATTATGACCTTCCCTCGCCCACCTATGGGGCCTATGGGTATCGGCCTATACCGAGTGACTCCACCGCCGAGGCCCTGCTGACCGAGCGGATTGACCCGCAAGGCCGGGTGACGTTGGTGGGTTATGAAAATATAACCAACACCTGGGAATTTCGGGTCAAGTACGTGGTGGACCCCGACGGGCAAACCAACACGTTCTTTTACACGGGTAACACCAGCAATGCCTGGCAATTGTCTACCATCGTGGACCCCTATGGCCAAACCACCTCTCTGGGTTACAACGCCAACAATCAAGTCAGCAACATCACCGACGCGGCGGGGATGACCAGTTCCTTCACCTATGCCTATGGGACGACCAACTCCTGGGTCGTCGGTCTAGTCACGCCCTATGGCACCAACACGTTCCTGTATTATGAGCAGCCGGATGCGTCAGTCACTAACGGTTTTCAAGAACTGGCGATTCTGGTGGGTGAACCGGAAGGCGCGGATCAGCTTTACCTCTATTACCACAACAACCCCGAGGAAACCGCCAGCGCCACCGCCCCGACGGTGCCCTCCCAAACGTTCGATAACGGCTCCTCCCCGGGCAGCAGCGGACACGGCTCTCTTATCTACCGCAACACCTATCATTGGGGGCCGCGCCAGTTCAATGCGTTGTCCAGCAACGTGCAGTCGGCCCTGCCGTATAATCTGGGTTACGCCATCAGCATCATGTCCACCAACGATTTCAACAAGGCCGACTTGAAACACTGGTTGCTGGACAGCGCCGATCAAGTTTCCATCACCGAATCCCTGTCCAGCGAACGCGACCCCTCGCCGGACCCCGCCGGCCAGATTCCAGGCCTGCGCACGTGGTACAACTATCCCTCGCAGCCTTCCCCGGAGGAATTGCAGGACCTTTACGGGTACACCTACTCCCAAGTCCAGTGCATGGCCCGGCTGGTGCCCAATGGCACCAACTGGGACAGCCAGTACACAACTTACACCTACGGCGGCAATAATTTGGTTTCGGGCAGTTCCTTCGGCTATACGCCAGCCAATAGCTCCGTCGGCACGACGGTGTTGTCCACCTCCTTTGGCTACGCCGCCAACAGCATTGACCTGGCCAGCATCCAAAACTCGGCCGGCCAGTCGTTCCAACTCGGTTACAACGCCTATCACCAGATTACTTCCATTACCAACGGCCTCGGCCAGGTCACCACGCTGAGTTGGTTGGATCCCGGCTATAACCTGAGCAACACCTACTATGAGAGCCTGACCGGCATCCAACTGCCCGGCGGCCAAAGCGTGAACTTGGCTTACGATTTGAGCAGATATAGAACCAATTATCCGACCCGACACTGGGTGCCCGGCACCAACTATGGCCGGCTGCAAACCATTTCCTGGTCGCCCAGCGGTCGCTCCTTCACCATCAACGCCTGGACCAACGGCCTGCCCTGGATTGTCACCGATGACCGCGGCGTGACCGTCACCAACACCTGGGACGGCCTGAACCGCCTCACCAGCACCCTGTTCCCGGACGGCACTTACATTTCCAACAGTTATGACCGGCTCGACCTGGGCGCGGCCCAGGACCGGCTGGGCAACTGGACGTATTACACCCATGACGGCTTGGAACACCTGACGGCCATCACCAACGCCAACCAGGCCGTCACGCTGTTAAGCTGGTGCAGTTGCGGCGACCTGGAAAGCATCCTCGACGCCACCGGCACCAACCTGACCACCCTGAATTATGATAATCAGGGCAATCTGACGAACATCGCCTTTCCCGACAACAGCAGCCTGACCTATCAATACGATCTGGCCGGGCGTATGACCCAGGTCGCGGATGGCGCGGGCAGGTTTTTGCAACTGAACTACAATGATCAAAACCTGGTCACCAACGTCACCGGCGCTTACGGGACGGTGGAGTCCGTCGTTTACGACGCGGCCAACCGCCCCGTCTCCATCACCGACGCCAACGGCGTGACGGTAAGCAACACCTTCGACGCCATCAACGAACTGCTCACGCGCACCTGGCCCGATGGCATCAGCGAAGGCTTTGGGTATTCGGCGGCTGGTCTCATTGCCTACACCAACCGCGACCAGCAGGCGACCTGCTTCACGCGCGACGGCGCGGGAAGGATTCTGGCCATCACCAACGCCAACCAGGAAGTCGTCCAATTCGCCTACGACTCGCTCAACAACGTGACGAATCTGACTGACGGCTTGCAGCACACAACCACCTGGCAATACAACCAATACGGCTGGCTGACCAATAAGGTGGACGGCCTTAATCGCAACGCCTTCCAGTTTGCCTACAATGCCAATGGCTGGGTGACCAACCGCTGGACACCCCAAATGGGCAACACCGCCTACGCCTATGACAACGTCGGCAACCTCACGTCTATCGTCTATGCCGGAGGGGCGAGTTCTACGAGTCCCATTTCTTTCGCTTACGATGCCCTCAATCAGTTGACCAACATGATGGACGCCGTGGGCACCACCGCTTTCAGCTATACACCCGTTGGCCAACTGGCCAGTGAGAATGGCCCGTGGCCGAACGATACGGTCAGTTACCTTTACAGCCAGATGCTGCGGACCAATCTGACTTTGACTCAGGCCAGCGGTTCCTGGGCGCAGGGCTATGGTTATGATTCAGCGTGGCGCATGACCCAGGTTGTTTCCCCGGCGGGCACTTTTGGCTATACCTTTAACGGTGGAGCATCACCGTTGGTTACAGGTATCACGCTTCCCAACGGAGCCAGCATCGCCAACAGTTACGACAGTCTGGCCCGGCTAAAAGAGACTGATTTGAACAATCAATGGGGGCACACGCTCGACGGTTACACTTATGGCCTAGACGCCCTCGGTCTGCGGACGAATATCGTGCGCAATTTCGGTCTGATGAGTTCAACCGTGAACGTGAGCTTTGACAACATCGGGCAAATCACGTCGTGGATTGCACGGGAAACCAACGGCACGCCGCGCTGGCAGGAGCAACTGGGTTTTGGCTTTGATGCGGCGGACAATTTGCACTTGCGGACGAACAATGCGCTGGTTCAGACTTTTAATGTGGACGCGGCGAATGAACTGACGAATGTAGGCCGCACGGGAACGCTGACGGTGAGCGGCAACACGCCTGCACCGGCCAGCAGCGTCACCGTCAACGGGCAAGCGGCGCGAACTTACACTGATTTCACGTTTGCGAGTGCGAACAACGCGCTGACGAATAGCGCAAATACCTTCACTGTGGTCGCCAGGAACGCCTACGGCGTGACGGTGACCAATAATCTTACAGCGAATCTGCCGACGAATGCGGTTCTCGGCTTCGATAATAATGGCAATCTGACCAACGACAGCGCTCGGAGCTTCAGCTACAACCCCGAGAACGAACTGACGAACGTTTTTGTGTCCGGCCAATGGAAATCCGAGTTTGTGTATGACGGTCTTGAAAGGCGAAGAATTGCGAGAGACTATACCTGGCAGGGCGGAGCGTGGGCGAAGACGAACGAAGTCCATTATATTTATGATGGCTACTTGCTGGTTCAAGAGCGCGACACGAACAACAATGTACTGGTAACGTACACGCGAGGACTTGACCTGTCGGGTTCGTTGCAGGGTGCTGGTGGAATTGGGGGGTTGCTGGCGCGAACGGACTCAAACGGCTCGACGTTCTATCATGCGGACGCCAACGGAAACATCACGGCTTTGATGGATGGCAACGAGAACATCGTCGCCCGGTATCTTTACGGTCCCTTCGGGAAGCTGATTGGCAAATGGGGAACGATGGCGGACGTGAACGAGATGCAGTTTTCGAGCAAGCCGAAGTATCACGATCTTTATGATTTTGGTTTTCGCTGGTATTCGCCGGATTTAGGCAGGTGGCCAAATCAAGACCCGATCCAGGAGCGCGGTGGAATTAACCTCTATCGAGCCGTTCGCAACAATCCAGTCAACATTTTCGATCCTCTTGGTCTCCAGAGTGGTTGGGATATTGATGTGGAAAACGTTAATGGAGCTTGGGCAAAATGGGCAACAGGAATTGGTCAAATTGCTGACAATTATGGCTTGCTTAATCCAGAAAACGGTCTGCCCGGAGCTAACTCTAATTCTAAATCCCAATCCAAACCTAAAAAGCCGTGCCCAACCTCGCCTAATTTAATGGGTCCATTTTCTGTGGTGAACGCTCCGCCGGTAACCGTAACAATAACACTGCCTAACTTGGCTTTTGACTTATCACAGAACGTTACAACAATAACAAGTCAATTACAACCAACAGCGCCAAATACAAATACATCATACACGCTACCGCCTCCTCCGGGGCCAAACAATGTTTCTGTAAATGCGCCGCCGAATCTATCGCAACCACCTTCACCGCCGCCAGATAACCCGGACTTCTTTTGGAGAGTCGAGAATTGGGCCAACTCACATCCTTGAATGATAGGAATCACGCCATAATGAAACTCTTAAAACTATTGTTTATCGTGGTTGTTGTAATTTTAGCAAGAGCTGCAATGGCCCAAGGTTCTGAGCCAACCGAATCCAATGTCGCCACTCCTCAAACGGCAGCGGCCTATACCTATCGTGGTTACAATTATTTTCAGAAAGGGGAATTGGACAAGGCAATCAGTGATTATACCACAGCCATCCAACTCGAACCGACAAACTGGATGGATTACCTTTACCGTGCTACAGCGTACAATCGAAAAGCTGAATTGGACAAGGCAATCAGCGACTATACCAAGGCCATTGAGATAAACCCTGATTCCGCGATGGCTTATGGAAACCGGGGCAACACATACTACTTCGAGGGAAAATATGACGAAGCAATTAGCGATTCGACCAAAGCCATCAGT